>Ga0316187_10001541_pt1 | contig 20012 bp, 20 predicted proteins | sample CroRivburrow1_MG_FD_204927 | JGI IMG/M metagenome (GOLD analysis project Ga0316187, IMG submission 204927) | Coastal sediment microbial communities from Maine, United States - Cross River worm burrow 1 | ecosystem: Environmental > Aquatic > Marine > Coastal > Sediment | place: USA: Maine...
CAGTACCCTGCAGAGCAGAAAGAACAGTTCGTTTCATGGATCAAGAGCCAGCAGGAGCAGCTTGCTTCTGTTCGCGAACGCTTGCTAGAAGGTAAGTGTGTCGAATATATTGTCTCGCAGGCTAAAACTAAATCGGTTAGCAAGACACTTGGCCAGTGGCAGGAAGAGCAGAATAACGCCTGATTTCGTTACTGCCTTCCACCCTGAAGAGGCGCGGAATGAATGAACGATTAACAGGAGTATCCATGAATCTGGTACCAATGGTGGTGGAGCGTACAGCCCGAGGCGAGCGTTCCTACGATATCTTTTCACGACTACTGAAAGAGCGAATTATCTTTCTTTCAGGACAGGTTGATGACCATATGGCCAACCTGATCACAGCCCAGTTGCTGTTTCTTGAGTCGGAAGGCCCCGATAAGGATATCTATCTTTATATTAATAGTCCGGGTGGTCTGGTGACTGCCGGTTTGGCTATCTATGATACCATGCAGTATATCCGTTGCGATGTTTCAACCCTATGTGTGGGTCAGGCAGCCAGTATGGGGGCTCAACTGCTGGCCGCCGGCGCAGCAGGCAAGCGTTATGCTCTGCCTAATGCACGCGTGATGATCCATCAGCCGCTGGGTGGATTTCAGGGTCAGGCGACTGATATTGAGATTCATGCGAAAGAAATTTTAAAACTGAAAGATCGGATGAATGAGATGATGGCGCACCACACAGGTCAGCCGCTTGAAAAGGTTTCTGATGATGTTGAGCGTGATTACTTCTTGACCGCAGAAGAAGCACGCGATTACGGTTTGGTTGATGAAGTACTTGTGTCCCGAGCAGATATTAAATCTGATGAGGATACCGGAGGTTAAATATGAGTTCACAGAATAACGGTGGCGATTCAACGCTCTACTGCTCTTTTTGCGGCAAGAGTCAGCATGATGTTAAAAAACTGATTGCCGGCCCGACTGTTTTTATCTGTGATGAGTGTATTGAACTCTGTAACGAGATTATTGTTGAAGAGCTCTCCGGTGAAGAGAAGAAGACCGAGTCTAAAGGCGACCTGCCGAAACCGGCTGAAATCAAAGCGTTCCTAGATGATTATGTCATTGGTCAGGAGCCGTCCAAAAGGTTGCTCTCTGTTGCTGTCTACAATCATTATAAGCGTATTGCCCATAATGAGACTAGTGATGTAGAGATTGCCAAGAGTAATGTGCTGCTGCTCGGCCCGACAGGTTGTGGTAAAACCCTGCTGGCCCAGACACTGGCCAGAATCTTCGATGTGCCATTTATCATGGCTGATGCCACGACGCTGACCGAAGCAGGTTATGTGGGTGAAGATGTCGAAAATATTATCCTCAAACTGTTGCAGGCTGCTGACTACGATGTGGAGAAAGCCCAGCGTGGCATTGTCTATATTGATGAAGTCGACAAGTTGTCTCGCAAAGCTGATTCACCATCCATTACCCGAGATGTATCGGGTGAAGGTGTGCAGCAAGCGCTACTCAAGCTGATTGAAGGCACGGTTGCTGCCGTTCCGCCGCAGGGTGGTCGCAAACATCCACAGCAGGAGTTTTTGCAGGTAGATACCACCAATATTCTGTTTGTACTTGGTGGCGCATTTTCAGGTCTTGAGAAGTTAATCGAAGAGAAGGGCAAACATCGTTCTATTGGTTTCGGTGCATCTGTGCAGGCAGAAGATGAGCGTGATATCGGTGCAATATTGAGTCTGGTAGAGCCGGAAGATCTGATTAAGTTTGGTCTGATTCCCGAGCTGGTGGGTCGTCTGCCAGCAGTTGCTACGTTGAGCGAGCTGGATAAAGAAGCCCTGCTTCAGATTCTGACAGAGCCGAAGAACGCGCTGGTTAAACAGTATCATGCGTTACTGAAATATGATGATGTGGAGCTCAGTTTTACCGATGAAGCACTGGAAGCGATTGCTGATAAGGCGATTAAGCGTAAAACCGGAGCGCGTGGTTTAAGGGCCATCATGGAATCGGTGATGCTTGATGTGATGTATGACATTCCAACCATGGACAATGTTGAGAAGTGTGTGGTGAACCATGAGGTGGTGGAAAATGGCGCTACTCCGGTGCTGATGTTCCACGCTGATGACGCCGCCGCCTGATTGTTAGATACGAATCGATGCGTCCATGCATCGATTCATTTTACGCAAAGCCAATAATGTGATTTTGCCTTTGCTTACAAAATCAATCACTGACGCTTTTTGATTTTGACGACCCATCCATGGGTTATGGTGGCATTTTTAAAAGCCATCAGATCACGAATGTTATAAAGATGGAGGCCTGAATTGGCTGAATTGATGAATAATACCGCTGAACCACTTGATGTTAAGGCTGAGGGCGTTCTGCCGGTTCTTCCGCTGCGCGATATTGTTGTATTTCCATACATGATCGTCCCACTGTTTGTTGGGCGGGAGAAGTCGGTTCATGCTCTTGATGAAGTGATGCAGTCGGGTAAACAGATTTTGCTGGTGGCTCAGAAAGATGCCGATAAAGATGATCCTTCTGCTGAAGATCTTTACGGCGTGGGTACTATGGGAAGTATTCTGCAACTGCTTAAGCTTCCTGATGGAACGATTAAGGTGCTGGTTGAAGGTGGCGCCCGTGTATGCGTGAGTAACATCAAGGATGATGGAAAATCTCTCCGTGCCAATTTTTCTCCTATGGAAGAGAAGCAGGAGGATGTGCGCGAGCAGGAAGTAGTTGCCAAATCACTTGAGGTTCAGTTTGAGTCCTATGTGAAGCTTAATAAAAAGACACCTCCGGAAGTTCTGGTCTCCGTCGCTGCCGTTGAAGATGTAGACAGGCTAGGCGATACCATCGCTTCTCATCTGAATCTGAAACTGGAAGATAAGCAAGCGCTGCTTGAGCTTCCTAGTGTGATTGAGCGTCTTGAGCGCCTCTATATCTTTATGGAAGAGGAGATGGAGATGCTTCAGGTGGATAAACGTATCCGCTCCCGTGTGAAGCGTCAGATGGAGAAGAGTCAGCGAGAGTACTATCTCTCTGAACAGATGAAAGCGATCCAGAAAGAGCTGGGCGAAGAGGATGTTCATAGCGAACTGGATGAGATCGCTGAAAACATCGACAAACTTGGCCTGAGTAAAGAGGCGAAGAGTAAAGCTGAAGCTGAATTGAAACGTTTGAAGATGATGCCAGCCATGAGTGCCGAGGCTACTGTTGTACGCAATTATCTGGACTGGTTGCTGGAAGTGCCGTGGAAGAAACGGACACGTGTTCGTCGTGATCTTGCAGCTGCTGAAACGATACTCGATGAAGATCACTTTGGTCTTGAAAAGGTGAAAGAGCGAGTGCTCGAACATCTGGCTGTTTTGCAGCTGGTACGCAAGATCAAAGGTCCAATCCTCTGCTTTGTTGGCCCGCCGGGTGTTGGCAAGACATCGCTTGGTCGTTCCATCGCTCGTGCAACTCATCGAGAATTTGTGCGCATGAGTCTCGGTGGTGTGCGTGACGAGTCAGAGATACGCGGACATCGTAGAACATACATTGGCTCTATGCCGGGTAAGGTGATTCAGTCGATGAAAAAAGCGGGAACCAAGAATCCGCTCATCCTGCTTGATGAGATTGATAAGATGGGTTCTGATTTCCGTGGAGATCCGTCTTCAGCACTGCTGGAGGTTCTGGATCCTGAGCAGAATCACACCTTTAACGATCACTATATGGAAGTCGACTATGATCTTTCTGAAGTGATGTTTATTACAACAGCTAATAGCTTCAATATCCCGGGCCCGCTTTTGGACCGGATGGAGATCATTCAGATTTCCGGTTATACCGAAGCGGAGAAAATTGCGATTGCTAAGCGCTACCTTCTGCCTAAACAGATAAAGAATCATGGGCTGAAAGAGGGTCAATTCAGTCTCGATGATGCCGCGCTGACCGATATTGTGCGCTACTACACGCGCGAAGCAGGTGTGCGCAGCCTTGATCGAACACTGGCTAAACTCTGTCGTAAAGTTGCCAGAGAATTGATTGCTACTGAGTTCAAAGAGAGCAAGCAGGTTGCTGTAGGTGATCTTGAAGCATTGCTTGGTGTGCGTAAATATCGCTTTGGCCTTGCCGAAGAGAGGGATCAAATCGGTGTTGTAACGGGCCTGGCCTGGACAGAGGTTGGAGGTGAACTGCTACAGATAGAGACCGCCCTCACACCTGGTAAAGGTAAGCTTACGGTTACCGGACAACTGGGAGATGTGATGCAGGAGTCTATTCAGGCAGCGCTGACCTATGTCCGTTCGCGGGCAACACAGCTTGGGCTTAAGCCTGATTTTCACCAGAAAGTAGATATTCACGTGCATGTGCCTGAAGGTGCGATTCCAAAAGATGGCCCATCTGCAGGACTAGCCATGGCGACCTCGATTGTATCAGCACTCACTGGAATTCCAGTTCGCAAGGACGTCTGCATGACAGGTGAAATAACCTTACGTGGCAAGGCTTTACCCATCGGCGGCTTGAAAGAGAAGTTGCTTGCAGCACATCGCGGCGGATTGACTGAGGTAGTGATTCCAGAAGAGAATGAGAAGGATCTGAAAGATATCCCTGAGAATATTTTAGAGGGTCTGAAAGTGCATGTTGTGTCTCATATAGATGAAGTGCTTAAAAGTGCCTTGACGAGGCTGCCTGCCGGGTTAAGTATCCCCTCAGATTTTGTTCCGGAATCGATAGCGGGGATCTATTTAGAAGATGGATCGACGACGGCACATTAAAATTTTCAGTTACATGAAATATATAAAATAAAAAAACCGGTTGACAGGAGATGGGGTCAAATGATTATAGTTCGGCCCATCGAACGCAGCTAGCGGGAGGAATAATGAACAAAGCAGAATTGATCGATCACGTGGCAGCAAATGCTGACCTAAGCAAAGCGGCAGCAGGTGCTGCGGTAGAAGCTGTTCTTGGTGGCGTTACTGGCGCACTGAGCAATGGCGATAGCGTAAGCCTGGTAGGTTTTGGTACGTTTTCAGTAGCAGACCGTGCAGCGCGTACAGCACGCAATCCACGTACAGGTGAAGCAATTCAGGTTGCAGCATCTAAAGCACCTAAATTCAAAGCTGGTAAAGCTCTGAAAGACGCTGTTAAATAATATTAAATGAGCGGCTTTTGCCGCTCATGTTTTTTTTTAAACAGGGGCTGTTATTAGGCCCTTGTTTTTATTGGGCGCTTAGCTCAGTTGGTAGAGCACCGCCCTTACAAGGCGGTGGCCGCAGGTTCGAGTCCTGCAGCGCCCACCATGTTTTTAGAACCTCTGATATTTCTCAGAATACATTTCTACCCTGGAGCGGTAGTTCAGTTGGTTAGAATGCCGGCCTGTCACGCCGGAGGTCGCGGGTTCGAGTCCCGTCCGCTCCGCCATTTTGTTAGATACGGCCTCGGGCTTCCTGCCCGGGGCCTTTTTTCGTTCAGTAAGAGTGGGATCTTACTTCACTCACTAAAGCCGCCCAAGGTGAATTGCGCTTTGCGCAAGAGAGGGTGCCCTGGGGCACATCCCTGTGCGGACGGGAGCGAGAACCCGATCACGGGTCGACGGATTGGCAGGATAGCCAATCCGAACATCACGTAAGTGATGGCCCGTAGGGCGAAGGGCAGGAGCCCTGAGTAGTCCCGTCCGCTCCTCCATATTAAGTCCCTGCTTGCAGGGACTTTTTTTATGTACTTTTTTAGCAGAATGCCTATAGTGCACCCGGATTTCATCGGGCGCTTAGCTCAGTTGGTAGAGCACCGCCCTTACAAGGCGGTGGTCGCAGGTTCGAGTCCTGCAGCGCCCACCATTTTTTTGAGTTTCTGATATTCTCAGAGTGTAAGTTAACTACCTGGAGTGGTAGTTCAGTTGGTTAGAATGCCGGCCTGTCACGCCGGAGGTCGCGGGTTCGAGTCCCGTCCGCTCCGCCATTTTGTTAGATACGGCCTTGGGCTTCCTGCCCAAGGCCTTTTTTCGTTCAGTAAGAGTGGGACTTACTTCACTCACTAAAGCCGTCCAAGGTGAATTGCGCTTTGCGCAAGAGAGGGTGCCCTGGGGCACATCCCTGTGCGGACGGGAGCGAGAACCCGATCACGGGTCGACGGATTGGCAGGATAGCCAATCCGAACATCACGTAAGTGATGGCCCGTAGGGCGAAGGGCAGGAGCCCTGAGTAGTCCCGTCCGCTCCGCCATTTTGTTAGATACGGCCTTGGGCTTCCTGCCCAAGGCCTTTTTTCGTTCAGCAAAATGTGATTTTGCCTCACTTACGGTTTCACGATGTTCCACCGCTACCCGTCCATGGGTAGAAGAAGAGTTTCATTGTGATGCTTAAAATTTGTAAGCACTCTTTTCTTCATGGCTTTAATTTGGTTTAAATATTGTTCTTAAAGACGATCTTTTTGAAATATGGGCCAATTTTTGCTATGGTGCTCTCTCGATTCAACAAATAAGATTTGGAGGGATGAAATGCCAGTTACATTAAACCGTGTTGCAACAGAGGGTCCTAATGGCCCCGCTATGATGCCGATTATTCAGGGTGTTGGACGAGCAGGTATTGAGATTTCTGCCCTGCTTCGTGGTGCAGTGTTTCGTGGCGCACTGGGTGCAGCTGGCGGAGAAAACGTTCAGGGCGAACAGCAGCAGAAGATCGATATTCTCTCGGATGAAATTTTCCTCGATGAGATGCGTTCTACAGGTCATGTCTGTGCGGTAGGTTCTGAAGAGCAGGAAGAGCTTCTTGTGATCGATGAGTATTCGCATTCAGACTGGGTGGTTCTGGTTGATCCATTGGACGGCTCGTCTAATCTCGATATTGATGGTCCGGTTGGCACCATCTTTTCCGTAGTTAAACGTAAAACGGCTAATTCAGAAACGCCGCATGTATCCGACACACTGCAGTCCGGACGTGAAGTTGTGGCAGCAGGGTATGTTCTCTTTGGCCCATCCTTGATGCTGGTCTGCTCCGTCGGTGAAGGTGTACACGGATATACTTTCAATCCAAGTTCAGCCCGTTTTGAGCTGAGTCATCCGGATATGTCCATTCCTGCAACCGGTGGTTACTACTCTGTGAATGAGTCCAATGCTGATAAATGGCTTGATGGCATGGGCGGCAAACTTGAAGCACTGAAAGAGTCTTCCGGTCTTGGTATGCGCTATGTTGGCTCCATGGTGGCAGATATGCACCGCACGCTTCTTAAGGGTGGTGTCTTCCTCTACCCGGCTGATGAGACAAATAAAACCGGCAAGCTTCGTCTTCTCTATGAAGCAATTCCAATGGGTTATCTGATTGAGAATGCCGGCGGCAAGGCGAGCTGCAGTGTTGATCTTGCTGTTCTTGATGTTGAACCGACCGGTTTGCATCAGCGGGTTCCTGTCTTCCTTGGTTCAACTGCTACGGTTGATTCACTGCTCGGTTAGTAGTGGAACATCGTGCCGGAGCACGCTGAATTCAGAGCGCTCTATCTCAGCGAAATTGGTGTCCATACACCTTTCCCTGTCGATAGCGCCGATTCACCAAACAAAAATTCCAATGATATCAAACCGGAAGGGGCCTCAGCGGCCCCTTCTCCGGTTCTTTCCCAGTCGGGGGTAATGTCCTCTAATCTTCCAAAGAGTGCTGTTAAAGAGAGCGTCGTAGTTGAAAGCGAACTGGATAAGATCGCTGTTCAGGCTGCATCATGCACAGCGTGTCAATTGGCTGAACAGAGGCATAGTGTTGTGTTTGGTGTTGGTAATCCTGAGGCGGACATTGTCTTTATAGGTGAAGCTCCTGGGAGTGATGAGGACCTGCAAGGGGAGCCGTTTGTCGGTAGGGCGGGGCAACTGCTGGATCGAATGCTGGTTTCTCTCGGTATGGATCGGTCTGAGGTCTATGTCATGAATACGGTTAAGTGCCACCCACCGAATAACCGTGATCCAAAACCAGACGAGGTTGAGGCATGTAGTCGCTGGTTTGATGCTCAGCTTAAGGAGCTTTCACCGAAGATTATCTGTCTGTTGGGAAGGGTTGCGGCACAGACGGTGCTGGAGACAGATCAGCCACTCTCAGTCCTACGTCGGAACTGGCATGATTACCGCGGGATTCCTGTTCAAGTCATGTATCATCCGGCCTATCTGTTGCGATCGCCACAGCAGAAGCGGCATGCCTGGAATGATATCTGTGGGCTTAAGGAGCGTTACAACTCTTTATCATCATGAGATGAGTTGCTGGTATCTGCCTTTCTTATTTTAACACGTCTGATCCAATCACCGCGAAGGCTGGTTACTTCAATATAAACACCGCTCTCAAAAATACAGAGTTTGTCTTCAGGCTGGTCTCCGAGCAGGCGTACAATCAGTCCACCAATGGTCGTGGCATTCTCTTCTGGCATCTGTGTGTCCAGAGCCAGGTTGAGATCATGCAGGTTGGCTGTTCCGGCAACGACCAGTGATCCGTCCGGCTGCGGCCAAACTTCGGGAAGCGATGGAATATCGGATTCATCAACAATTTCTCCGACAATCTCCTCAATAATATCTTCCAGTGTGATGATGCCATCAATATCACCAAACTCATCCACAACAATCGCCATATGCTGATGTTTTGACTGGAACTCAAAAAGTTGCGTTAGGGCATTACGGTTGGCTGGTACATAAGGTGGGTCAACCCATATCATGGCGTGTGCCATTGCACTATTGAGCTCTTTAAGTTTGAAGAGCTCCCGCAGATGTACAATACCGAGGATATTATCACTCTTTTTATGAAAAACAGGATAACGCGAGTGGGGTTTCACTACGGCACTTTGACGACACTGTTCAACTGTCTCAGCAGCATCCAACATCACCATATCCTTGCGCGGTGTCATAAGCGACTTCACCGTTACCTCATGCAGTCGCAGTGAACTCATCAACATCTGCTCACGAGCAGAATCGAGCATGCCGGTCTCTGCACTCATATCGATCATTGTAGCCAGCTCTTTATGGTTAAAGCCGACATTCTTCTTCTCAGGCACTTTAAAGATGTGTTGAAAGAGTGTGATGATCTGCATCAACAGCCAGATGATCGGAAAGAAGACCTTTTGAATCCACATCAGAGGGGTGGAGACATGACGGGCGACAGTCTCTGCATGAGCGACCGCGACAGTTTTCGGGAGAACTTCTGAGAAGATCAATACCACAACGGTCATGGCGATAGTGGCATAGAGGATACCTGCTTCACCAAACTCAGAGACAAAGATAGCTGTTGCCAATGCAGATGCGGCAATGTTAACGAAATTATTACCGAGTAGAATGGTGGAGAGCATTTTCTCCGGTTTTTTCAGAAGCGTGTTGGCCTGTTGGGCTCCGTTATCGCCCTGTTCGCCCAACACTCTGAGGCGAACCCGTCGGGCACGGGTTAGTGCAGTCTCTGAGCCTGAGAAGAAGGCGGAGAGAAGCAGTAGAAAGAAGAGGATGCCAACGGCAGCCGGTAGAGAGATTCCAATTTCGTCCATGGTTAAGGGTTCGCTACAGTATCAGCCCGGCCAGGAATTAATGAGTCTGACACCAAAATAGGCCAGAAGCAGCAGGATGTAGGATGCAAGTACTATGCGGCTGGCTCTAGGACCATGCCAGCCCGCTTTTTTACGTTTAGTCAGCAGCAGCAGAAGTACGGCAAAGGCAAAGAGAGCCAGCAGCACTTTATGATTTAGCAGGGCAAAGTGTTGGAACTCTACCCATTGCCAGGTCAGGCCGGTAAAGATACCGAATGCCAGCAGCCATGTGGCCCAGCGTACCTGAGCAAACAGGTGAATCTCAATCTCATACAGGGATGGCATGGACTGCATCATCGGGCTGAGTTGCTTCTGCTTCAGGAAACGATCCAGCTGCAATAGCATTAGGGCATGGATGGCCGCCATGGTCAGGATGGCATACGACATCAGAGAGAGTAGCAGGTGACTCGATTCCAGCAGTGATGAGGTTCGGATCCAGTGATCGGTAGCACTCTCTGGCAGTATTGGAATCAGCAGTAGAGGCAGCGCTGTGAGTGGTAGAAGAAACAGTCCCAGTCCGCGAATGCCATGCAGCCATACTCCGATCAGATACATTCCCTGAACCAGAAGTGTAGCGATAGCGACGGCAGCGATGAGAGAGACATTGATTCCCTGAGCTGTTACAACCTCAAGTTGGATGCAGCCAAACAGTGTGATGGCAATGGATGCCAGAAGCATTGATCCGATAATAGATCCTCTGTTTGGATTGGCTGAAGATGAACCCTTCCATACATCAGCCCAGACCACATAGGCGGAGATCAGAGTCAGTAGTCCGGCAGCCGGAAATAGGAAGGTGGAAGTCATGGCAGGGTTATATCCGATGCGCCCTGGTTGCGCAACGGCTTAGGCAGCAAATATTGATGATGTAAATCATGGATAGATTGACCTCTCTTGATGAACGCGCACAATCAGGCTTATGCACGTAGGTATTCTGTTATTAGCAGCCGGAAGTGGCAAACGTTTTGGTGGCATGTTGCCAAAACAGTACACCACAGTAGCTGATGAGCCCCTTCTGATTCACACACTGAACTCGCTGTCACAGGAGGGCCGAATCAGTGTAGTGCAGCCGGTGATTGCCGAAGAAGATGCACGCTATGCCGAAGTGATAAAGGGGAGGCAGTTTTCTTTTGATCTTCTGCCGCCCGTGGTAGGCGGAGCGGAGCGTTCAATGTCAATGCAGAGAGGCCTTGCAGCACTTCCGGATTATATAGATATGGTTGGTGTTCATGATGCGGCCCGTCCCCTTCCCTCCAGGCAGCTTTTGAAAGATGTATTAGATCTGGCTGAAGAGCATGGAGCCGCGATCCCCGGAATTGCCGTGCATGACACCATCAAAGAGATTGATCGCAGTGATCGGGTTATCAAGACACCTGACAGGGCCATGTTACGGGCTGTTCAGACCCCTCAGGTGGCTCGTCGGGGGTGGTTTGAAGAGGCGCTTGAGAAGGAGAGGGATCGTCTGGAGTCGCACAGTGATGACGCTTCGGTGCTGGAGGCGGCAGGATTCCCTGTCTTTATCAGTCAGGGCGATTCGTTGAATCGGAAGATTACAACTCAGGCCGATATGGATTGGTTGCGCTCTCGTCTGGAAGGAGGGGATTAATGAATATACGTGTTGGGCAGGGTTTCGATGTACATGGGTTCTGCGAAGGGCGGAAGCTGATGCTGGGTGGAGTTGAAGTTCCGTATCACCTGGGGCTTGAAGGTCATTCGGATGCCGATGTTCTGATTCATGCTATTTGTGATGCACTACTGGGAGCGGCTGGACTTGGCGATATCGGCAACCATTTCCCTGATTCAGATCCTAAATATGCCGGCATTGATAGTGTTGAGCTGCTAATTTCAGTGGTTGAGAGGTTGAATGAACGTGGCTGGAGCGTGAGTAATCTGGATGCAACGCTCATTGCGCAGGCACCCAAGCTTGCGCCCTATATCGGAGCTATGCGTGACGGGCTGGCTGAGGTGATCGGGCTGGACGTTGATGCTCTCAATATCAAGGCGACCACAACTGAAAAGCTTGGCTTTACCGGGCGAGGTGAGGGCATTGCTGCACAGGCAGTTGTTTTGCTCACAACGTCTGATTGAGCAGAGTCAAACCGAGCTGCTAAACTAGAGATATGATAGAGATCGATGATGACTGAACAGACACTTGGCAACTTCTATAACTCCTGCGATGCGACCCATCGTGAGTTCTACTCGGTGTTGATTCGGGAGTGGGAGGAGCTTGGGCTGACCTGGAGCTGGTCGGGTCGCGCCATTGCGTTTGGTAGCAAATCCGCCATCAAGGATGAGCTGCTTATTTTCTTCCACCTGCAACCGGGAGAGAGCATCTACCCTGCTGCAATTACCATCGATACAGATTCCTGGAGGTCACTGCTTGGTCAGCAGGAGGCGGATATTTTTCTGCGTGGTGTAAGGGCGATTGAGGGACTGGAGCATAAACAGCGTGATAACATCTTCTCTATCGTTGATCCCGGCCATATGTCCGGGCCGATGCAGCAGAAGCTACGTGATCTGATCAAAGGTTTCGGATTCCGGATTCCAGAGCTGGTAGCTCGTTAGTTATTTTTTTCTGACAACTGCGGTCAGTGTGAAGTCAGCCGTGCGTTCCGGTAGAGCGTCCAGCACAAGAAAAAATCCACGCTCTCCCTGAGCCTCAACAGGTACTCGATCAATGTCCGGGCTTTCAAAGGGTGCATGTTTTATCTGTTCGATGCCGGGGGGTTCAGTAATCGCCAGAGTTGTTTCACCCAGAACCTGATCCAGACCTGAATCATCAAAAAAGTGCACCTGAATCTGTGGTGGTGAAACTTCGCTGTAGAGGCGGTTGGCGACGCGCCCTTCAATGACCAGTACACGGCTCTCATCATCTCTGGTCAGCCATTGGCCATGCACGCTATCAGGAATAATATGCCAATCCTTGTCACGCACCTGAACAGGCAGGTGCATATTGATCAGCACACTCCTTACCCAGGGGTGATCAAGCCAGACATCCTGTTTATACCAGAATCCCGATCCACCAATAATCAGCAGGATAGCAATCAGCCATGGCCAGATAGCTGCACGACTGCGTGCAGGGGGGGGCGCTGTTTTCTGAAGCTCTGCCTCGGCTGTTAGTACGTCATCGTCTGTCGTTGTCGCTTCTTCTTCGATCTTTTCAGGCGCTTCGACTTCAGATTCGGACAGCTTTTCTGCCACCGCTTCGACCGGTTCAATAACCGGCTCATCAACAGGTTCAGTTACCGGGGGCTTCTCCTCTTCGAACTCGGTAAGTTCGATATCTACAATCTCTTTACCGCTCTCTTCCGAATTGGTTTCTGTTTGAGCCTCTTCGGATTCACTTTCGCTTTCGGGCTCTCTGACATCTTCAATGGAAGCACTCTCTTCAGAGTGTGGTTCATCGGAATGTTCTGCTTCAGATCGTTCCTGAGGGCTCTTCTCCACATGACCAAACAGTGGCAGCATTTTTTCCTGATCAACGGCAGTGGGATGATCAATCTTTGCCTCTATCGGTGTCTCATCAACGTTGAATTCGGCATGGCAGCGAAAGCAGACCAGTAGGGCGTTTTTGATAACCGGGCCGACCTCGTAGGTGGCACTGCAGTGCGGACAGGTGATGTGCATGCGCCAATGTTGAAGACTTCTGGATTGTTTGTCAGCAGGAATGCTGACAGCAGCACTTCTCACGGTTACTGTTTTCCCCATGTCTGAAAGTGAATCGCTGATCAAGATGCAGCAACTGATGCTGCGCTACCCCACAGGAAAGGTTGCCCTTTCAGGTGTTTCACTGGCTGTTAACAAGGGGAGTTTTGTCTATCTGACTGGTGAGAGTGGTGCCGGTAAGTCTTCACTGTTGCGGATGTTTTATGGTGGGCTTAGACCTACTTCAGGACAGCTGTCGGTGCAGCAGTGGGATATGCGAAGTGTCTCTGAGGGTGATGTGCGGGAACTTCGTCAGCGGACAGGGATCATTTTTCAGGATCATAAATTGCTCTTCTCGCGAACCGTTTTCGAAAATATTGCCCTGCCTTTGCGGGTACAGGGGTGGGAGAAAGATCGGCTTGTACCCCGGGTGCGCAAGGTGCTTGAGTTTGTTGGTCTGGGCGATCGACTCTGGTCTTATCCCGAAGCTCTCTCCGGTGGTGAGCAACAGCGTATTGCCATCGCCCGGGCAATGGTGACCAATCCACCGATTATTCTGGCAGATGAGCCGACGGGGAATCTGGATGAAGATACTGCCCGCCGTGTGCTTGATCTGCTGATGTCTTTAAACAATCATGGCACCACAGTGATTATGGCCACCCACGATCTGCATCTTCTCACTTCACACCCCGGACGCCTGATTCAATTGCATCAGGGCTCGCTGGTGGGCGATTCTTATAGTGGGGCAGGTGGTTAAGATGAACAGTGATATACCTGATCAGATTGACCCACGTCTTCCCGGTGGTTTTCAACTGCCCCCGTTTGGTATCCATCAGTTTCTGGCACTGATTATTGTCTGTGTTGCACTCTGGTCGTTGGGCACGGTCTGGCTTGGTCTGCAGGGAGCGCAGCAGTGGGTTGGTTCATGGCAGGAGAGTGTGCGCCTGCATGTTTACCTTCCGATTGAGAAGAGCGGTGATCTTAAGAAGCTCAATGAACGACTCTCATCTCTTGAAGGGGTCGCTTCGGTGAAGCTGATCAGTCGGGAAGAGGCTGCTATCTGGATGCAGGGGTGGTTAGGTGATACTTCGCTGAATGCTGCCGAGTTTTCGAGACAGCTGCCGGAGAGTCTGGAGCTGACACTTTCAAGTATGGAACATGAATTTCTCTTCTCCGATATCCGGGATGAAGCAGCACGCTTTGGCGGCACAGTGAATGAGGATGAGGTGCAGATGGCGCATGCCCATGAGCTACTGCAATCGATTCAGAACCTTGCATGGTTTGCTACACTGATTATCGCCTTGGCTATGGCGATGATTGTATCCAACACGCTGCGCATGATTCTTCTGGCCCGGGCCGATGAGGTGCACCTGATGCGGTTGTTAGGAGCAAAAGAGTGGTTTGTACGCATGCCCTTTATTCTGGAGGGAGCTGTGCTGGGAAGTGGTGCAGCTATTCTTGCATGGATTCTGCTCTGGCCGCTGGTGTTCGGTGTCTCGGGTTGGACAGATGGAATAGGGATTGATCTTCACCCGTTTGCACTGCTGTTGCCGCTTCTTGCCGGTGGTGCGCTAGTAGGCTGTTTGGGGGCCGTCATTGCAACGGCAAGACTGGTTTCACCCGATAGTGTGGATGCGTAACAACACTGTTTAATCAGGTAATTTGACACTTTTTTTAGCACTCCTATAATTCGAGTGCTAATTCACCCTATTATGGAGATGCATTTGAGCGAAGCTGTAGCAGATATGTCGAGTCTTTCCCTTTTTTATCGGGATGTTAAGCGTGTTGATCGCTTAAGCCGTGAAGAAGAGAGTGCTCTGGCACGTAGATGGCACGATCACCAGGATCGTGAGGCTGCGCAACAGCTGGTTGTAGGCAATCTGAATGGTGTGGCTGCAATTGCACGCGAATATCGGCATTTTGGATTGCAGGAAGCTGATCTGATTCAGGAGGGTACACTGGGGTTGATGCACGCTGTGAAGCGTTTTGATCCCGAGCGTGGGTTCCGTCTGATGACTTATGCATCATGGTGGATTCGTGCAGCGATTCACGATTTTATTCTCCACTCATGGAGTATTGTGAAGCTTGGCACCAACAAACTTCAACGCAAGATCTTTGCAGGCTTGCAGAAGGCCAAAAATGCCATTGCTGCATTTGATGGACATCAGGCCGATGAGGTAGCTGCCGAGTATGGTATTACTTCAAATGAGTATCAGGAGACGGCCAACGCTTATCTACAGCGTGATCTCTCACTTGATGCCGATGTTGAAGGTGAAGCGATGGTCAGCGCCCTGCCTGCGCTGGAAGCGACACCGGAAGAGCAGGTGGTTGAGTCCAACTGGCAGGATCATCAAAACAGTCAACTTCATTCAGCCCTGCGTGAACTCTCAGATCGTGATCGTCAGATTATGATGCGGCGGCATCTCTCAGAAGAGCCTGCAACGCTGAAAGAGTTGTCCGAAGAGTTTGGTGTCTCTATAGAGCGTGTTCGTCAGCTAGAGAAGCGGGCGATGAATAAACTAAGAGAAGTTCTAGCAGCCTAAATCTCTTACCGTTTCTTACTTGAAGCGGATAATATAACCATCAAATTTCAGTTCAGTTAGAAGTGATTCTTTGACAGCTTTGGCCTCTTTGTAGCTTTCGTATGGGCCTACCCAGACTGCATAGACGTAGGGGCGGGTAATCATGATCGATTCAAAACCTTTTCTGCTTAGCTTTTTCTGATTGGCTTCGGCGATCACCTTGCGTCTGAATGCACCAATCTGAATATAGCGGCCCTGAAGTGTTTTGATCAGCGCATCACTGGCAGCAATCTCTTCTTCAGGCATGACGCCGCCCGAACCGCGAGTTGTGCGTTCAGGTTTTGCTTGGCTTGTATCTTCAGGGGTAATTGATTTAACCGTAACTCTGGCGCTCTTCTTACTACTGTTGGATTTTTTGCAATTTTGATTGAACTCATCGAGTTTCATATTAAATCGTTCAATGGATGCGTGGTGGCGTTCGATCAGGCGCTCAAGCTCTTTCTGATCAAACTTCTCTTTATTATCTTTGGTTTTGAGCGTTAGCTCCTGCTCACGTTCCAGGATGATAAACTGCTCCTGTTTGAGTTTCTTCTCCGATATTGCGCATTTTCCTGCAGCCGCCGCATTCATGCTTCCGGCCATCAACAGAGATGCAGCCAGCAGAGCCAGCACTGTTTGGATCGTGGTTGAGCTTCGTATGATCAACATAGTGGCTACCATAGATTAAAGATCGGCTGTCGAAAAGCCTCTGATTGCCGTTGCTTGCCGATCACTGCTATGATCGTTTCTATGAATCGGAGGTTGTATATGTTCTATCGTCTACTGGCTGTAATGATTGTCGCTCTGTCTGTTGCTGCTGCACCTGCCCATGCAGGCTGGATGGATGCGATTCAGAGCGCTGTAGATCAGATAGAGGGCTCTAGCACACCTTCTACCGTGACAACCGCTCTATCGAACTCTGATATCACTGCAGGGCTTAAAGAGGCGCTTCGTGTCGGCTCCGGGCGGGTGGTGAAGCAGCTGGCTAAAACCGATGGCTTTAACCGCGATGCAAAAATCCATATTCCGCTTCCAGACTCATTAAAGAGGGTCGATTCCATGCTCAATGGTATTGGCATGGGTTATCTGATGGATGATCTTGAGTTGAAACTCAACCGTGCCGCCGAAACAGCTACGCCCAAAGCTAAAAAGCTTTTTGGCAGTGCGATTAAAAAGATGACCATTAAAGATGTTCAGCGCATCTACAAAGGGCCGAATGATGCGGCTACCCAATACTTCAAAGGCAAGATGTCTACACCTTTGGCAAAAGAGATGAAGCCGATCATTGAGAAAGCGCTGTCGCAGGTAGGTGCTGTGAAGGCCTATGATAATATGATGGGCCAGTATCAGTCACTGCCGTTTGTGCCCAATGTGAAGGCGGATCTGGTTGGCCATGTGGTCAATGGAGGGCTCTCGGGTATCTTTCACTATATGGCTGTGGAGGAGGCCGAAATTCGAAAGAATCCGGCAAAACGCACCACTGAGATTTTGAAAAAAGTGTTTACTGATTAGTTATTCGGCGAGATGTTCGATTGATATCACTTTCGCCTGCCAGTTCCATTCGTGACGGGTGATACTCCCCTTGATGCCTTGAATATCTTGTGAAGATCGATCATTGCATCTGGCAAACTATAAACCGTTCAAAAATAAGGGTATAACATGTATGTGCTATGAGCTCCCGTGTGGCCCGGAAGCAGAGATTCACATGTGCAGAGATTTCAGGTCATAATAAGCCGGTAGTAGAATATCGACGGTTGGAGAGAGGGGTAGCAATGCGTGAAACAGAATCTTCCCCCAAATCCGAAGCGGTTCTTCAACGGCTGCTAAAGGCGACTCTTTTTGAAGATTCTCGATTTCTGATCATCAACAAACCTTCCGGCATGGCTGTGCATGGTGGCAGTGGTGTTAGCTATGGTGTGATTGAGGGGCTGCGTGCGCTGCGCCCGGATGCTCCATATCTGGAGCTTGCCCATCGCCTTGATCGCGACACCTCAGGCTGTCTGGTCATCGCCAAACGTCGCAGTGCGCTGCGCGCATTTCAGAAGCAGCAAGAGCAGAGGCAGGTAATAAAGTGTTATCTGACACTGCTGAAGGGGCAGTGGCAGGGCGGCAAGCGCAAGATCAATGCGCCACTATTGAAATCCGAACTTAAATCGGGTGAGTGGGTGGTTCGTGTTGATGCTCAAGGCAAGCACGCCATCTCGCTGTTTACTCCGGTGCAGAAGTTTGTGCAGGCTACCTTGATGCGGGTGAAGTTGATCACCGGACGTACCCATCAGATTCGGGTGCATGCCCAACATTCAACGCACCCTATTGCAGGCGATAGCAGGTATGGAGATGAATCATTTAATGGTGACATGGCAGCGATGGGTCTGGGGAGGCTCTACCTGCATGCCGAGTCGATCTGTTTCACGTTGCCTGATGTGAAAACGTACGATATTCAGTCGCCGCTGGATTCAAAACTTGAACTGCTGCTGACGCAACTGGATCGATTATAAATCCAGCTGATTCCTGATGGTTTTGCTGAGCTCTTCAATGTTGTATGGCTTGGAAAGAATGATGGTATCAGCAGCTACAGGAATCTGCCCCGGCAGTGAGCCCTCTTTGTCATACCCGGTAGAATAGATCACTTTAATATCTGGCTTGATTTTCCTGATACGCTCAACAGCCATAACGCCGCCAAGCCTTGGCATCACAAGATCCATAATGATGAGTGAGATATCATCCTGATAGGTGGTGAATGTATCGACGGCATCCAAACCATTCATGGCTCTCATCACCGTATAACCCAGTGCTTCCAGAACCTCTTTGCCTGATTCAAGGACATGAATGTCATCATCAACAAGCAGAACCAACTCACCCGTGCCCTCTTTGGCTTCAGCTCTCTTCTGTATGACAGGGGCGATCTCATCACCCTCCAGCAACGGCAGGTAGATGTAGAAGGTAGAGCCTTTGCCTTCGTTACTTTCCACTTCGACAAACCCTTCATGGGTGTTGACCGCACCAAACACCATCGCCAAACCAAGTCCGGTTCCCTTGCCAACCTCTTTGGTGGTATAAAACGGTTCAAACAGGTGCTCGATCTCCTTTTCGGAGACGCCGCAACCATTATCTTCAACGCTCAAGCAGGCATAGTAGCCAACCTTCAAACCGGAATGTTTTTTAACAAACTGATCATCCGCATGAAACGCCTTAAGCCTTACAGTGATGCGTGAACCTTCCACGCCTTTCACTGCATCATGCGCATTGTTGATCAGGTTCATAAGCACCTGATGAATCTGGGTTTCATTGCCGCTGATCCGCAGAGAATCTTTGCAGATGTTGTGATGTATCTCGATGTTTTCAGGCACTGATGAGCGGATAAACTTGAGTGTTTTTTTGATGAAGGGGATCAGTTGAACAGGTCTCATGGTGACCCGGTCTTTACGGGCAAAAGTGAGCAGCTGTTTGATCAGGTCAGCGCCACGAAGAGAGAGCTGCTCAATGTTAGAGAGCTTCTGCAACAGCTCCGGCTCCTCTATCTTCGTTTTCGCCAGATAGAGGTTGTTGTTCATGCCAGCCAGGATGTTATTGAAATCATGAGCGATGCCACCAACCAGTGTGCCCATAGCTTCCATCTTCTGTGCCTGGAGAAACTGCTGCTCCATGAGTTCATGAGACATGACAGTATCTTCATACGATTGAGCCATAGTGGTGATTTCATCAGAGAGGCGATTGATGATCTTCTGCTTCTGGTCTGGATTCAGATTGTCATCTACCAACTGTTTCAACTCATCAACCGCCGAAATTAATGAGACCATTTGCGTATCACGAATCTGTGACTGCATGGTTTTACCAACAATTGTCATGGCTCTCTCCAAAATTGTTTAACTGGTTGAATGAGTCGCTAAAAAAAGAATAATGAAATATGCCATAAATGTCTTCAATTTTATGTGATTAAGATCACACCCGTTTCACAACTGTCAGGTGTAAACAGAAACATGGCTCTAGAAGATTTTTGTAAAATTTCCTCAAAAACAGGGTGAAATGGTCAAAAACAACAAAATTCCACAAAAAACTTTTGAAAAAACGGCCCCAGAGGCCATTTTGAACCACGGTTATTTCATAATTTCATCAAAAACAGCATGTCAGCCCCATTTCCATCAAATTCTTAAAGTTATCTTTTAGCCCCTAAGAAAAGGGCTCTGACCCACTGCTGTCCCACTTAATTGAAATCATAGCGCCAACCTCAACTGTAAGCTGTTTTCTGGTTTTGGTTCAGGCGGTTTAAACAATTCAAAAATCACTCTGGTAACAAACAGGTTCATTTGAAGGAG
>Ga0316187_10001542_pt1 | contig 20012 bp, 16 predicted proteins | sample CroRivburrow1_MG_FD_204927 | JGI IMG/M metagenome (GOLD analysis project Ga0316187, IMG submission 204927) | Coastal sediment microbial communities from Maine, United States - Cross River worm burrow 1 | ecosystem: Environmental > Aquatic > Marine > Coastal > Sediment | place: USA: Maine...
GTGTCCGATATCGACAAGACGGTATGCTACGTGAAGTGGCCTCACCTCCAGTCAATATCGCAGCCCGGCTGACAGCCCGGGTTAAAGTCATGTCACGTATGAATATTGCAGAACGCAGGGTTCCACAGGATGGTCGCATCAGGATGAAGCTATCAAAGAATCGCTCCATTGATTTTCGTGTAAATACCTGCCCCACAATCTATGGCGAAAAGATTGTACTGCGTATTCTCGACCCCACCAACGCAGAGGTCGGCATTGAGGCGCTTGGTTTTGAGGAGAAACAGCAACAAGATTTTTTGAAGGCTATTCACAAACCTTACGGTATGGTTCTGGTAACCGGGCCAACAGGCAGCGGTAAAACAGTCTCCCTCTACACTGGCCTCAACCTGCTTAACGAGCCTGAGATCAACATCTCCACTGCCGAGGATCCTGTCGAAATCCAGGTCGTCGGCATCAATCAGGTCAATGTAAATGTAGCCACAGGATTAACCTTCGCCGAAGCCCTAAAGGCTTTCCTGCGACAGGATCCAGATATTGTCATGGTAGGCGAGATACGTGATCTTGAAACAGCTGAGATTGCCGTAAAGGCAGCTCAAACCGGCCACTTGGTACTATCAACCCTACATACCAATGATGCCCCTCAAACATTGACCCGACTAGCAAACATGGGGGTTGCCCCATTCAATATAGCCTCATCAGTACTACTGATCATGGCTCAACGCCTCGCCAGACGCCTGTGTGAACACTGCAAAACAGCAGATGACATCCCAAAAGAAGCCTTACTTGAGGAGGGATTTTCTGAAGAAGAGATACCCAATCTTAAAGTCTATAAAGCGGGGCCAGGATGCGACCACTGCAATGCGGGTTATAAGGGGCGGGTTGGTATATTTCAGGTTATGCCCGTTTCAGAAGCCATGGGGCGCATGATTATGGAAGGTGGCAACGCCATGGAGCTTGCAGATCAGGCCAAAAGTGAAGGCATCCAGGATCTTCGCAGATCAGGCCTAAACAAGGTCAGTCTTGGTGTCACCAGCCTCGAAGAAGTTAACCGCGTAACAAGAGAATAAAATCTATGGCGGCAAAAGCAGAAAAAGCAGCAAAGGCACCTAAAGCACCTAAAGCTCACGTTTTTACCTGGGAAGGTGCTGACAAGCGTGGAAACCGGGTAAAGGGTGAAACCAGAGCAGCCAGCATTGCACTTGTGCGCGCAGAACTACGTCGCCAGGGCATAGCTCCGACCAAGGTTAAGAAAAAAGCCGCACCACTATTTTCAGCCAGAAAAAAGCCCATTACACCCTCTGACATCGCCATTTTCAGCCGCCAGCTCTCAACCATGATGTCCGCAGGCGTGCCTTTAGTACAGTCTTTTGACATTGTAGGTCGCGGCCACAACAACCCCAGCATGCAGGATCTCTTACTAAGTATCAAAGCAGATATCGAAGGCGGCACCGCTCTTGCTGCAGCCCTGGCCAAACACCCACTCCAATTTGATGACCTATTCTGTAATCTGGTACATGCAGGTGAGCAGGCCGGTATACTAGAAAATCTGTTAGATAAAATCGCCACCTATAAAGAAAAAACTGAAGCCATCAAGGGGAAAATAAAGAAAGCCCTTTTCTACCCTGCTGCAGTTGTAGTCGTTGCCTTTATTGTTACTACAATTCTCTTAATCTTCGTTGTTCCGCAGTTTGAATCGCTCTTTGAAGGATTTGGAGCAGAGCTGCCCGCATTTACCCGCATGGTGGTAAACCTATCTGAATGGGTACAGGAGTGGTGGTGGCTCATGCTGCTAATTATAGGTGGCTCCGTCTTTTTTTTAGGAAACCTTTATCAAAGATCCCGGAAGTTTCGCCACCTATTGGACAAGGCCTTTCTAAAAGCGCCTATATTTGGCGAGATCATGCACAAAGCAGCCATCGCTCGGTTTGCACGTACCACTGCCACCATGTTTGGTGCCGGTGTACCACTGGTTGAGGCATTGGAATCCGTTGCTGGCGCTACAGGTAACATCGTCTATGGTGAGGCAGTCATGCGTATGCGTGAAGATGTTGCTACGGGACAAACTATGCAGCTAGCCATGAAACAGCAAAACCTATTCCCACATATGGTAGTCCAAATGGTTGCTATTGGTGAGGAGTCAGGCTCTGTAGATAGCATGCTATCCAAGGTTGCTGATTTCTACGAAGAGGAAGTCGATAATGCTGTTGATGCCCTCAGCAGCCTGCTGGAGCCACTCATCATGGCTGTGCTTGGCGTGCTGGTTGGTGGGTTGGTTATTGCAATGTATCTGCCCATATTTCAGATGGGTCAGGCAATTTAGTAAAATCAATCCATCACAGCTCCAATCTCCAGACTAGAGTAAAGCCATATGGATTTTATTGACTATCTGCAACAGAATCCCTCCGTATTTTTTATATATATTGGCTTACTAGGACTTCTTATTGGCAGCTTTTTAAATGTGGTTATCCACCGTTTGCCCCTCATGATGGAACAGGAGTGGCGAGTTCAATGCCTGGAGTTTCTTGAGCAACAAGAAGAGCCTATCAATGAAATACCTCCACTCACTTTAAGTAACCCTCGATCACGCTGTCCTCACTGCGGCCATCAAATCAAAGCCATTGAGAATATTCCTATCATCAGTTACCTCTTCCTAAGAGGGCGCTGCTCAGGCTGTGACGCCTCCATCTCAATCCGATACCCACTTATTGAGTTGATAACCTGTCTATTATCACTGGCAGTAGCTTGGCGCTTTGGCATTAGCAGCCAAACAGTGGCAGCACTATTGCTAACCTGGACGCTCATTACTCTAAGCATGATCGACTTTGATCACAAGCTGCTACCTGACTCAATCACGCTTCCTCTTCTTTGGCTTGGGCTGCTACTGAGTCTCTGGGGCATCTTTACCACACCCGAATCTGCCATCATTGGCGCTGCTGCTGGATACCTCTCACTCTGGAGTGTCTTTCAGTTATTCCGACTAATTACAGGAAAAGAAGGTATGGGGTTTGGAGACTTTAAACTACTAGCCCTCTTTGGTGCCTGGCTGGGCTGGCAGTATCTCCCCCAGATTATTATGCTCTCCTCTCTAGTTGGCGCAGTCATTGGTATAACATTGGTTTTATTACGTGGCCGCGACCGCAATATCCCTATACCTTTCGGCCCCTACCTGGCAATTGCAGGTTGGATTAGCCTGCTCTGGGGTGATCATATTAATCAAGCCTACCTCACCTGGGCGGGAATGTGACACAAATACCAAACCCAACCACTTTGCACCATAAGCGCAATAGCACTACATATTGCAACGTGCTGCTAATAGCGCTCTTCTTATTTGCTCCTCTCTATTTTCAACCCAATCTTGGTGGCAGGGGATTAGAGCTCACCTACAACATCCCGGTATGGGCAATAGCCTCTTTTCTAATTGGAGGCGGTCTATACCTGATTGCATCCACACAGCAGTTCATCCGCCCAATGCACACATGGGCATTTCTGGCATTTCCAGTTGTTATAGTTCTCAGTGGTATTATTAATGGCTCATCTCAACCCACTCCCTGGCTCTTTAGACAAATCTATGTCATTGGCGGGTTACTCTTTTTATTTACTCTTTTCCAATTCAACATTAAGCAGAACCAGATTGAGCGCATTCTATATGTAATTGCAGCATCTGCCCTTGTAAACGCACTGATAGCCATTATTCAGATACTTTCCCCCGAATTAATTCAGGGGTGGCTGGTAACAGGCGGAAATACTCCGATAGGTGTATTCCAGCAGATCAACGTACTCTCATCCTATCTGGCAACCGGCATAACCATCTCTTTTTACTTGATTAGCCGACCATCCATCACCTCGGTTACCCTTGCAGCAAAAGCATTGCTTATCACCTGTATTGGGAGCAGTGCTTTTATTATTACCTATATTGGATCTCGATCCGGGATGCTATCAGCTGTAATAGGCATCCTGATTATTCTCATTAGCCGCCAGAAACAACTCAAAAAGAGAGCAGCACTTACATTAATTGCTTTATTGTCGCTTGCTGGGGGCGCTATACCAGGAGGCATCATCGAGGACGGCTTTAAAAAACTATCTCAAAAAACCATGGAGGCTGCCAAAGGGGCCGATTTTTCTGCTCGCGTTAACATGTATGCCGTTGCCTTAGAGCTGATAATTCAAAAACCAGGAACTGGGCATGGTATCGGTAACTTTCAACGTGCTTGGGGCCTACAGACTGGTGATTACCATCAGCGCAACCCCAACGCAAAACTCCCCCCCTATGTAGAACACCCCCACAATGAGCTGGCATACTGGCTAATTGAAGGAGGTATTGTCTCATTTGCCGGTATAGCAATAGCAGTTGGAGCAATAGTGCTTGTTCTGATCAGATGCGGCCCACAGCGCGGGGGAGGCTATGTTGCGCTATTAACCCCCATCACCCTGCATGCTCAGGTAGAACAGCCCTTCTATATTTCCTCCCTGCACTGGTTCCTCTGGCTATTCCTGATATTCCTCATCTTGCGCCATCATACAACCACAAGTACCGTACCACTAAGCCTGCCAGCAACACGCCTAATCAAAACCGTAGCCATCCTATCCTGCATCGGCAGCAGTTACTTCTTGCTTCATAGCGCCCGCGCCCAGTCAGATATCTACACTTATTTAACCGCTAAAGAAAACAATGGGCCCTATTTACAAGTAGCACTCAACAACCTCTATTTCAAATCTTATGCAGAACAGTTAGCCATGCGCAGTTTATTACATGCAAGCATACAGAGTGAAAAACCTGACAAAGTTCATTATTTTGCCCAATGGGGAGAGCAACAGATCAACATAAATCCTGAACTAAAACTATTTGAAGATTTAATCAACGCCTATACATTTTTAGAACTTGAAAAAGAGCGGTGCAGAATCATCAATACTGGAACCATGATGTATCCCATGAACCAACCACTTAAGACAATTGCCAATACCTGCGACAAACCAAATTAATTCCTTCTTTGGTTAATTTAAACTAATGCTCATTATCGGACTCACTGGCGGCATCGGCAGCGGAAAAACAACTGTCTGCAACTACTTCTCTGCGCTTGGTACACCCATAATTGACGCTGACCTGGCTGCCAGGGAGGTAGTCACGCCCGGCTCGCCAGGCCTCGTAGAGATTATCAACCGGTTTGGTCAAAGCATATTATCTCAAAATGGTACGCTTGATCGGAGTAAACTTCGTGAGCAGGTTTTTTCTGATGAGCCATCACGTAAAGAGCTCGAAGCAATACTTCACCCTTTGATCCGTCAACAAATGGATAAAAAACTCGCGGACTTAAAGGCTCCATATGCCATACTAGCAATTCCTCTGCTACTGGAGAGTGGACGCCGGGAAGGGATTGATAGAATATTAGTTATTGATGCAGAAGAGTCACAGCAGATAGCCAGAGCAAGCCAACGCGATCATAAGAATGAAAATCAGATTCGCGCTATTATTGCAGCACAATGCAGCAGAAAAGATCGGCTAAAAGCGGCAGATGATGTAATCTACAACACTGGGAACCTGGAGCATCTCAGTAGCCAGGTAACAGACATGCATAACCTTTATCTTAGGCTCGCCGCTAAAAATAGCTGATATATCTATGCCCAATCAGATCATCTATGAACACCCCCTAAATGAGAGGGTTCGAACGCTTTTACGGCTTGAGCACCTGTTCACTCGCATTACATTTCATCTTCCACAACCTGATGAATGGAGCAGCCGAGCAACCATCAGCGGCCTATTGGACATAACCAATATCCTTGCCCGAGCTGACATTAAATCAGAGGTCATAAAAGAGCTGGAACGCCACGCCACAAGCCTTCACAAAATTCGGTCTGCACCGGGGGTAGATAGCCGCCAACTAGATCGCATCCTAACCGACCTTGAAACCAGCACAAACGCACTGCGCCAGATAAGCAGCCAGATTGGGCGTGGGTTGCGCGAGAATGAATTTCTCAACAACATCATGCAACGCAGCACCATTCCAGGCGGAACCTGTGATTTTGACCTGCCACAATATCACTATTGGCTACAACAACCCGCAGACACCCGACATGCCAGTCTGCAAAGTTGGTTTCAGGAGTTAGAGCCTCTGCAAAACGCTATCAAGTTACTCTTATCACTTATGCGCAGCAGCGCCCATGCCAGTAAAGTGCAGGCAACAGCGGGGCTATATCAACATATTCTGGAGTCACAATCACCCGCCCAGCTCATTCGAGTTGGCTTACCGAAAGAGAGTGCTCTTTTTCCAGAAATCAGCGGTAACAAACACCGGTTCGCCGTTCGCTTCCTGGAACCGAGTGATGCAGGCCGGCCTAACCAAACACAGCTGGATATAGACTTTTCTCTGATCTGCTGCGTTTTCTAATCAGCTGCTCAGAACATCAAGCAGACTAAAGCCACTACATAGTAAGTACCTACTTACATACAGCGATAGGCAAAAAATCACACATCCCAAAGCCCACTAATACCAGCAATACCCTGTGCACCATGACGCTGCACCTTATCAATCATATCCTGTCGCATGCCACCCAAAGCATAGACAGGCAGCCTTGCCGCATCAACCAACCCCTCAAACTGAGGCCAACCTAGTATCTGCGCATTTGGATGACTTTGTGTAGGCAACACAGGAGAGAGCACTGCAAAATCCAGCTCCAATTCAGCAGCCTTGGCAAGATCAATGGCACTATGGCAGGAAGCACCAATTAGGCGATTACAGCCCAGTGGGCGCTTCTTTAGATCAGACAGTCGCTGGCTAGTCAAATGAACACCATCAGCTCCCACATGCTCAACCAGATCAGGAGCAGCATTAAGCAATAATTGCGCTTCATATTTCCTGCAAAGCCTGAGTGCAGCTTCAGCCAGCACGCAAAACTCAGATTGGGAGAGTGATTTGGCACGTAGCTGAATAAGCCTTACACCTTTAATCAGCGAGTCCTCCAGTCTTGACAGAAACAAGCTCCTGTCCAATGGATCAGCACCTGTAATCATGTAGCAATCCGGAAGATTAAGTGCAGTGATAATGGGACGGTCTGCTGGTAGCAGTGGATAATCGATCAGCTGATCTGGAGAAAGCCATTGTAAAAACTGCCCCTCACGCCCTTCAGCGTGACCTGTGAATTGTGTTACCCGGTGGACATCCAATAATACAACACAATCAGAATAATGATGGGTTATACGGATTAGTGGAGAATGCGCTTTTACTGTTAGCCCCAGCTCTTCATAAATTTCGCGTTTTAGCGCCTGAGCAACAGATTCACCTGACTCCAATTTACCTCCAGGAAACTCCCACATTCCACCTTGATGCACATGTGCCAAACGCTTGCTGATTAGTACTTGTCCTGCGGCATTTTGAAGTACCGCTACTGCAACATGAATAGGCTTACTTATCACTTTTCTCCTGCTCATTGCTTTAGAAGAAAATCCAGAATTTTCTGCTATATTTCTGTAGATGTAGATACAAACTTATTTTACAAAACAACCTGTAATACCATGCCAGATAATACGCACAAAATAACACGTTTAAAAGCATTTGCCATTCACATTGGGATAAGCATAACCATCTTTCTTTGCCTGTTAGTGCTGCTTCTCGGCTACTGGTACAAAGCGCCTTTTTTTGATCTTGAAGATGGACCAAGAGCCATTCAGATCATCATATTTGTTGATTTAGTACTTGGACCATTACTGACGCTAATTGTCTTTAAACCTGGCAAGCCTGGCCTTAAATTTGATATCTCACTTATTGCCATTTTTCAACTTTCTGCATTGATTTATGGTATATGGATGGTTCAAGTCGCTCGCCCTGTTACTATTTTTCTCAGCTATGACGCTCTTTATATTGCCAGCTATCGCACAATTAAAGAAAGCAATATCTCGAAAGCTGATATTGATAAGATTATTGGCTTAGAACCAACATTTTTCTATATCAATCTCCCTAAAGACCAGCCTGATTTTATAGTTACCAATATGCAAGCATTAAAAGAAGGGAGAGCAATTGAATTGCTCTATAAATATGCAGAACCCTTATCATTCAGCAATAAAAAACAGACCTCTACAATTGCAATCGATATAGAGCAATATGTTGCGTCAAATAATGAATGGCTTACTATATTACGGGATTTTATGACCATCCATAAACGCACATTAGGCACAACCACTTTTTTACCTATAAAAGGAAGGCGCGGTAATTACATACTCGCTGTTGATAATGAGGATGGCGAAATCATAGATTACCTACAGATTCCTTATTTTGACAACCTAGGAGTAAAAGCACGAATAGCACATTAAGATAAATAGCTAGGTACGATACTCCGCATTGATCCGTACATAGTCATAAGAGAGGTCACAGGTCAGCACTTGAGCATCAGATTCACCCCTGCCCAATGCGACCCGGATAGTAAGTTCTGGTTGATCCATCACAGCCTGTCCCGCTTCCTCTGTGTACTCTTCAGCACGACCACCATTGCGCACAATGCAGACATCACCCAACCAGATCTGCACAGACTCAATATCAAGCTCTTCTATTCCTGCACGGCCAACTGCAGCCAGAATACGCCCCCAATTTGGGTCAGATGCAAACAGCGCAGTCTTAACTAACGGAGAGTGGGCAATGGTATAAGCCACTTCTTTTGCTTCAGGCTGGCTTGCTGCGCCTTCCACCAAGATTTCCACCAGCTTTGTTGCACCCTCACCATCGCGCACAATAGCGCGCGCCAGTTCCATGCAGACCTCAGTTACTGTGGCGGAGAACTTTTTATAGGCTGTCGACTCATTATCAGTAATGGGTGAAGCGCCGCTCATGCCCGTAGCCATCAGCACGCAGGCATCATTGGTCGAGGTATCACCATCTACAGTAATGGCATTAAAAGAGGGCTCAACAGCCTGTTGCAAGCAGTCCTGCAACAACGTTTTAGTAATAGCCGCATCAGTCGCCACATAGGCCAGCATAGTAGCCATATCCGGCCGAATCATGCCTGAACCTTTAGCCATGCCAGTGACTGTGATGGGGTGCCCTTCAAGAGTAAATTGACGCGACACCAATTTGGATACCGTATCAGTAGTCATAATGGCTTGAGCTGCAGCATTCCAGCCATATTCAGTCAGGCTGTTCATGGCCTGGGGCAGGGCATCAATCAAGCAAGCAGTTGGCAGGCGCTCGCCGATAACACCAGTGGAAAAGGGTAGAATCTGATTTGCTGCGCAGTCACCAAGCTCCGCCAACCCCTCACAGCTTGCCTCAGCATCCTCCAGACCTTGATCACCAGTGCCTGCGTTAGCATTGCCTGAATTAATCAGCAGATAGCGAGGTGGCCGTAGCGCCAGATTTTTGCGCGCCAGCTGCACAGGTGCTGCACAGAAGGCATTGCGGGTAAATACAGCCACACATGCAGTTCCCACTGGCAGTTCAATGACTACTAAATCATTCCGGTCTGGATATTTGATACCTGCTGCTGCAGTGCCCAGACGAATACCCGTAATAGGGGCAAGATTTGTTTTTGTATTCATTGACCTGCTACTCACTCACAATTTGTTAGCTTGCTATCCTGCAACTTATGAAATACGACCATGGCACTGTTTATACTTCTTTCCAGAACCACAAGGACAAGGCTCATTCCGGCCCACCTTGCGATCATTGCGTACAAATGGCTGCTCAGCAGCAGCTTCTGCCTGTTCAGCATCTCCACTATTTTCATTGTCGTACCCAGATAGCTCATCATGCTGATACTGCATATCATCACTGTATTTTTCGTGAGCTGGGATATCCATATCTTCTTCAGCACGCACCCTGACCTTTGATAGCACCTCTACCACATCCCGCTTAATGCTCTCCAGCAGACTGGAAAACATTTCGAACGCTTCACGCTTGTACTCCTGCTTGGGGTTTTTCTGTGCATAACCACGCAGGTGAATGCCCTGGCGCAGATAATCCATAGCAGCAAGGTGCTCTTTCCAATGACTATCGAGTGCTTGCAGCATGATCGCTTTTTCATACTGACGTATTGCTTCACTGCCAGCCAATGATTCAATCTCAGCATACTGCGCTTCCAACTCACTGATTATCCGCTCACGCAAGCTCTCTTCATGCAGGCTATCATCCTCATCCAGCCACTGCTGGATTGGATAGGAGGCTGCAAAACGTTTTTCCAACGCCTCGGCCAATCCCGGCACATCCCACTGTTCATCCAGGCTGCCGGGCGGTATGTAGGTAGCAACCACCTCACTCACCACATCGTGCCGCAGATCCTGAATGGTTTCAGAGATATCATCTGTATCCATCAACTCATCACGCTGCTGATAGACAACCTTTCGCTGATCATTGGCGACATCATCATATTCCAACAGCTGTTTACGAATATCGAAGTTGCGCCCTTCCACCTTCTTCTGCGCATTGGCAATCGCCTTGGTGACCCAAGGGTGCTCAATCGCTTCACCCTCATCCATGCCGAGTTTCTGCATAATCCCAGAGACACGATCAGAGGCAAAAATGCGCATCAGGTTATCTTCTAATGAGAGATAGAAACGTGAGGAACCCGCATCACCCTGGCGGCCAGAACGGCCTCGCAGCTGGTTATCAATACGCCTGGATTCATTACGTTCGGTACAGACCACACGCAAGCCACCTGCATCCAATACCTGCTGGTGGATCTCTTTCCACTGCTCGCGAATCTTTTCTGCCTCTTCAGGCGAAGCCTTATCACCCAGCTCGGCAATCTGCACATCAGGGTTACCGCCGAGCACAATATCTGTACCACGACCCGCCATATTGGTAGCAATAGTCACTCTGCCAGGTTCTCCAGCTTCCGCCACAATTCCCGCCTCACGTTCATGCTGTTTGGCATTCAGCACCTGGTGATCGACCTTCTTCTCTTTTAATAGATTAGAGACCAGCTCTGAGGTTTCGATAGAGGCCGTACCCACCAACACGGGTTGCCCGCGTTCCACACAATCTTCAACATCTTCAATGATGGCAGCATACTTTTCATCTGCGGTAAGATAGATCAAGTCTCCCATATCATCCCGCTTAGTGGGGAGATTAGGGGGGATAACAACCACTTCCAAGCCATAGGTCTGTTGAAATTCGAATGCCTCAGTATCCGCTGTACCAGTCATCCCAGACAACTTCCCATATAGTCGAAAGTAGTTCTGGAAGGTAATAGAGGCTAGAGTCTGGTTCTCCTTCTGGATCTCCACCCCCTCTTTGGCCTCAACCGCCTGGTGCAGTCCATCAGACCAACGACGCCCTGGCATGGTGCGTCCGGTAAACTCATCAACAATGATTACCTCACCATTGGTAACGATATAGTCAACATTTTTCTGGAAAAGTACATGCGCACGCAGTGCAGCATTAACATGATGCATAAGGCTGATGTTTGCTGAGTCATAGAGACTCTCGCCCTCCGCCAGCAGCCCCATTTCCCCCAACATTTCCTCCACCTTCTCATGGCCAGCATCACTCAGATAGGCCTGCCGAGACTTTTCATCCACGGAGTAGTCACCTGGTCCAAAATCAGGCCGCCCCTCTTCATCCTCAATCGGCTCTTGCTGGGTTAACTGAGGGATGAAAGAATTCATACTCTTATAAAGCTCAGAGCCACCTTCAGTCGGGCCAGAGATGATCAGCGGGGTACGTGCCTCATCGATAAGAATGGAGTCAACCTCATCCACAACAGCAAAGGCACGTCGATTTTGCTGTGTCCGCTGTTCAGCCTCAAAGGCCATATTGTCACGCAGGTAATCAAACCCATACTCATTATTTGTGCCATAGGTAATATCGGCACTATAGGCTTCACGCCGGGTTGCATTACGCAGATGCCTATAGCCAGAGGTAGCACCATCATATTCAGCATCAAACAGGTAAGAGCTGCTATCAGGGCCAGCACCACCCGAGCCGTTAATAACGCCGATAGATAAACCAAGGAAATTGTAAAGACGCCCCATCCACTCTGCATCACGGCGAGCCAGATAGTCATTCACGGTAATCACATGCACGCCTTTATTTGGCAAGGCATTTAGGTAGACAGCAAGTGTTGCCACCAGAGTCTTACCTTCACCCGTACGCATCTCAGCAATCTTGCCATTGTGCAGTACCATGCCGCCGATCATCTGCACATCAAAATGACGCATGCCTAGTGCACGTACTCCCGCTTCTCGCACCGTAGCAAAGGCTTCAGGCAGCAGATCATCCAACGTCTCACCCTTCTCCAGACGCTCTCTGAACTCCACCGTTTTTGCTTGTAATTCCTCATCTGACAAGGCCTGAAGCGATGGTTCTAATTCATTCATCTTGGCCACCGACTTTGACATACGCTTAATCAGGCGGTCATTCCGGCTGCCAAAAATTTTGCTAAGAAGTTTGCTAACCATGTACGTTAAATCCGTAGGAGTTATTCAAAGAAGATAAAGAGAGGGGGATAATACCGCAAAATCGGTCAGCTTGCTGACCAGACTAAATCACATGAAATCAGGTTATAGCTGGTAAGGCTAGCCTGACTTCTTATTTTGGTTTTTATTGTTAGCTGCTGACTGGCGAAGATACTTCCAGGGGTTAACTTTTTTACCGTTTCGCAAAACTTCAAAATGAACGTGCGGGCCAGTTGAGCGGCCTGTCGACCCCATCTTTGCAATCACTTGCCCTTTGGTAATTCTATCACCCGCCTTTACCAGAATCTCACCATTGTGACCATAACGGGTGGCGTAGCCATTGCCATGATTAACCTCAACCATAGCACCATAGCCACTCTGCTTGCCTGTTCTTGAAACAACACCGGCGGCGACTGAAAATACATCTATACCCTTTTTGCCTGCAAAGTCGACCCCATGATGGAAAGCTTTTTTACCTGTAAAAGGGTCTTTACGATAACCAAAGTGGGAAGAGATCCAGCCTTTTTTGATAGGTCTGCCTTCAGGATATATCTCCTGTTGCAGCCTACGATTCATGATCAGCTCCTCCATGAAGTTCAGCTTGTGCTCACGATCGTCAATTGTCTGTGTCATCAGCTGAAGGTCAGCCAGCAATTCACTCAACTCTAATGATTCTGCAGAGCTTGAGGCATCCAGGCCACCCACTGCAGGGGCAGTTGAAAAATTAAATTCCTCTTCATCCAACATGCCAACCTTGGTCAAACGCTCACCAAGTGCATCCAAACGCATAATATGGGACTGCATCTGACCCAATCGTAGTGCCAATGCATCCAGATGTTGCTGCGTCTGCTCCCTTACTTGCAGAATAGCACCGCGTTGATCAGCCAATGCCGCCTGGAATGCAAGGCTTGTTGGATCAATCACAGTGGCCTGCTCAGCATGCTGCTGGCCCATTTTGTAACCTGCCCAACCAATACCACCTGATACAGCAGCAAGCAATACTAGCAACCCACTCACAACCAGACTCAGGCTTAGCTTTATGCTGCCCGTCTTATTACGAAATCCGGTAAATAGGATGAAGTTCATTTATAGTACCTGCATATGCTTTAGATTTTGCAAACAACCCCACCTGCAAAAAATAGATATCAATTCGGCCTCTTTAAAAATATATGACTAAACCACGTTCTATCAATACATTTCTACACTCAGGTTCCGTGCTAAGAAAGCTACACAACAACCTGAAAATGCAGGAAAAACTACTTACGCTAACGCGCAGCCTGCTCCCTGCTCCCTTAGATCAACATTGTATCTCAGTACAACACCATGATAGTAGGCTTATCATACATACTGACTCATCTGCATGGGCCAGCCGCCTACGTTACTTCTCACGTGACCTCCAGAAAAAGTTTCTGGGCACAGGTGTTCAGATACAAAAAATTGAAGTTCGGGTATTAATTAACAACCAACAAAAACCGCTCTCAACACGTCACGCTCACCAGCTTTCACAAGATAACGCCAAACTGATTGAGTCCGCCGCTGATAATATTCAGGATGCTGAGCTGCGAGCTGCTTTAAAACGGCTCAGCAAACACGGAACTACTTAGTATTTATATGCCTTATCTACAGCGCTAAACTGAGCATCTGTTCTCAATTACACCCAATTAATTCAAGCACAGATGCCAAAGTGAACACTCAGCTATGTTGCTTGAACCGGCTTCATATAGGATATCGGCACATTACCCTCTTCCTTGAAGGCGACCTCTTCCCAAGCATTTTTATCTGCCAGTAAGGTCTGTAAGAGCTTGTTATTTAATGCATGCCCTGATTTACACCCACTGAATGAACCAATAAGGCTGTGCCCCAGCAAGTAAAGGTCGCCGATAGCATCAAGGATTTTATGTTTTACAAACTCATCCTCGTAACGCAACCCATCCTCATTCAGAATACGATAATCATCCACCACAATGGCGTTATCCATGCTTCCGCCAAGGGCTAATTCACGCTCGCGCAGCATCTCTATATCACGTAGAAAACCAAAGGTTCTTGCGCGGCTCACTTCTTTTACAAAGGAGGTAGAGGAGAAATCTATCGATGCACAGCGCGTATTTTCAGTAAAAGCCGGATGGTCAAAATCAATAGCAAAAGAGACCTTAAACCCATCAAATGGCTCAAAGCACGCCCGCTTATCTCCATCTTCTACTACCACTCGCTGCTTGATCCGAACAAACTTTTTCGCCGCGTTTTGCTCTTCAACACCAGCTGACTGAATCAAAAATACAAATGGGCCAGCGCTGCCATCCATGATCGGCACCTCTGGGGCACTTACATCAACATAGGCGTTGTCTATGCCAAGACCGGCAAAAGCAGATAGCAGATGCTCAATAGTGGAGATCTTAACCCCATCCTTTTCCAACGAGGTTGAGAGCTGGGTGTCGCCCACATTTTCCGGACAGGCGCGTATCTCAACCGGCTCATCCAGATCCACTCGTTTAAACACGATTCCCGTGTCAACAGCCGCAGGTCTGAGCGTTAGATATATTTTTTCACCTGTATGTAGCCCAACACCTGTTGCACGAATGACATTTTTAAGCGTACGTTGCTTTATCATTATGGAATATTACCTTTTACCTTTGATATAACAGATGGAGAGCCGTGAAATTTGGCAGCATCGTACCATAGCACTACACACCATACAAAATAGCGTAAGCTATTTCTTTGGCAGCCATCACAGTTCAACACATAACACCTTTAAACATGCCTATTCTGCCAAACCATATCAATCTGCCTGACGACGTAAAAATGCAGGAATATCAAGATAGGCCATATCCTTATCCTTTGACGACTCTGAATAAGGCTGCGCCAACTTGCTCTCTTTTCTAATCACAGTGGGTTTATCCATATCAGAATAATCCACTGGGGCTGGAGCTGCCTCCTCAGGAGTGACCAATTTGACTGCAACCCGCTCAGGTGAGGCTGCGGTGACTGATTTTTGCCTTTGAGCAGCTGCGGCCAGCCCTCCCAGCCCGGTAGCCACTACCGTCACCCGCATCTCATCCTGCATATCAGGATCGATCACAGTACCTACAACCACTGTAGCCTCATCGCAGGCAAACTCTTTTATGGTGTTACCAACCTCTTCAAACTCACCGATTGATAAATCCATACCTGCAGTGATATTCACCAGGATGCCTCGGGCACCTGATAGGTTGACATCTTCCAGCAGCGGACTGTTGATAGCCTCTTCAGCAGCATCACGTGCCCGAGTTTCCCCACGGGCGATACCAGACCCCATCATCGCCACGCCCATTTCGGACATGACCGTACGCACATCAGCAAAGTCCACATTGATCAGGCCAGGGCGGGTAATCAACTCTGCGATACCCTGAACAGCACCAAGCAACACATCATTAGCCGTCTTAAAGGCACTGAGCAGCGACATCTCTTTACCCAGTACTGCAAGCAGTTTTTCATTTGGAATGGTGATTAGTGAATCCACATTCTTAGACAGCGCCTCAATCCCATCTGCCGCAATTGCTTGGCGTTTTGCACCCTCAAATCGGAATGGTTTGGTTACTACCGCTACAGTGAGAATACCCAGCTCTTTGGCCACTTCAGCAACAACAGGCGCTGCGCCCGTACCTGTTCCACCACCCATGCCTGCCGTGATGAACACCATATCAGCCCCTTCCAGCGCTTCATGAATACGATCTCGCTCTTCCAGGGCCGCATCACGTCCAACATTTGGATTGGCACCTGCACCAAGTCCTTTCGTGATATTGGATCCCAGCTGCAGCACTGTTCGAACCTCACTGTTTTTCAGCGCCTGCGCATCTGTATTGGCACAGATAAAATCCACACCTTCGATATTGGCACTGAGCATGTGATTGACGGCATTACCGCCACCACCACCAACACCAATGACTTTGATTACTGCATTTTGGCTATATGCATCCATCAATTCGAACATAACCTTTTCTCCTCTACACATGACATGTGTTGTATTCTGTAAGAAATAAATTCGTTATTGAATTTACTTAACTCTCAATCAAAAATTGCCCTGAAACCAGCTTTTCATCCGCTCCCACACCGACTTCACACTGCTACCTCGCGATAACTCCATGCCCCCTTTAGCATGATGACTTCGTCCAAATAACAATAAGCCCACTCCTGTGGCATAAATTGGGTTACGCACCACATCAGCCAACCCTGTGACATACTGTGGAATACCCAAACGCACTGGCATGTGAAACACCTCCTCTGCCAGCTCAATCAACCCTTCCATCTTGGAACTACCACCGGTAAGCACCACGCCCCCGGCGATCAGATTCTCAAATCCACTGCGCCGCAGTTCAGCCTGTATCAGCAACAACAGCTCTTCATACCGCGGCTCAACCACCTCAGCCAATGTTTGGCGAGAGAGCCTGCGAGCAGGTCTGTTGCCAATACTTGGAACCTCAATGGTTTCATTATCAGAAGCCAGCTGGGTCAGTGCGCAGGCGTACTTAATCTTGATATCTTCCGCATGCTGAGTTGGCGTACGCAGTGCCACAGCAATATCATTGGTCACCTGATCACCCGCTATTGGGATGACTGCGGTATGCCGAATTGCACCCTCAGTAAAGATGGCAATATCAGTGGTGCCCCCGCCAATATCCACCAAGCAGACACCCAGTTCTTTCTCATCTTCACTCAACACGGCATTGGCAGAACTCAGCTGCTCCAGAATCAGGTCATCCACTTCCAACCCACAGCGGCGTACACACTTAACAATATTCTGGGCAGCACTGACTGCCCCGGTCACCATGTGCACCCGTGCTTCCAGCCTGACTCCAGACATCCCCACTGGCTCCCGAATACCATCCTGCTCATCGATAACAAATTCCTGGGGCAGGATATGTAAAATCTTCTGATCCGCAGGAATAGCTACAGCTCTTGCTGCATCAATCACCCGCTCCATATCGCTATGAGTGACCTCCTGATCCTTAATTGCCACAATACCGTGGGAGTTCAAGCTACGAATATGGCTACCCGCAATCCCGGCAAAGACTGATTGGATCTCACAACCCGCCATCAGCTCCGCCTCTTCCACCGCCCGCTGCATGGATTGCACGGTTGATTCGATATTAACCACCACCCCCTTTTTCAAGCCACGGGATGGGTGTGAACCAATACCTATAATCTCAATCTCATTATCTGCTTTGATCTCCCCGACAATAGCCACCACCTTGGAGGTGCCAATATCCAAGCCAACAATGAGATTCATTTCACTTTTTTTGCTCATCTACCCCAACTCATTACGTTTGGTTATATCTGTTGTTGACCAGGCAGCCTGCTCATCCACTTCCCAATGCACCACAAACCCATTGGTATAACGCAAGTCCACCTGCTTTGGTTTACCCTGCCCCGCCGCTTTCAGGCGAGGGTATAACCGGACAAAACGCCTCAGGCGCTCATCAATATGCTGATTACCCAATCTAATGGCACTCTGATCTGCAAATTCAATAAACCACGCCCGACGGGAATTCTGCTCTACCTTGGCAATTTGCAATCCAACATCCTCAAAACGAGGTCGCATAGCCTGATACCGAGCAACCATTTCAAGCTCAGTTCCTTTAGGCCCCAAAAACTGTGGCAACCCTACTGGAATTTCATTTTTTGCAGGCTGAAACAGCTCACCCTGCATATTCACCAACTGCTTATTTCCCCATCGAGCCAGCGGAACCTGTTCTTCCACGGTAACCAATAAGGTATCTGGCCAAACCCGACGCACTGCTAATTTGGCAACCCAGGGCATCTGCAGCAGCCTGGCGTGCACCGACTCCACATCCAGCGTAAAAAAGCCTTCCCGTACTTGCATCGCCATCCCTTGCTCCAGTTTTTGGCGATCAAGATATTTAAACTCACCGTTTATACGCACAACCTTCAGTGGGAATACCTGTGGATCCTGCAATTTGGCAGATGCCACCATTGCGCCACCACCCATAACACCAAACAACGCCAAAGCCAGAGACCATCGAAAAATGCCCCCCCATGGGATCACCATGGTTTTTTCCTTTTTAATGGCGCGTCTCTTTCCCATACTCACAGACTGCCTTCTAGGATTCGCCATACCAACGCGTCAAATTCAATACCTTGCGCACGCGCCGCCATCGGCACCAGACTGTGATCTGTCATACCTGGCGCAGTGTTAACCTCCAAAAGCAAGAACCGCCCACTGTCATCCTGCATCAGATCCACCCGCCCCCAACCCTGTGCATTCACTGAGCGAAATGCCTTTAAAGCCAGTGCCTGCACCTGTTGCTCCTGCTCTTTATCCAAACCACACGGACAGAGATAGGTAGTGTCATTTGCCTCATACTTTGCGGCATAGTCATAAAAAGCACGTGGTGTCTCAAGGCGGATCAATGGCAATGCCTCATCGCCCAGAATGGCCGCCGTAAACTCCGCACCTGTAATCCATTTTTCTGCCATCACATCTGTGTCGTATGTCGCTGCTTCCAGCCATGCAGCGCGTAGCTCTTCAGTATTTTCAACTCGGGCCATACCTACACTGGAGCCTTCATGGGAAGGTTTGATCATCAACGGAAAACCCAACGCCGCTGCTGCCTCCAGGTCTGACTCACTCTGTAGCATGACAAAATCAGCTGTTGGCAGACCCAGCCCCTGCCACAGCAATTTACAGCGGTACTTGTCCATCCCCAGCGCAGAGCCTGATACACCACTGCCGGTATAGGGCAGGCCTACTGTTTCCAGTGCACCCTGAATAACTCCATCCTCACCACCACGTCCGTGCAATGCGATAAAAGCCCGATCAAATGAAGCTGCTGCCAGCTGGGTCATCACATCAGACCCCACATCCACCGCATAGGCATCCACACCCTGACGCAACAGGGCACCCAGCACGGCTTGGCCACTGCGGAGCGATACCTCACGCTCTGCCGATTGCCCTCCCAGGAGGACAGCCACTTTGCCAAAATCTGCCGCTGTTACTGTCATAGCTATTGTTCCGTCTCGCCCACGACGCAGACCTCTGTTTCCAGCCAGACACCGCTCTCTTCAGCCACTTGAAGCTGCACTGTGTCTATTAGCTCTTCAATATCTGCCGCTGTTGCTGCACCTGTATTAATGATGAAATTGGCATGCTTTTCAGAAACGCAGGCACCGCCTACAGTCACACCTTTAAGCCCAGCTGACTCAATCAGCCGAGCTGCATAATCTCCATCAGGGTTACGAAATACAGAACCACAACTGGGCTGACCAATCGGCTGAGCTGCGGCCCGCTTCTCAAGCAGCTCACGAACCCGCAGCTGCCCCTGAGCCGCATCACCCGACTCCAATCTCAACCTGGCAGCAAGAAACCACTCGCCCTTAGGGCCAACCACCTTACGGTATCCCACATCAAAATCTTCGGGGCTGCGCACTCTCACCCGGCCTGTCCGGTCAATGGTCTCTACCTTCTCCACCACTGGCCAAATCTCACCTCCAAAGGCACCAGCATTCATCGCCAAGGCACCACCCATGGTGCCAGGAATGCCCGCCAGAAACTCCACGCCACATAGCCCTGCACGCACAGCAAATCGCGCCACCTGAGGCGAAGCCACTCCAGCCTCAACTCGCAGCAGATTGGGTTCAACAA
>Ga0316187_10001543_pt1 | contig 20010 bp, 16 predicted proteins | sample CroRivburrow1_MG_FD_204927 | JGI IMG/M metagenome (GOLD analysis project Ga0316187, IMG submission 204927) | Coastal sediment microbial communities from Maine, United States - Cross River worm burrow 1 | ecosystem: Environmental > Aquatic > Marine > Coastal > Sediment | place: USA: Maine...
CCACCCCATCGCTTAAGCGGCTTTCGGACATTGTTTTAGTTGCAACAGGAACGCCCACCGATTTGTTGGGCGTTTTTGTTATTAAGCTGAAGGACTGCTGACCTTCTAAAGGTACTGCCTGAAATCTGTAATGAGCCACCCTACCCCTATCTTTTGACAGGTATAATATGGTGCTATAAATTCCACAGGTGCATTTGGCATCGCACACGAACTAGCACACTAATGAAAATTTATACTGTACTTCTGACAGCCACACTATCAACTATTCTGTTTGTCTCGGAGGCGTCTGCGATACCTTCTTTCTCACGCCAGGCCAGCTTATCCTGTAAGGCTTGCCACTCTCAGCATGTACCTATTCTGAACGGTTTTGGTCAAGCCTTTAAGGCGGCGGGCTACCCTATAATGGGTACACAAGGCACGATTGAAAGTGATGGGCTTTCTATTCCAAACACGTTAAACGCGTCTATGGTGATGAAAGCGCGTTATCAAAAATCCAATGGGGCGGGGGCAGACCTCATTCCCGGTGATACAACAAATAGTGGCCAGTGGCAGGTTCCGGATGAATTCAGCCTGTATTTCGGCGGTCGGATAGCGCAAACCATTGGTTTTTTCTTCGAAGGGAATACCTCTGGAAATCGACTAATCACCGGCTTTAAGCTACCTGCAGCTGTTTACATAGCCGATGCCAAGTTTTCAGTCATACCTTTTATGACCGATTTTCAAGGTGCAAGCTATGGTTACGAACAGTCAAGTACGGGCGCAGCACATAATGTGACCTGGTCTGAGCACCGCAATGAAATTTCTGCCCAGCAATATATAGGCTCAGATACTGCCGCTACTGGTGTAGCCATCGTGGCACAAAATGACAATGGATACATTAACGTCAGCCGCTGGGCACCGGCTTTTACAGCTAAGAAAGGTGCAGCGCAAACCCTGACTTCATCCTATTTACGTATTGTTGCGACCCCTACTTTGCAAATACCAAGTGGTGATTGGAGCATACAGCTTGGCGCTCAATTCTGGCGTGGAACCAATTACGCAGTTGATTCACTCGGCTTGGGAAATTTGGTGCCAGTTGAAACGCGAGCCTCCGCACTGGATTTACAGGCTTATGGCTTGCTCGACGGCAAAGAACTGGGGGTATATGTCACTTGGGCTAAGTCCCCTGCCGGTAGTGCTGCCAAACCGAACATACTCAATGTCGGCAGATCATCCGGAATTTTGGAACCCACATTGTATCGCCTCAATGAACGCAAGGCGTGGACTATAGGTGCGGAGTACAGCGTAATTCCTGACACACTACACATTGGCGCTGCATATCGTAGAGCTAATACCGGTGGCTCAGACAACAACCTGAGTCCAGCAATTGTTGGTGATAACCCCAGTGACAACGCGATAACACTGACTGGTGTATATAACGTTTCCCAGAATATTGAATTTCATATAAATTACAGCTTCTATAGCGGCTCTTTGTACGACACCCCACAGCCCAACGGTGATCAACTGACTACCTTTATGTTGCAAGCCGCATGGTGAAGAATCAAGCAGTGCGAGAGATCCTAGAAGGAAATAGCACCTAAAGAAGCCAAAGTAAAAATATATTCATAACCGTATCGTACAGTGAATCAATCTGAATATTGTTATCAACTATCCTCAGTTGGCACATAACAGTCATGTCTCGCGCCCTTCAAACTTGACTGTGCTGGAGACACATAGCCAAGATTGACCATGTTGGGATAGTGGCGCAAGATTCTCGAAGTAAATTAGAGGGCGTAATGCGTAAATTTATTCTGATATTGTTACTGGCTGTAGTGAATAGTACTTGGGCTGGTGATTTTGATGATGGAGTTGCGGCTTATTTGCGTAAAGATTACGAGGCTGCACAACAGGGGGATTCCTCAGCACAATTCAACATTGGCTTAATGTATGAAGAAGGATACTTTGGCGTACCTCAAGACTACAAAAAGGCAGTCAAATGGTATAGGCAAGCTGCGAAGCAGGGACATGCCAATGCACAGTTATACCTTGGCTTAATGTATGAAGAGGGACATGGTGTTACCCAAGATTACGAAAAGGCGGTGAAGTGGTACCGACTGGCTGCAAAACAGGGAGATGCTAAAGCACAAGTAAACCTCGGTACGATGCATTACAGCGGACAGGGTGTTCTTCAAGATTATGTTCGTGCCCACATGTGGTTCAATCTTGCTGTAGCTGCTGGATTAGGAAGAGCTGGCAAAAATCGTGACCTTTCGGCTGGAAGAATGACCCCGCAACAAATCGCAGAAGCCCAAAAGATGACGAATGAATGCTTGGCAAATAACTATAAGGACTGCGATTGATGTTTACTTATAATAAGTAGAATACATATAGCCACCCTCCCCCGGCGGCTTCTGTCACATTACAGCAATGTACGATTAAACCAACAACAACCAGCATCACAATCATGGCAAGAATAAAATCCTCATCTCGCAACACGCTAAAATATGATAGCGTTCGTGTCATCAAAAAATGAAAGGTATTTAATGAAATCAGTTATCTTTACTTGCTTAGTCGGTACATTCTTACTCTTTGATTCAGTCATTGCATTTGCTGCCGAAAATGATGGACTGTCCAAGCCCTACGTTACTGTCAACGGTAGCATCCAGACAAATGCACGCGCAGAAATCTTGCTGCGTGAACAGATTGCCCGTGGAGTTCAAGACAGCCAGAAACTGCGAGATGGTGTACGTGAGCTTCTTATCAACCAAGCGGTGATGGAACAGCAGGCTCTTAAGGATGATCTCGATAAAGATGTACTACTCCAAGCGCAGATCGACCTTGCTCGGCAAAACATCCTTGCACAGGCTTGGCAGCAGAGAGTGGCAAGCAAAATTAAGATCAAGGATGACGACCTGAAAGCAGAGTATGACAGGCAGATTGAGCGTCTTGGCGACAAGGAATACCTGATCCGCCATCTGTTGGTTGCCGAGGCACCTACAGCAAAACTTTTAATAGAAATAATTCAGTCAGGAACCAAAATCGCCGACCTTGCCAAGGAGTATTCGCGTGACGCTAGCACCAATGAGAAAGGCGGACTAACCAACTGGACCGCAGAAGGTAATCTGCTTCCGCCATTGGCAGCTGCCGTCAAGACTTTATCCAAGGGCAAGCTTGTAACACATGCCATTAAAACCGATGCTGGCTGGCACGTCGTGCAACTGGAAGATACACGCCCACTCAAAGCACCTTCTATGGAGGAACTAAAGCCGCAGCTGACCAAGCTCGTCGAGCGACGTTTGTTGGATGAACAAATCAAGGCACTGCGAGATAAGGCTAAAGTGAAGTAGTCAAAACAATAGAATCTCTATCCGGCATATTCCTGTATGGGAAGCTACCAACCCCGCTTCGACGGGGTTTTTTATGTACTTAAGAATTGCTGATTTAGGTTGAAAGTGGAAGTCTTAAGCTGTCAGATGAGGATTTTTCTAGTATTGGGAAAATGCCTTTTTATTGTTCATTTTCCTTCCTTTATGCGGGAATCCACCTTGAAAATTTAATACGCAATAAACAGTTATAACCTTAAAATACAATTACATAATTAAATTATGCAAACGATGGCTCAATTAATGCTTTGGTTTAAGTACGAATATTGTATCTAAAGCAAAGGTGATGAAAATGAAATACTTTCTTGCTTGCCTGATATTACCAATCATACCAATCCTGCTAATTGCTATTTTTGGAATGGGTGCGATGTATTTTAGTGTGGTTAACCAACTAGAACAGAAGAGTAGTTAAATAATCAACACCGAATTCCGTATTCTGCGGGATGGCATTATTGTCGGATGAACTTGGGAATACGTTTTAGAAATAAATTGTTGCAAACTCGCGTAATTTTTCTGTATTGAGTGGAGGTGTTAGTGCATCGTTTATATTTTGGATTAGTGCTTTTGGGGACATCTGTCTCGGCAAATGCTGAAGAAATGGTTAAGAGCGGGTTTTCCTCCAGATTTGATCAATCAACGATTCAAACACTGCACTACATCCCATATTTTATATCACATAACAAGTACGAGGAGAGTGTTGTGTTCATTGTTAAGGCTGATAACACTTCTGTCGATTCGTTGTTCAACAGTACATCACAACCGTCCTCTGTTGCCGAACAAAAAGAAGAAACCATTACTAAAATATTAGGCCAGCATGATGATTTAGGTCGAAAAATTGGTACGCTGTTGCTTCATAAGAGTGTTGAATTGAGTGGGGAGAAGTTAAAGGTTACGTTTCAACCTGATTATGCCTCAATGGAAACAGGACAATTTAAGCTTTCGCTAGAACCCGGTTCAACTTCGATAATGTGGAACAAGGCAATTTAGGTAAGTGTTGATTAATGAGTTCGTTAATATCTTCCTGAATTGTTAATGTAAGATCGCAAAAGTTTTTTAATCCGTGAATGCAAAATGATATCGGCAGCAACTGTTGTCTGCTATGTGTCAGAAGCTTGTGTAAGTGGAATTCAAACTCGAAATGAATTCTAGGAGTTAGAATGCTCTAGTCATTAAATACGGGAATCATCATTATGATAAGAGCACAGCCATTCAATGGTACTCAGCAATTAGAACTGGATCGACAGCAATTAGTCAACAGTTGGCAGGATGGCTCACTTTCGAACGTATGGCTAGACATTCAAACCCAAGATGAGGAGAACATTGGAGAGCTACTTGCCAATTTGGGATTCCACCCCTTAGCGATTCAGGATGCCCTACGTAAGCGCCATCCTCCAAAAATTGAACTGTTTGATAACTACACTTTCATTCTATATCGCGGAATATTACAGGTTGACGGGGTAATTGATTTTCAACACCAACAAATTGCCTTCTTCATTGGTGAAAATTATATCGTTTCCTTGCACTCAGAAAGATCACTTGGCGTAGAGCAAGTCTTCGACAAGCTATTACATTCGATGCAAAACACAAGTCCGTTTCAACTAGGACTCATGATAATGCATGCATCTGCGGGAATTTATCTTGCATCCGTGCTTGAATTTGAAAACAAGCTAAGCGATATGGAAGATGCAATGCAACAAGAAGGCAGCGACCAGATGGTGAGCGAATTGATATCCTATCGATCCAAGCTGGTTAAACTACGGAGAATATTCAGCTACCATAAAAGCATAACAAATAGCCTCAAATCTGCACATGATGAAAAAACACTTGGTTTAAGCAAAGAGATACATGAAGTGATAGATCTGCATGATCGATTCGATCGACTGCACAGCCTGGTTCAAATGCACTACGAGATTTGTGGCGATTTGATCAATGGCTATCTTTCCATCACTTCCCACCAATTGAACGCCACCATGCGAGTATTGACTGTCATCACGGCGGTCTTCGTACCATTAGGTTTTTTGGCAGGTTTATATGGCATGAATTTCGAATTCATGCCCGAGCTAAAATATCAATATGGATACTTTACCCTACTAGGTGTCATGGGCGTGTTAGCAATCGGTTTGTTAAGTTTATTCAAGGTAAAACGCTGGTTATAGTGCTGCTATCTATATTGTCTTAAAGAATTACCGTTACAGGTGGTAGTTGTCATGGATAAATCATTCCTGTTTGGATTCTAGCGCCACTTTTAGAAGTCCTGAGCGAATATGCAGGTCGCGCTGAGGGAAAGGTATCTCTATTCCACGTCGCTTCAACTCGGTTTCAATGGCCCATAGGTAACGAGCATTTGTTCTTCCTGGCGAAATAACGAGTGCTTGTTCTATCCAGACAACCAACTCAAAATCCAAGCTGCTATCGCCAAATTTTACCAGCCAGACATCTGGCACTCGCTTCCCGGTTGTGATTGTCCCTTCCACACAGTTAGCGGCCGCGATTCCTGCTTCCCGCACCTTATCCTTGTCACAACCATATGCAACGCCAAAAGGGATATGTATGCGGCGTTCCGTCTCGCCATATGTCCAGTTTGTAACACGACCATTGATGAACTCAGAATTGGGTACGACAACATCGACGCTATCATTGGTAGTGACCCGTGTATATCGCATACTGATCTCGATGACCGTGCCCACCACACCCGATTGCAAATCCACAAAGTCGCCTACTTTCAACGATTTTTCGACCAGCAGGATGATGCCGGAGATAAAGTTGCTGAAAATATTTTGCAGTCCGAAACCGATACCCACGCCCACTGCGCCGCCGACAATAGCCAGACTTTTCAAATCAAATCCCAGCCAGGATAGCCCGATCAAACTGCCGATGATCCAGGAGGAGTAACGCATGATACGGCCAAGTGCGTAGACTCCAGAACTGGAAAATTTGGAAGAGTCGATTCTTTGAATCGTACGTTCTACCTGAATTGAAAACCACCAAGCCATAAACATGATAAGAGCAAGCCCGGCAATCCGGAACAACGTGATGTCAGTATCTCCCAGCTTGAACAAGTGGAAAGTACCCCAGGTCAGCAGATTGGTGTATAAGTTTTGTAGGATTTCCATCAATTAGTACTCACTGTAAAAATTTGGAGGATTACTTGGTATGATCCAACTACACATTGATAATGCGGCTGCATGGATTGGAAGTTTTGTGGGCAGCATTCATTAAGTTGATAGTACCTCTTCTAGGAGAAGATGCAATGAATTACAAAATGTTACTTATTTTATTTCTTGCAGGACTTGCTGTTCTCTTCGTAATTCAAAATGTAGCCGTCGTTGAGATTCAATTCCTATTCTGGGCAATTCAAATGTCGCGGTCCTTACTCATGTTTCTTCTTCTTGCCATTGGTGTCATCATAGGTTGGTTCCTGCATGGCTACATTAAATATAGTAAAGAAAAACCTCAATAGAAGATGAAAATTTACAGCAGAGAAACCCTAAAATATCTACTTATTATGTATATTTAGAGGGACAATCCAGCCCCAATTCTACATACTGGATGCTTCACAAGGAGTTAACGAATGGAAATATTCTCTCAATGGAGTGATGCGCTAGCCGGTGTTCTAAATCAGACAATAGAACGACTTGCTCTATACCTACCGAATGTGCTCGGCGCGTTTTTGCTGCTGATTATTGGTTGGATCGTTGCGCATCTATTGCGGGCAACGGCTGTTCGCCTGACGCTACTTGGTGAACGTGCACTGGCTCGTATTTCTTTTGGGAAAGGTGCATTGCCAACAAGAATATCCAGGGGGTCAGCAAAGATTTTTGGCAATGTAGTCTTCTGGGTAGTGGTGCTGTTTTTTCTTACTGCGGCAACACAAGTTTTAGGTCTTCAAACATTTACTACATGGCTTGCGCGTGTAGTGGATTATCTTCCGACAGTTTTTGTCGGTGCACTTATTGTAATTGCAGGATTTTTATTCAGTCGGTTAGCACGTGAACTGGTGCAGGCTGCTGCTGCAAGTGCGGGTGAGCGTCAACGTGCGTTGATTGGTCGTGTAGTACAGGTGTCTATTCTGGTTACCGCAATTCTGGTCGGAGCGGAGCAAGTCGGCATTCGGGTTACTTTCCTGGTCATTCTTGCTGCAACAGCAGGTACGGCATTGGTGGGTGCGGTGGCACTTGCACTTAGCCTCGGTGCCCGCGATTACGTCGCCAATCTGATTGGCGCTCACTACCTGCGTCAACGTTACAATGTTGGTCAGCACGTTCGCGTTGCAGGCTATGAAGGTCGGATTTTGGAATTGACGGACTCTGCGCTCGTACTTGAAACGGCCGAAGGTCGTGCGAGCCTGCCAGCTAAAGTGTTCAACGAGCAAGCTATCGTACAGATAGTTCAAGGTGTACGAGATGTCTAGCAGCGAAGCTCTCAGTTACGCCTATCTTGAATCACACCCTGCAGATGCGGCCCGCGTGCTTGAAAAACTTGTTCCCGAATCAGCCTCAGCTTTGTTGCAGTCGGCACCGCTACGGCTTGCCACGCCCGTACTGCGCCAGATGCTTCCAATCTCGGCTGCACGCTGTTTGGAGCATCTTGACGATACTAAAATAGTTGGGCTCCTGCACGGCATTGGTGCCCAGAGTGGTGTTGCCCTGCTACGTTACTTTGGCGACGAACGTAGAGCGGGCTTACTGGCCCAGTTGCCAACCACGCTTACCATCACCTTTGAGTTGTTACTTAATTATTCAGAAGATACCGTTGGTGCCTGGATGGATCCCAGAGTACTTGCACTTCCTGCTGACATGACCGTTGGTGAGTCTCTCGACCGCGTACGAAATTCCGAAGAATCACTTGTTATTGATCCCTATGTCATTGATCGCAACCAGTGCCTGATTGGTTATGTCGAACTTGCCGATTTGCTGCGTGCAGATGCAAAAACCAAGCTGTCCAAGTTAGTAAGACCGAGCTCGCACCGACTTCCATCACAGTCTTCGCTTAACGGACTACATGAACATTCGGGATGGCGTGAAGTTTCAAAGCTGCCAGTCGTTGAACATGGTGATCGGCTAGTCGGCGTGCTCACACATGCCACCTTGCAGCGAGCACTTTCCATCGGACAGAACAAACCGATGACCAACAGAACAGAAGACACTTTTGCCAGTGTCGCGAGTGCCTACTGGTTTGGTGTATCAGCACTGATGCAAGCGCTTGTCAGCCTGCTTCCGGTTGAACATCGAGAAGAAGGTGATTTATGAACATGAATGCCGACGCGGCAGTTGCTGCCCTTAACCTTCGCTACTTGCTTGATTACCCTCGCGAAGCTGCGAGACGTATTGAGTCCATGCCTATACATGAGGTAAGCAAAATGCTGGCGGATCTGCCAGTACATGCGGTGGTACCCGTTTGGCACAGCCTGACAACCGATGTGGAACAAGCGGTCTTCTCAGTGTTACCGGATGAACGTGCCGCAGAGCTTCTCGCAGAGTTGGAGCCAACTCGTAGCGCTGCATTGCTCAATCGACTTGATGAAGATGAACGTACGCATTACAAGGGCTTGCTCAATACACAGGTAGCCTCGGAAATAAGTACATTAATGCAGTATCGACCGGATTCCGCTGGTCAGTTGATGGATCCCCGTGTGCCTTCATTCCGTGGAGATATGACGGCGCAGGATGCGCTAGCAAGATTGCGCCGGACAAAGTGGCGTGGACTGCGTGAGCTGTATCTTGTGGATGATGATGGTCGATTAGAAGGCCGGGTAGATATCCAGAGTTTGGCGATTGCTGACCCAGACCATACTCTTGTGCAAATTGCACGCAAGATTGCTGATGCCGTGCAGGACATCGCACCACGTGAAGAAGTGGTGGAGAAAATGCAAAAGGGAGTAGTAACTGACTTGCCAGTGATTGATTTCGACGGCAAGCTGGTTGGTGTTATTCACCAATCTGTACTTGCCACAGCTGTAGAACAGGAAACTTCACTGGACATTCTGACCATGGTGGGTGCGAGCCCGGAAGAACGCGCACTTTCTTCGGCCACTTTTGCAGTGAAAAAGCGCCTTCCGTGGCTACAGATTAACCTCCTGACTGCCTTTCTTGCAGCATCCGTCGTTGGCATATTTGAAAGCACTATTGCAAAGTACACTGCGCTTGCGGTGTTGCTGCCAGTAGTCGCAGGCCAGTCTGGTAACGCCGGAGCGCAGGCGTTGGCCGTAACGATGCGTGGCTTGGTGTTACGTGAGATCAGTTTGCGTCACTGGCCCAAAGTGGTAATGAAGGAGGTCAACGTCGGCCTGATGAATGGTGTTGCGATCGCTGCCACAACAGCGCTTGGTGTGTTTGTCTGGAGCAAGTCTTTCGGATTGGTGCTGGTGATTGTCGCTGCGATGATAATCTCGATGGTCGCAGCAGGTTTTGCAGGTGCACTGGTTCCGATAATACTGATGCGTTTTGGTCAGGATCCAGCTCAATCCTCTTCGATCATCCTTACCACCGTCACCGATGTTGTCGGATTTTTCTCTTTCCTCGGCATCGCAACACTTTTATCGTCAATGCTCTAACTGGTAGTCATGTTGCCCAATACATGGTATTACTCAAATATCGGTCAAAAAGAGAAGCTGCTTATTCTAAAACTTTTTGTTCTTAAAAAACAAGCGCCAATAATTACATATTGGCGGAATCTATAACTACGTAATCCATTACCTTTCTCCAAAATAACCTTTGATATGCCGAATGTATGACTAAGCCAAGAACTAGTATTCGTAAAGATGATTCGAAGTTGTCTCGCCACAAAGTCAAGCCGATAATCGGCTGGCGTGAGCACATCGACTTGCCGGAGTTGGGGATATTCGCATTAAATGCCAAAATCGATACGGGTGCCCGCACCTCAGCATTACACGTTACTAAAGTCAATCCATTCCAAGGGCCGGACGGATCGGAATGGCTGGAGCTTCATATCCCTATCCCCAACAGCAAAGGCAACATGCAGGACATGGTTTGTGAAATGCCATCTGGTGGTACACGCCACATAAAAAGCTCCAGCGGACATCTTGAAGAGCGTTATGTATTAACTTCAAAATTGGTATTAGGAACATTTGAGAAAAATGTCGAAATTACACTAACCAACAGAATGAGCATGCGCTACGACATGTTGATTGGACGAACGGCATTGCGAAATCATGTCCTTATAAATCCAGGGAAATCATTTTTACTGTCCAGCAACACATTACAGCCAATGACATTCAAAAAAGAATAACCACAAGGAGAGTTTCAATGAAAATAGCCATGCTAGCTCGTAACGCCAAATTATATTCACATAAGAGGCTTGCCGAAGCTGCTGAGCAACGTGGACATACACTGGATATCATCAACACGCTACGATGTTTCATGAACATCACTTCACATCGCCCCTCCATTCACTATGACGGGAAGAAACTCGAAGGATATGATGCAGTGATTCCCAGAATTGGTGCCTCAATTACCTTTTATGGTCTCGCCGTGCTTCGCCAGTTCGAAATGATGGGTGTTTACCCGCTGAACGAGTCGGTTGGCATCGGTCGCTCGCGTGACAAATTGCGGTCCATGCAGTTGTTGGCGCGTGACGGCATTGGGCTGCCAGTAACAGCATTCGCCCATGATCCAGATCAAACTAGCGAGCTTCTCGATATAGTGGGTGGCGCCCCTGCAGTGATTAAGTTACTTGAAGGTACGCAAGGCATCGGCGTCGTACTTGCAGATACTCCGCGCTCAGCCAAGTCTGTTATTGAGGCATTTCGTGGCGCGAATGTAAACATTCTGGTTCAAGAGTTTATCAAGGAAGCGGGCGGTACTGATATTCGCGCTCTGGTTGTCAACGGTAAAGTTGTGGCAGCCATGAAACGAACAGGCGCGGCAGACGATTTTAGATCCAACCTGCATCGAGGTGGATCAGCTCAACAAATCAAAATTACAGCAGAAGAACGCTCCACAGCAATACGTGCTGCCAAGGCCATGGGATTGAATGTGTGCGGAGTTGACATGCTGCGCGCCAATCATGGGCCTGTTGTAATGGAAGTAAACTCATCTCCGGGGCTGGAGGGGGTAGAAAAAGCCACCGGCATTGATGTCGCAGGTAAAATCATAGAGTTTCTCGAAGTGAATGCAAAAAAAGGAAAGACAAAGACACGTGGCAAAGGATAAAGCAGACACATCTGCTTTGGCTAAGAAGCAGGCAGTACTACCGTTCAGCATAGGACAGGAAGAAGTTGCACAAGGTACTGTTGCAACTATTGAACTGCCTATCAGCCGGTTGTCGACGCGGACTCACATGACTTTACCGGTTCGTGTCCTACATGGGTCAAAACCTGGGCCTGTATTGTTCGTCAGCGCTGGCGTGCACGGAGATGAAATCATCGGTGTGGAAATTATCCGCCGCTTATTGAGTAAAATATCGGTCAAACGATTAGCGGGTACTTTGCTGTGTATTCCGGTCGTTAATGTTTTTGGATTTATCATGCACCAACGCTATCTTCCTGACAGGCGTGACTTGAATCGTAGCTTTCCCGGCTCTTCATCAGGTTCGCTAGCAGGACAATTGGCGCATGTTTTCAATCAAGAAATTATTCGTCGCAGCAACTATGGTATCGACCTGCATTCTGCGGCAATTCATCGTACTAATTTTCCGCAAATTCGCATCAGCGTAGATAACACCAGAGCTCAGGAACTTGCGAATGCATTTGGCCCTCCGGCAATTATTGTGTCACCGCTACGCGATGGATCATTGCGGCAATGTGCCGCCGGACAAGGCGTGGATATCCTTCTGTATGAAGCAGGTGAAGCGCTACGTTTTGACGAGCTTGCCATTCGCCTCGGGGTAAGGGGCATACTCAGGGTTATGCATCATCTTGGCATGACATCTAAAGGCAGGGTTGCTCCGACAACGACAGCGCCTGTGCAATCTAGTAAGACGCAATGGGTACGTGCGCCGGAAGGCGGGATATTCCGGGCGATGCACACATCGGGCGACCGTGTGAAAGCCAACACCATCCTCGGCTATCTATCCGATCCATTCGGTGACACGGATGTACCTGTTTGTTCACCTGTAGATGGCATCATCATCGGGCGAACCAATGTGCCGATCGTCAATCAAGGTGATGCGCTCATGCATATTGCTCAAGTTATGAAGTTTGATACCGCAATCAAACGAATGGATGAGATAACCGAAGATGCCCTATCCGATCCGATTTTTGATGAGGATGAAATACTATAATCTGTCATCATAGAAACCACGCCTTAATTTGGCTACTGGGATTGCTGGATTTTAGGGTGACAGTATCCTTGCCAGGCGGAAAGTAACTGAAGCTATATACAACATGTTCACTTTTCAGTTATATACGCACTCCCTGTCTAAGTGACACAAACTCAAAGTCGAATGCAAGAAAAACGTATGCCTTTAGCTCCGCAACTTGCATCAGCCGCAATGGCTATCATCCTGATCTTTTTTCAGGCGGCACCAGCAATTGCAGCAAAACGGGTTGATAATTGTCCGCCAAGCCTTAGCCAGGAGGCAGAGCAACGTCTTGCTCAGCTAGAAAATACGCACCAACTTCTGGCAAATTTCCTGTCTGGCGTAGAATTAACCAGCACGCCCCTTACGGCACTTTTTGTGGTCGATCTGAACAATGATACAGCGATTCAGAACCGCATCAATGAACTACAGGCACTACAAATCAAGGATGAAGTTTCGACCGATCTATCCGAGGCATATCTTTCATGCGCTAGATCCAAACCCCCTCTGGAAAAACTTGCTGAAACAATAAAGGAGCAGCAACTCCTGCTAAACAAGCTACGATTCGATTTCCTTAAGCTTCCGCAAGAGCAGCGTAACGGTTTAATCAGCACACATATTAACCGACAGAAACAGGCAGATGTAGCTATCCGTCTCGCCGAAGAACGAAATGCCGCAGACAAGCTGCAAAATGAAGCTGCCATCTCAGTCGTAACCGCTGAAGAAAGAGCAAAAAATGCAGGCAGCCTTGATCTGCGTGAGCTTGCTGCACAGCGTGCACTCTTAGAGAAAACCCGCGAAACGTTGGGGCGGCTACAGTCTGAGATGGTCTCCGGGTTACAGGAACGCGCTCAATTTTATCAAGTGAGGTCTACTAAGCTCTCCGCATTAACAGCTGTAACTATCAAACAAGATTTGAGCATGCCGCTGCCTGATGCTTACTGGGAGAGTGTTGCAATCTGGCGAGAATTGGTAGATCGTATATTTGAAAGAATTGCATCCCCAGCAATGTCTGATCCTACTCCAGATATTCCAAATGCACCATCTGATTTGCTTTTGCGTTTAGCTAACACCCCTGAGGCTGCACAATTTCAGAGCGTATACCAAGAAACCGAAACACTTAAATCACAACTTGAAACTTCAAGGGTGCAAAGATTCGAAAAGGAACGTAATGATCTTTACCGATTGCTGCTGGAGGCGGGTCAGTTGCGCTCCACCTTGCTGCAAGAAAATTTAAACAAAGGACACGAAGAGATTCTGGAAGTAAGCATGGACTATTTCCACGATATCGCGCGTGAAATGCGCATTGTGCCTTATCAGGTGCTCGCCATCTTTTATTCAAAAGCCGTGGACTTTCGCCAGAAAGCCAGCTCGGGCATTACTGGATGGCTTGACATCACACAGCAGTCATTCATCTTCTTATTGTTCATTGCAGTACTTTTTGGTGCTTTCACAGGGCTGAATCGCATTAGTAGTTATCTTGACCGTTTACGCAGTTACCTTGTCCGGGAAAAATATAGTCAAGCTTATGCGCGCGCATTGGCGCTCTGGATCCGGCGAGGCAACGCTTATGTGCCTTGGGTTGTAATGCTGCTTGGCATAAATATCGCGCATGACTTGGTGGCTGGAACGGATATTGCGCAGATCGCTTTATTGCTTCCATATATTGCCTATTACCTTTGGTATCGAATTTTCCTGAACATTGCGCTTTCCATCATGGGATTGGTGGCATTTTCCGGTGTAATCGAATCAACAAGAATCGAAAAAGATCGTCTTCAGCGCACCGTAAAGCTGGTCGGAGTTTTCTTTTTTGTATTGCTCGCCATTTTGCATGCGACCCAGGATGCAGTAGGCGAAGCACTGATTTATCGGCTGGTTTACGGTTTTGTGTTTTATGTTGGCATTCTGGTCTGCGCCTATGCTGCACGTGAATGGCGACAAAAGATCGTCAGTACAGCAAAGGAGTTGTTGCCGGAGCATATATATCGGGGCATAAACAGCCTTGGCAAGAACGCATTCTGGTCATGGTTTGTCAGCCTGCCTGCCCTGTTTCTGGTGATCTTCGTCAAATTCTTTCTTTACATAAAGCACTGGGCTGGCAGGTTTGATTTTTTCAAGCGAATAAGTGCCGCTATTTTCTTGCGACGCATCGAACATGCGAATAAAACAAGTGGCAAAGAAAATAGCCAGCAGCCATCACTATTACCCGAAGATTATTTGCAGTGGTTTAGTCTTGATGATATCGATGACAAATCACTATTAATCAATCCTGACAGTGAAATTATTACCAAGGTTGAGGCCGTTTTGAGCGCATGGGATGACAATAGCTCTCTTGATCATTCTTTAGCACTGTTTGGCGAGAAAGGCAGCGGAAAATCTTCCTTGCTAGAAATGATCGAAACCCGGTACACAAAAAGCAACACTCGACGCATTAATATTCCACCCAAACTCACTACACGTGAAGCAGTACTGTCATTTTTTGGCAAGGAATTGGCTATGGATCTTACGAACGGCGACGATGCTTTGCTCGAAGCAGAAGCTGGTATGCAAGATACCATCCTGCTTATTGATAATGCTCAGAACCTCTTTCTGGGTGAATTGGGTGGATTTGAAGGCTATCGTACATTTGCGGAATTGATGAATAGTGGCACTCAGCATTTGTTTTGGTGTGTAGTGTTTAATGTTCGTTCATGGCACTATTTGCGTGCTGTGTTTGGCGGCATGCCATTGTTCCGCAGAGCAATTGAAATGAGTAAATTTTCCGAGACGGATATATTGAATTTGGTAATGGCGAGGCACAAATGCACAAACTCTCAATTGGCCTACGATGACATTATTCGTGCAACTCAAAGCGAGGACGAATTTGTCGGTGATAGACAAGTCGAGAAACAATTTTTCCGCTTACTCTGGGGGCAATCAAAAGGTAATCCCCGAGCTGCGCTCATGCTGTGGACATCTTCTTTGAGTATATTGCCCGGCAATCGCTTGAAAGTCGGACTGCCAAAATATCCAAAAATATCAATCAGTCAGGATTGGGGGGATGATGCCCTATTTGTATACGCTGCGATTATGCGTCACGAGAATCTGACATACACTGAAGTTATTTCGGTCACCAATTTGCCGGAGAACATTGTTAACAATGCATTGGGCACCGGGCATGATAACAACTTGCTGAGCTACGGTGTGGATGGCCGTTACCGCATCACACCGATCGTCCAGTTCAGTCTGACACAATATTTACTGGGAAAGAATTTCATTTATGAATGAAGCTGACCTGAATCAGATCACTGAGATGGCGACACTGTTCAGGCTAGATCGCATCTTGCTGCTGGTGTTGGCAATATTGATCCTGGTGTTGGTCGTAAAGGCTATTACGCACATGGCCGATTCGCTTTACCGCCGCATTCCCAGAAGACGCATTCTCATATCCCAAGTTGCCACTACTCTGAATTTTTCCATGTACATTTTTGGAGGCCCGTTCCTGTTTTATTCAATATTGCAGCCGCCTCGTGAAGTTATGCTGGCGGCAACCGGCAGTATTGCTGTTGCACTTGGCCTCTCTCTAAAAGATCTGGTTGCATCTGTGATTGCAGGTTTTATATTGCTGTTTGATCGGCCATTTCAGGTTGGTGATCGTGTTGCTTTTGGCGATGTGTACGGTGAAATTGAGAGCATCGGTCTACGTTCAGTTCGTCTGGTCACACTGGACGACAATCTGGTCACTATCCCCAATAATCGTTTCATGTCGGATGTCGTCTCATCGGGCAATGCAGGTGCACTGGAAATGATGCTGGTGTTCGATTTTCACATCGCACTGAATGCCGACACTCGCCTGGCACGCGATCTGCTCTATGAAGTTGTGGTTACAAGTCGCTATGTTTATCTAAAAAAACCGGTAACTATTGTGGTCACCGAATTGTCTGTCGCCGAACGACTTGCCATACAGCTAAGAGCCAAAGCTTATGTGATTGATGTACGTTTTGAAAAGGCGTTCCAGACCGATGTGGTATTGCGTACCACCGAGGCATTTAACCATCACCATATTAAACGGCCACCTTTGGAAGAATCAAAACGTAGCTCCATATCGTAGTACACATTAATAATTTTAAAGTTATTTTGCTTCATACCTGTATTGTCAAGTTAGCGAAGAATAAATTAACTAGGCACAATTTAGCGGAATAAACTAAAGTTAGACATCCTAAAGATTTGATGGCCCCTTGGTTGAATATCCCGTATTTTAGCTACCGATTTATATTGTCACTACTTGTGATGAGCATGCTTCTTGTACTACAGCCGGCCATAGCTACCCCTTCTGTAGAAATACAAATAACAGGGATAACGGGAAATTTGCAAAAAAATGTTCTGCGCATGTTAAGCATAGAACAACAGAAGACCCACCCTATGCTCTCTGCAGGACGCATTCGGCGACTGCACAACAAAGCGGAAGTTGAGATTCAAGTCGCCTTGCAGCCCTATGGATTTTACCGAGCCACTGTCGATAAATCTCTCAATCAGTTGGGAGAAGAAAATTGGCAAGCTATTTATACTATTAATCCAGGTCCCGCCTTGCTCATCAATCAACTGGATCTGCAGCTTTCGGGCAGCGGTCAACAGGATGAGGAATTATCCCGCCTGTTTTCCGAGTTCCCTTTATCACAAGGTGATGTCCTTGATCAGGTACGCTATGAACAAGGGAAATCAGACATCCTTAAGCTGGCCACTGAACAAGGTTATTTTGATGGGCGTTTTACAGAACATCGAATCGACATTGATTTGGAGGCTTACACCTCAAGCATCACCTTACGCTATGACAGTGGCACCCGATACCAGTTTGGGAAGGTAAGCCTACATCAAGACATACTCAACGCTAGTTTGATGCAGCGTTATGCTTCCCTCAAGGAAAATGATCCCTACAGTGTCACCAGCCTTATTGAGTTACAGCAAGCTTTAAATAACTCTGATTATTTTAGTGAAGTGGAGATCCGGCCTCATCCAAGGCAGGAAGGTAGCCTGTTAATACCCATCGACGTCCAGCTCCAGCCACGCAAACGCCACAAGTATACCTTTGGCCTGGGCTATGGCTCCGACACCGGGCCAAGGGGAAAATTGGGTTATGAGGTTACCCCAGTCAATCGTCGCGGCCACCGCCTAGACAGTGAGTTCAAAACCTCTGAAGTCACTGACAGCTTTACTGCCAACTACCGCATCCCGATACGCAATCCACGCAGTGATCAATGGGTATTAAATACCAGCATTGTCGATACCAAAACCGATACCAGTGAGAGCCTGGCGCGTACTTTTGGAACCAGCCTCATCATCGCCCGTGGACATTGGCAACATACCTCGTTTGTGAACTTTCAAGAAGAGCGCTTTACCGTTGCCGACATCGTTCGGCGTAGTAGATTGCTTATACCGGGTCTTACAGTAAGCCGCGTCTGGGCTGAAGATCGTATCAATACCCTTCATGGTTTCCGTTTGGATCTCAGTCTGCGTGGCGCTACCAAAGCCTTGATCTCTGATACTGGCTTCATCCAGGGTCAGGTACACATCAAGAGCGTTAACACCGTGCTGAGACAGCTACGTCTAATCAGTCGAGGCACCATAGGCATAACCGGTGTTCCTGACTTTGATGAACTGCCCACATCAGTACGCTTCTTCGCTGGTGGTTCACAAAGTATACGGGGTTATAAATATAAATCCTTGGGGCCAACCAATAATCAAGGACAGATCGTCGGCGGCAAACACCTGTTGACCGCAAGTGCGGAGCTAGATTACGCGGTTTATCAAAATTGGGGTTTGGCCGTATTTCTCGATGCCGGTAATGCTTTGGATGTATTCCCCTCCCCGATTAAACGGGGCGCAGGATTTGGGTTCCGTTGGAAATCACCAGTGGGCCCAATTCGCTTTGATCTGGCCTGGGCTATATCTGAAGTCAATAAACCATGGCGCATCCATATCAACATCGGACCTGACCTATGAAGCGCGTAACTTCTCTGGCCACAGCCCTCCTCCTTACAACACTGCTACTGCTGGTTAGCATCACCTCTTGGCTGACAAATACAGAGAGCGGGCTACGCTGGATGCTTTCCCAGGCAGGTCACTGGCTACCGGGTAAACTCAACGCAGAACATATTCAGGGAAGGTTCATCGGGCCTTTATCAATCAAGCAACTCGACTACCAAGACAATGGCACCCAGATCACTTTGGGGAATCTTACTCTGGACTGGCTACCTTTCGCGCTGATGAGCAACACGTTTCACGCCAAGCGACTAGCTGTTGAGTCGTTGTATATTTCACTACCCACAGATAATAAAGCCCAACTCCAGACCATTACCTTGCCGGACATAATCCTACCCATGGCAATCAAAATGGATGATTTTTCAATTATTGACCTACAAATTAGTTCTCACAATCAGTCATTATTTGAGCTCAATCAGCTCCACCTAAAAGCTGAGACTGATGGAAAGGATATTGCCATAAAGTACTTTGAGATCAAGAATCCCAGCTTGAGCGCCACGGCAACGGGCAGACTTCAACCCACAGATGACTATCCACATGACCTCCAATTTCATTGGCAGTGGAATAACCCGGAACTGGGGCTGACCTCAGGTCGTGGGCACCTGTATGGAAATCTGAATAACACCCAAATGACTCACAATCTGACCTCGCCCTTCCAGGCAGATGCCAAACTCTCCATAAGCGATGTCCTGAATAAGCTTCATGGGCAAGCTACTGTGATGGTCCCTCCACAAACGTTACAAACTGTCCAAAAGGAATGGCCAGACTTACAACTAGGCCTGTCAGTGGAGGCATCTGGCGATCTCACCAGCCAGCATGCCAAAGGCCGAATGACCGCTGAGAACGAAGCACTCGGTATAGTTAATGGTGAATTCCGCCTCAGCCATTTAGGTCAAGGTAAGCTTGTTATCGAGCAACTTGATCTTGCCACTGCAGATGGTCAACGCCGTGTTAAGGCCAGTGGTCACTGGCAACCCGGCACGGATGGCGGTACAGCCGATCTATCCCTAAGCTGGCAATCCCTCGGCTGGCCCTGGCATGGTGAGACTCAGTTTATCAGCCCAAGCGGTCACGCAAAAATATTCGGCAACATCAATGCCTATAATCTGACCTTGCAAACAACGCTGACTTCACTAACTTGGCCAGAGGCAAGTTTGCAAATGTCAGGAAACGGCAACCTAAACGGAATCGAGATTGACGACATCATGCTCACTACCCTTGATGGCAAGGCAACAGCTACAGCTCTGCTTGACTGGCAGAAGGCATTTCAGTGGCAGGCAAAACTTGAAGGTAATAATATCAACCCTGGTAGCCACTGGTCACAATGGCCGGGTAATTTGCAATTTTCAATGAATACTCATGGATATACTGG
>Ga0316187_10001544_pt1 | contig 19998 bp, 19 predicted proteins | sample CroRivburrow1_MG_FD_204927 | JGI IMG/M metagenome (GOLD analysis project Ga0316187, IMG submission 204927) | Coastal sediment microbial communities from Maine, United States - Cross River worm burrow 1 | ecosystem: Environmental > Aquatic > Marine > Coastal > Sediment | place: USA: Maine...
CCCACTTGCGTCCGGGTGCCACATCCTGATGGCCGACAATACGCTGACTTGAGATGCCCGGAAACTGCTCCATCAACACCCGGCAGAGCCGGGCCGTTTCACGATACTGTGACTGCGTAAACGGCGTATTCTCATCACCGATCATCTCGATACCGATAGCGTAATCATTGCAGTTATCACGCCCCTGCCAGCTGGACTCTCCGGCATGCCATGCCCGTTGAGAGAGAGGTACAAACTGGGTAATTGCTCCTTTACGGTCGACAACAAAGTGCGCGGAAACCTGCAGGTTGATCAGCTCTGAAAATGACGGATTGGCGCCACCGTCCAATTCGCCCATAAAAAACGCTTCAACATGTTGAGCTTCAAAATCGCCTGGCGGCAAAGAGATGGCATGCAGTACAATCAGATCGACAGCCGTGCCGACAGGCCGCTCGTTGAAATGGGGTGAAGGCAGAAATCTCACATCGTGATAATGAAGCATATCCACAAGACAAGGCAAGTGCTCTATGATTAAGGTTGTGTTCTCATTACCTGTCTGGATATCAAGCCTGCTATTTGCGCTAATTCACTCGCTGTTTGCATCCGAGTGGTGCAAACAGCGGTTTTATTGGATTGGAATAAATCCACAACACTATCGTCTGCTCTACTCTCTCTTTGCTGTAGTCCTGACAATTGGGTGGCTTTTCTATATTTATCAACTGCCGGACAGTTTTCTCTACCGTATTGGAGGGTGGCAAAACGGGTTGATGCTGGCAGTTCAACTCTCAGGGCTAGGCATTGCTCTCTATTCGCTAAAATCTTTCGATGCCGGTCTGTTTCTTGGGCTGAAAAGCGCTCATGGAGAGCCTGAGCCTTTTCATGAACACGGTATCTATCGCCATATCAGGCACCCGATGTATACCGGCGTCATGCTGGCTCTACTTGCCAGTCCGGTGCAGAGCGTCATCAGCCTGAACCTGGCACTCTCTATTTGCTGCTATTTTATAGGTGGCTCATGGCTTGAAGAGCGGCGTATGCTCAAAGAACACCCGCAATATGCCGATTACAGGATGCGGGTTCCCGCGTTTCTTCCATGGCGGGCTTTATTCCGCAGGCCAAGAAGGACACAATAGAGGCATGACTGAATTAGCCGATACTCCCAACAAGTTGCCGCCCGAGGAAGCCGGTCGCCTGATGCGTATGGCAACCTATGTCTCCGTATCGGTTGCCGTTTCACTGATCATGGCCAAGCTCGTGGCCTGGTTCTGGACTGACTCCGTCAGCATGCTGGCCACCCTGATTGACTCCACGCTTGATGCGCTTGCCGCCATCATCAACATGATTGCCGTTCGTCATGCTCTAATGCCTGCCGACAAGGATCATCGTTTCGGGCACGGTAAGGCCGAAGCTCTGGCCGGACTCGGCCAGGCGATGTTTATTGCTGGTTCCGCAGGCTTTCTGATGCTTGAGGCGTTCGGTCGTTTTTTCCATCCGCAACCTGTTGAAGGCATTGAAGTGGGAATCGGTGTAATGATTTTCTCTATCGTCGCAACACTGGGGCTGCTGACCGTACAGAGTCACGTTATCAGAAAAACAAACTCCACAGCAATCAAGGCCGATTCTCTTCACTACAAAACCGACCTCTACATGAATGCCAGTGTGATTGCAGCACTACTACTCGCTGTTTACGGCTGGCCCGGATTTGATGCCCTGTTCGGAATCGGCATCGGAGTTTTTGTCCTCTACAGCGCATGGGAGATCGTACAGCACGCTGTTGGCGACCTGATGGATAAGGAGCTCTCCGACGAAGAGCGCCAACAGATTGTCGATATTGTTGTGGCCCACCCCAAGGCACGCGGCATGCACGACCTTCGCACCCGTAAATCCGGTGTCACCTATTTCATTCAGTTACATCTCGAACTCGACGACAACCTGATGCTGAAAGAGGCACACAAGATTGCCGATGAGGTTGAGGCATCACTCTGCAAAGCATTTCCCAACTCCGAGATCATTATTCATGAAGATCCGCACAGCCTGGTCGAGGAGGTTCCCGATTTCGCCGAGGTGCTCAATGCCGATGGTGAGGAGATCAACGTTGATAAGGCAGCTGACTAGAGCCGCTCTGCTGTGGGTACTCATGCTGCCGATGCTCGCAATGGCAGAAACGCTCCTTCTTGAAATCCATCACCTACCACTTCATGAAGCCAGGGAGATCGTTAGCAGCCAGCTCTCCGAATCGGGTAGCATCACCTCACTTCCATCGCGGAATATCCTGGTGATCAACGACAATCCCCGCCACGTTGAGCGGGCCAAACAACTTCTTAAACGTCTGGATATAGCGGCTGAACAGTATTCAGCCAATCTCGAACTGTTTTCCTTAAGCAGTGAACAGGCCCGATCCGTCAAAACAGATGCGCGCCTTCCCGGCGGCTGGATCAGGATTTCCCTTCAAGAGGGCGGACATCATCTCTCATCCAGCAAACGTTTTAATCTGCGCCTGACTTCCAATCGGCAGGGCATAGTTGAGAGTGGCACCATCCGGCCCTATCAGCAGCAGACCCAGCAGTGGCTGACAGGTTATGGGGTGCTCAACAGTCATAGCGTGGAACTGATACCGATCACCTCCGGTTTTTATGCCACGGTTCGTCCGGCAGGAAGTGACATGGTCACTGTCCGCATTGTTCCGTGGATGCGGAGCCAGAGAGCGTTCGGCAACACCCGACAAAACAGAGAAATTGTAATTGGCAGAGGATCAAGTATGGCCTCTTCACAGGCTGCAGACCAGCCGATTGAGATAGCCGGTGCAGCAACTGAGGTGGCCGTGGCTATCGGTGAGACCATCACCATCGCCGCCAGTGATCAGGAGGCTGAACTTCTGGGTGATGCCATTCTCTCCAGCGGATCAGCTACAGGCAGAAAGAGCTTTGCCATTCGCCTAAGGGTGGATTCTCGTTAATTCCATAATAATCGCTTTCGGTCAAAAACAGACATTCAATTTATAGGTTCAAGTCACCATGGCTTCTTCAAGCCGGGCTCGAATCAGAATAGACTCTGCATAGAAGAAGCAAAGAGCTCAGAGCACTCTTTCTTGCTCACACCTTATCCAACTTGGTTAATGCTGTTTCAAGAGTCGAATCAAGAGGTGCCTGAATATCGTATCTGTTCACATCAGGCAGGGTGAAACGGATCGACTCGGCATGCAGATAGAGCCTGGCCAGACCAATGGCTGCCATTTCCTGATTAAATGATGCGTCACCATATTTGCAATCGCCTGCAATGGGATGCCCGGTTTGCAGGGCATGAACACGAATCTGGTGAGTGCGCCCGGTGATCAGCTTCACCCGCATCAGGGTGGCCTGCCTGAACTTCTGCACAGGCGTAAACAGTGAGTTGGCGTGTTTGCCTGCCGGGTCGACGTGAACAACCCGCTCACCCGATTTAAGTTCGGTTTTTAGGAGTGGTGCATTGATCTTACGCTTTCCACCCTGCCACTCCCCTTTCAGCAGAGTGATATAAAACTTCGTCACCTGCCTGTCCTGTTGCAGCTTCTGAAATGCACGCAGGGCACTGCGACGCTTGGCGACAACCAGGCAGCCAGAAGTGTCGCGATCAAGGCGATGCGCGAGCTCCAGGTATGGGGCATCTGGGCGTAGAGCACGCAGCCCTTCAATCACACCATAACTTGCGCCACTACCACCATGCACAGCCATACCCGAGGGCTTGTTAATGATCAAAAATCGAGAATCTTCGAAAAGGATAGCGCTCCGCAGACGCTGAAGGGGCTCTTCGGTCTCTATTGCAGATTCGGGGGCAGCTTTTGTATCACGCATATGCTGCTATATTTGACTATAACCAGCTGTGTAGCAACGTATAGAAAAGAGGTCATAGATCATGAATGGATTAAATGCGTTGCTTGAGATCATATGCCCGCTTTTGGACTAAACCAGATGTTCAAGTTGCACCCGAATCAGCGTTTGAGGCGGTAGTACTGCTCCTTCTGTGCCTTCCAGAACTCGCGATACTCTTCTGCCGTTACCTCATCATCCCGGTTGCTATCCATCGCCTCAAAACGATCCATCGCCCGCTGCTGAACCATGGTGAAATACTCTTCAAAATCGACGCCAGCTGACTCTTCAGGATTAATGTTCAGTTCCATGAATCGATCCACGATCTTATCGGTTGCCGTTGCAGGCCCCTCTCGCTCACTCTTGGCCAGACTCGCCTTCAGCTCCTCAATACGCTCCTGAATAGAGGGTGTTGCCACCTCCTCTTCCAGCACAGCATTGGCTTGGGCTTCCTCTTCCTGAGCCGTTGCCGGCAGGGCAATCAGTGTGGCCAAAACAACCAGCATTAACTTGAAGATATGCATCGAATCCTCCAATGGCTTTTAATCGTACTCAACAGACGGCAGCATAACCGACCAACTTTACAGTGGCGAGGGGTGTTTCATGCGCGCTTATCTGGATCTGATGCAACATGTACTTGATAGCGGTACCCAAAAAGGGGATCGAACCGGCACAGGAACGAAGTCTGTTTTCGGCTATCAGATGCGCTTTGACCTCTCAAAAGGGTTTCCGCTTGTCACCACAAAGAAGTGCCATCTGAAATCAATCATCCACGAGCTTCTCTGGTTTCTCAAGGGCGATATCAATACAGAATACCTGACCGAAAATGGCGTCTCTATCTGGAATGAGTGGGCGACAAAAGATGGTTCACTCGGACCTGTTTACGGCTATCAGTGGCGCAACTGGCCGACACCGGGTGGAGGCCATGTCGATCAGATCTCGGAACTGATCGAACAGATCAGATCCAAGCCCAACTCCCGCCGCCTGATTGTCTCAGCATGGAATGTATCCGACCTGCCGGATGAGTCGATCTCTCCACAGGCCAATGTAGAGAATGGCAAGATGGCTCTGGCTCCGTGCCACGCCTTTTTCCAGTTCTACGTGGCTGACGGGAAACTCTCCTGCCAGCTATACCAGAGAAGTGCAGACATCTTTCTCGGCGTACCGTTCAATATCGCATCCTATGCCCTGCTGACCATGATGATCGCACAGGTGTGCAGTCTTGAGGTGGGCGATTTTGTTCATACCTTTGGCGATGCTCATCTCTACTCCAACCATATGGAGCAGGTGGCCACTCAGCTAGCGCGGGACCCTTTTGCACTACCGACCATGAAGATTAATCCTGATATCAAAAATATCTTCGACTTTAAGTTTGAGGATTTTGAACTGTGTAATTACGAGTGCCATCCCGGCATTCGTGCGCCGATTGCAATTTAACCTGCGAACCGTCTCACCCCCTGCCGATTTCCATATTTGCAACGGGAATGCTAAACTAAATAAGCTGCAAGACGATCAGGGAGTCCTATCAAATGAATTCCGCTCAACCGGGTATCCTTCACGATGTTCCAGCTCAGGCACGATACCTGAGCTTCTCCATAGGTCCGGATGGCGACCTGCGGCAAGCCCTGACAAGTCTCGCCACTATTGTTGATGGCGAAAAGATCGTAGTCGGCATCGGCAAGCAGGTTGCCGATGCACTCAAAGCCTCCGTTCCCGGCTTAACGGAGTTTCCACAGTTCAAAAACGCCCAGGTTGAAGTGCCTGCAACCAACACGGCCCTCTGGTGCTGGCTTCGAGGTGATGACCGTGGCGCTCTGGTGCTTACCAGTCGAAACGTGATAGAGGCTGTTGAAGCCGGATTCGTCTGCGACAGTATTATTGATGGATTCCGCTACGATATCGGGCGAGATCTGACGGGCTATGAGGATGGCACTGAAAACCCGAAAGGCGCCGAGGCGACAGGTGCCGCAATTTCCTTCTCCGATGACAGTGCCATGGACTGTTCAAGCTTTGTCGCTGTACAGCAGTGGGTTCATGATCTGGATGATTTTCTTTCCCGACCACAGGATGAACAGGATGATGTGATCGGGCGAAGAAAGTCGGATAATGAAGAGCTTGAAGATGCCCCGGAAACAGCGCACGTAAAACGGACTGCACAGGAGGATTTTGATCCGGAGGCATTTGTGCTTCGCCGCTCCATGCCGTGGGCCGATGCAGCCCATGAAGGACTTATGTTTGTCGCCTTTGGCAAGAGCTTTGAGGCTTTCAATGCGCTTCTCAAGCACATGATTGGTGAGGATGATGGACAGGTCGATGCACTGTTCTCTTTCACTACACCTGTCACCGGCAGCTATTTCTGGTGTCCTCCGATAATACGCGGTTCGCTGAACCTGAAACAGCTCGGGCTTTAGATGATGTTCATCATCAACAGGCAGTCGACATGAGAACAGGCAGATAAATGTTACCCCAGATGGAAGTTCTGCTCTCATTGACAGCTCAGCTATCAAGCGAACGGAATCTGGACCGTCTTCTTGAGCAGATCATGGATGCAACAAAACAACTTCTCGGCATTGAATCCTGTTATCTCTTCAGGCTTGATAAAAAGAGAGGCGTCCTCCTCTCCGAGGTTGAACAAGGAGAAGGTATCAGGAGCATCGAAATTCCGCTCAATGATGATGTGGTCGGCAGCGCCGCCCTGAACGGTGAGCTGGTCAACATTAGCAGTGTTGCTGAGGATCCGAGATTCAACAGCAGCATGGTTCATTACGAAGGCTTAACTGTTCACTCCATGCTCTGTGCACCCATGAAGGGACCGCATGGTGAAATCCTGGGCGTCATTCAGGCGCTGAACAAAAGCAGTGGTGACTTTACAGCAGAGGATGAGATGCTCTTCACCGCACTGGCATCCCAGGCCTGTGTAGCTATTGAAAATGCCAGCCTTTACAAGAAGCTGCAGAAGCATGCCGATTCACTACAACAGAAGGTGCGCAAGCGGACAAAAAAGATCCGGGAGAAGAATGTCGAGCTGAAGAAGCTGAACAAGGAGCTGGCAGCCATGGCCATCACCGATGGCCTTACCGGCGTCTATAATCGCCGCTACTTTAACCATGTAATCGTACGGGAGTGTCAGTTGGCAAAGCGTCACAATCGCCCGACTTCACTGGTCATTTTCGATATCGACAGGTTCAAGACGGTCAATGACAGTTACGGACACCAGGCTGGTGATTACGTCATCATGGCATTAACCGAAGTGGTTAAACACTGCATTCGCGACTCTGACATTCTGGCCCGCCTGGGTGGCGATGAGTTTGTTATTCTGGTAACTGTCTCCAACCTGGAACAAACCGGAAAGCTTGCCGAGCGCCTGAGGCAAAGTATTGAAAAACATAGCTTCATCTATGCATCTGAGCATATTCCGGTCACCGTCAGCCTCGGTGTTGCCGAGTGGGAGAATCAGATGAACACCGATGGTCAGACGTTGATAAAATTTGCGGATCGCGCGCTCTATCAGGCAAAGAGAGAGGGAAGAAACAGGGTCTGTGTGAGCCCAGGAAAACTGCAGCTCATCGGCAATGGTACAAAATCATAAAAAAAGAGGCCCCGGTCAGGGCCTCAATTCATTTAAAGTAACGCGCTCTATTTTTTGTCGCGCTTCGGACAATCTTTATTGTAAGGACAATCCTCTTTCATTGGGCAATCTTTCGATTTAGGACAGTCCCCTTTTAACGGACACTCCTTATTCCAGCTCTTACGCTTCTCTTTCCAACGCTTACCCATCTCATCACTGGTCACCTTGCCGTCACCATTGGCATCCATCTTTGAGAAGCGCTGAGCCGCCATCGCTGCGTGTTCATCAGCAGTGACCACGCCATCACCATTGCTATCCATCTTCTGAAAGTGGCCTCCACGTTTGCTATCGCCCTTGCCGGGGCACGCCATGGCCGCAACCGGCATCGCCAGTGCTGCAATCAGTAATGGAAGTATCAGTTTTTTCATCGTCAGGAACTCCTTATAATTGGAATATAAATCTCATCTTATATCGACAGCCAACAAGTCTAAATCGTGCTACATTAATTTTTTATTAGTCCGGATCATCGAACGAATCTCTTTCACATATGCTTTGCCACGTTCCGAGTATTTCAGCAGGCCTCCAGCCAGAGCCGATGCATCAAGCGGCTCACCAGCGGCTCGTTGTTTGGCCCGAATCTTTCTCAAACCTGCATAGACACGGCCTGTATTAATATTTTTCAGATAAGCCCGAACCGAATCTTGAGCTGATTTGAACTGAGCCACTTCATGTCTGGAGCCTGCATCTCGTCGGCTTGGCACAATCCCACACCCTTTTGTAAAACACCATTGTCCGAAAAAGTTGTGCCCCTGACGAGCAAAACGGGATGTCCCCCAAGCAGATTCATTGGCAGATTGGGCCAGAACCAATGGATAGGGTACTGCATCTACCCGCATCAGCAGATGATCCCACGCCTTGGTATGCTCAAGCGGCGAGTCTGCTCGATAGCTTTCCGCCATACTCTCAAGCCACAGCCTATCTTCACCGCTCAGCTGATCGGCAGGCTTGTGATGCAAGGCAAGCAACCGCTCCCGGTCTCTACGCAGTGCTGCATTCTCCTTATCAACTAAGGGGCGCATAAATCCAAAAAAAGCCTTTTTCTTCTCTTTAACATCTTTGAAAGCGGCAAAGTCCGGTTCATCATCCGCAAATACCGGCGTGGCAACCATCACACATGCCACTGCTAATACTAATCCCAAAACTTGTTTCATGAACTCTCCTAACATTCAAACAGATCGAAAACCTAGTCTGATATTCAGACTGTGCAAACAGTGCACAATTATCCTAGCATGCAACTATGACTAAGCTCACAACTCTCTCGCTCATCTGGGCCATGGATAAAAACCGGCTGATCGGCTCAAAAAACCAGCTTCCGTGGAAATTGCCTGCCGATATGCAGTGGTTTCGCAAACAGACCATGGGCAAACCTGTTCTGATGGGCCGAAAAACCTTTGAATCGATCGGCAAACCCCTTCCCGGGAGGGAAAACCTGATCCTGACCCGTCAGCAGGGGCTAACCATTGATGGGTGCAGGGTTGTCCACTCCCTCGATGAGGCCAAAGCTGCTGTGCCTGATGCCGATGAGATCATGGTGATCGGTGGTTCCGAAATATATACGCTGCTTCTTCCCGTTGCCGACAAGCTCTACTGCACGGTGATTCACGACCTTTTCGAGGGTGATGCATGGTTCCCTGAATTTAACAAAGGTGAATGGGAACAGACGCTCTGCAAATTTTTTGATGCCGATGATCAAAACAGGTACGCATACAGCTTTATGATCTATGAGCGAATTAACATCGAATAACGTCAAGAGCAGCCACGTCTGGTTGCTCTCTGTTTTTCTGGTAGTCACCACCTGGTCTGCCATCGCACCCTTCGACTACACCATCTGGCTACTGGAGATATTCCCTGCGCTGATCGGCGTCATCCTGCTCATCGCAACATTCCATCGCTTTCGGTTCACCACCTTTACCTACACCGCTATTCTTTTGCACTGCACCATTCTGGCAGTCGGTGCTCACTACACTTACGGCGACATGCCCCTCTTTGAGTGGATTCAGCAGCAATTTGACCTCTCCCGAAACCACTATGACCGCTTTGGACACATCGCTCAGGGATTCTTCCCGGCCATTGTTGCGCGTGAAACCCTGATTCGCCTCTCTCCGTTTAAGTCGGGCAGGTGGCTATTTTTTGTGGTTACCTCGATCTGCCTGGCTATCAGTGCCCTCTATGAGATTCTTGAATGGTGGATTGCCATCTTAACAGAGAGCTCCGCCGAGCTTTTCCTGGCAACCCAGGGTGATGTATGGGATACGCAGTGGGATATGTTCCTGGCCCTGCTCGGAGCTATCGCGGCACAGCTGATCTTCGCCAACTATCATGACCGGAAGATTAAGGGTATCCTGAACAGGTAATCACAACTGCGGATTGGCCGCCAAAGCTTTGATGCACTATCTCTACTGTTATCCCCGGATCATATCCCTGTTATGCTTGGCAAATGCAAATTGTACGATCCTGGGATGCCCTGAAAGAGCATAGTGAACTTCATGGTGGCGCTATTACCGTAGGCAACTTTGATGGTGTGCATATGGGCCATCAGCAGGTTCTGGCGGAGGTGAAGGGACATGCCATGGCGGTGAATGGCCCATCAATTGTGATTACCTTTGAGCCACATCCTCGAGCTGTTCTTTTCCCTGAAGAGGCTCCGCGCAGGCTCTGTCATCTCCATGAACGACTTGAACTGATCGGCAAGGCAGGCGTCGATGCGGTGCTGCTGCTTCACTTCAACAAAGAGCTGGCAAGCTGGCCGGCCGAGAAATTTATTCAGACGCTGCATGATGCGGCTGCACCCAGACATATCCATGTCGGCTATGATTTTGCTTTCGGCCGGGAGCGCTCGGGAAATCCAGATGCCATTCGAACCATTGGCGACAAATTGGACTTCACAGTAAGTGAAGCGTCTGCATTTGAGATGTTGGCTGCCGTAGTCTCTTCAAGCCGGATTCGTTCGGCTATTGAGGCGGCCGATTTCACACTGGCTGAAAAGCTGCTGGGGCGCCCCTATGCCATATCCGGACATGTAATGCATGGTGACAAACGGGGTCGAAAGATCGGCTTCCCGACAGCCAATCTCGATGTTACTGACCTCTCTCATCCTCCCGCTGGCATCTACGCAGTGCGTGCCAGGTGTGAGACAGGAGATAGTGAGCAGCTGTGGAATGGCGCAGCTTATCTTGGATTTCGACCCACATTTCAGGGGCGCACCATGGTTCTGGAGACCCACATGCTTGATGTTGAACCTGACCTCTACAATGAGCGGCTGGAGATTCAGTTTGTAAAACGCGTGCGTGAAGACAGAGCCTACAGATCGGCAGAGGAGCTGGCTGAACAGATTGCCAAAGACTGTATTGCAGCCAGAAAAATTCTCGCGGCCTGACATAAACTGAAAAATTCCCTATGATTCGCCGGCTTTTAAGCAACCCTATTGGATTGGAGCACTACCTTGTCTGACCCGGATACATTCGACTACCGCCCTACCGTCTTCCTTCCGAAGACCGATTTCCCTATGCGTGGCAACCTGCCGACCAATGAGCCAAAGCGTCTGGCACAGTGGGAAGAGCAGGATCTTCACGGCCAGATTCGTCAAGCGCGCAAAGACGCGCCGAAGTTTGTGCTGCATGACGGCCCTCCTTACGCAAATGGATCAATCCATATCGGCCACGCAGTAAACAAGGTGCTGAAAGATATCGTGATCCGCTCAAAGAGCATGCTCGGTTTTGATGCGCCATACGTTCCGGGCTGGGACTGTCACGGCCTTCCGATTGAGCTGAAAGTTGAAGAAAAATTCAAAAAGAAGAAACGCAAAAAAGAAGATATCAGTGATTCTGAATTCCGCTCCGAATGCCGTGAATATGCATCTGGCCAAATCGAGGTGCAGCGCGAGGAGTTCAAGCGTCTCGGCATCACCGGTGATTGGGAAAACCCGTACATCACGATGGATTATGCTTTTGAAGCCAACACCGTGCGTGAAATCGGAAAATTCCTCAGCAATGGCGGCCTCTACAAAGGGGCAAAGCCTGTCCACTGGTGTGTCTCCTGTGCAACTGCCCTGGCAGAAGCTGAGGTTGAGTATGATGATCACACCTCGCACTCCATCTATGTGAAGTTTACAGCCGGTGAAGATCTGACAGATATCGCACCTGAACTGACCGCCGACAGCTCTATCGTGATCTGGACTACCACACCGTGGACCATTCCGGCCAATATGGCTGTATCCGTCGGACCGAATATCGAATACTCAGCCGTGAAGATCACTGCGGCAGGCGAAAACGGCAATCTCACGCCCGGAGAAATTCTTATCCTGGCAGAAGATCTGCGTAGTGATGTCATGAGCGCGATTGGAGCAGAGGGCGAAGTCGTTGCACGTTTCGATGGCGAAAAACTGGATAATCGAAAATTCCGCCATCCATATCTGGACCAGGATGCGCCGATCCTTGTCGGTGATCATGTCACCCTGGAAGCTGGCACCGGCTCGGTTCATACCGCTCCCGGCCACGGTCAGGAAGATTATGAAATCGGTATGAAGTACGGGCTGCGCGCATTCAACCCGGTCGGCAATACCGGCGTGTTTGAAGCCGGTACGCCAATTGTTGAAGGACGACATGTCTATCAGGCCAATGCGATTGTGATTGAACACCTGCTGAGCTGCGGCGCCCTGCTGGAGACCAGTGAAGTCAAACACTCCTACCCGCACTGCTGGCGTTGCCACAAACCATTGATTTTCCGTGCTACTCCGCAGTGGTTCATCTCCATGGACAGAAACGAACTGCGTGAGAAAGCACTGGAAGAGATCAAGAAAACCGTCTGGACTCCCGAATGGGGTGAAAACCGCATCCGCTCTATGGTGGAGCAGCGTCCGGACTGGTGTGTCTCACGCCAGCGCAACTGGGGTGTTCCGATCACAGCGATCAAATGTACTGCATGTGAATCCCACTCGACAACCACGCCGGAAGTTCTTGAAGGCATAGCCGCTCAAGTCGAAGAGAGCGGTGCAGATGTCTGGTTTGCCAAAGATGTCGGAGCGTTCCTTCCAGCCGGGGCAAGCTGTCCCGATTGCGGAGGCACTGAATTTGAGAAAGAGACTGATATTCTGGATGTCTGGTTTGACTCCGGCAGTACGCATGCCTGTGTACTGGAACAGCGTGAGGAGCTGGGCAGCCCGGCTGATCTCTATCTTGAGGGAAGTGATCAGCACCGCGGCTGGTTCCAGTCATCACTGCTTGAGAGTGTCGGCACTCGTGGTGTCGCACCTTTCAAGGGCGTACTGACTCACGGCTTTGTAGTCGATAAAAACGGTAACAAAATGTCCAAGTCCAAGGGCAATGTCATCGCACCACAAAAAATCATCCAGCAGATGGGTGCGGATATCCTGCGACTCTGGATCGCATCTTCCGATTACTCGGCCGACATCCGAATCTCCGATGAAATTCTGAAACAGCTTGCCGAATCCTACCGTCGCATTCGCAATACCATCCGCTTCCTGTTGGGGAATCTGGAAGGTTTTGATCCACAGCGTGACGGCGTTGAATTAGGGAAGCGGCAACCACTGGATCAGTGGGCTTCGCATAGACTCTCTCAGCTCGAAAAGAGCGTTCATGAAGCTTTTGAGACCTATCAATTCCATCGTATTCATCAGGAGATTCATAACTTCTGTTCGGTCGAGCTTGGTGGATTCTACCTTGATGTCATTAAGGATCGTCTCTACTGCGATGGTGCAGACTCTGCCCGCCGTGCTTCAGCCCGGGCTACACTCTATGATCTCTCGGATACCCTGATTCGCCTAATCGCACCGATCCTGCCATTTACAGCAGAAGAGGCCTGGGAGTTCCTGCCCGGCTCTGATAGCCGGAGCATTCATCTGCAGATCTTCCATTCTGTTGCTGATACCCAAGTGGATGAGAGTGGCTGGGAACAGTTCTTTGCCATCAGGGAACAGGTAAACAGTGCGCTTGATCAGGCTAAGAAAGACAAGGTGGTTGGCTCCTCCATTGCAGCAGCCGTCAGTGTGCCGGGTCTGGACACCTCATTTGCCGCCAAGCTGGGTGAAACCAACGAGCAGCTCTTCATTGTTGCCAAAATAGAAGCGGGTGAGAGCATTAACGTTGAAGCCTCGGATGGTGTGAAATGTCCACGCTGCTGGAACGTGGCCGAACCGGCCAATTCAGCCCATGAAATACACAACGAACTCTGCCCACGCTGTTTCGAGGTTGTTGCGGATTGATGAGAGCCATCTGATGAGCAACCGAAACTGGCAGCAGTTTGCCCTCTTTGCACTGCTGCTGACTGCGGATCAACTGAGCAAATGGTGGATTGAGCAGCAGATACCCTTTTTTCACTTCACTGTGGTTCCGGGCTTTTTCGAGATCGTCAGGGCACACAACTTCGGCGTCGCCTTCTCGATGTTTGCCGACTGGGATTCGGCATGGCGGACCAACCTGTTGCTGGGAGTAACCATCGGCATAGCGCTGGCGGTATCTCTCTGGTGGTGGCGGGAGCGTAACAAGCCGGGGCTGGAGCCGTGGCTGCTTATCATGGTGCTGGCCGGTGCCGCCGGAAACATCTGGGATCGCATGCAGCTTGGTTATGTGATTGATTTTATCGACTGGTATGTCCGGATTGATGGTACAGAGTATCACTGGCCTGCGTTTAATATCGCTGATGCCTGCATCTTTGTTTCCGTTATCCTGCTGATTATCACCAGCTTCAAGAAAAGCTAGCTCAAAAAACCTTCCCCGAATGGCTATTTCCAGCCAGAAGCGGATGTTCGTTTTATTCTATTTCGCTCTCTTTCTTGGGCGCAGGCGAATACCGAACGCGAGCTTGGCCACATCCTCAAAATGCCTGGCATAATGAAGTGTCAGGCCCTCAGGCACCGACTCCGGCAACTCTTTGACATCCACTTCGTTGGCCTTGGGAAGGATCACCTCATACACACCAAGGCGTTTGGCAGCAAGCAGCTTTTCACGCACACCACCAATAGCCAGCACCTCCCCGGTCAATGTCATTTCACCGGTCATCGCAATTGCAGCAGGCGCTTTGCCAAGCGCCAGTGAGAGAAGAGCCGTGGTCATGGTAATACCTGCCGACGGACCATCCTTGGGCACCGCACCCTCAGGCACATGCATATGAACAAATGCTTTTTTATAAAAATCTGCAGGCGCTCCAAAACGCTGCAGGTTGGCGATCAGGTAAGAGTAAGCGATCTCGGCAGACTCCTGCATCACCTTGCCAAGCTGTCCGGTCAACTTCATCCCCCTGCGATCATGGTGAGCAACGGCAGCCTCCAGCGTCAGTGTAACGCCGCCCAGCCTTGTCCAGGCAAGTCCGGTTGCAAGCCCAACATCCTGGCGTTGCGGCTGTTTGGCAAATCTTGGCTTGCCGATGTAGTCGCTGAGCTCACGGGCTCCGATGGTAATTCCTGGTTCAATCTCATGACTCTCCAGCTTGAAGGCGAACTTACGAAGAATCTTCTTAAGCAGCTGCTCCACACCGCGCACACCCGGTTCCCTGGCATAATCCTCAACAATGCGGTTAATGGCACTCCTGCTGATCTTCACTTCACGGCTGCTCAGGCCGTGAGCCTCCATCTGCCTCGGCAACAGATGTTTACGAGCAATCTCCAACTTCTCTGATGCGATATAACCGGGCAGGCGAATAATCTCCGCCCGATCCATCAGCGGTGCCGGAACCGTATCCAGCTGATTGGCTGTCAGCAGAAAAAGCACGCGGGAGAGATCAAAACGCACATCAAGATAGTGATCCATAAAATCACTATTCTGCTCGGGATCAAGCACCTCAAGCAGGGCGCTGGATGGGTCGCCACGGAAGTCGTTGCCGATCTTATCCACCTCATCAATCATGATCACCGGATTGGCCGCTTTTACCTGTTTGAGGGCCTGCACAATCTTGCCGGGCATGGCTCCAATGTAAGTTCTGCGATGCCCCTTGATCTCCGCTTCATCACGCATACCGCCAACAGAAAAACGGAAGAATGGCCTGTTAACCGCCTCGGCAATGGCCTTACCCAGAGATGTCTTGCCCACACCCGGCGGGCCGACAAAGAGTATTATCGAACCACCCACCTCTTTTTTGCGCGCGCCCACAGCGATAAATTCGAGCATCCGCTCCTTGATATCATCCAGTCCGGCATGGTGTTTGTTCAGGGCCTTGGATGCAGCCCTCAAATTGAAGCGATCACGTGCATAGAGCCCCCACGGTAGACTGACCATCCAGTCCAGGTAGTTTCGGGTTACCCCGTACTCCGGTGAAGAGGGGTCGAGCATCTGCAGCTTCTCCAGCTCCTCATCAAACACCTCTTGCGCCTCTTTGCTGAACTTGAGCCTGGAGGCAAGCTTATTCAGCTTCTCAATCTCCTGCTCCTGAGGGTCGGCATCCAGCCCCAGCTCCCGCTTGATCTCATGCAGCTGCTCATTCAGGAAAAATTTACGTTGCTGATCCGAAACACGTTCCTGAATATTTTCGCGGATACGCGTCTGCGTTTTGCTCACGCTGAGTTCTCGATTCAGAAGGGTCATCACCTTCTTCATCCGATCAAATATCGGATAGGTCTCCAGCACTTCCTGAAGCTCTGTCCGGTCTGCCGTAGTCAGTCCGGCCGCAAAATCAGCCAGCCTTGCCGGCTCATCGGTGCTGAATCGGGATGAAAAGAGGCGAAGCTCCTCTTCGTAGAGCGGGTTATGCTTCAACAGCTCTTTGATGGTATTGATAATTGCAACGGTATAGGCGCGCATCTCAACATTGTCTTCATAGGCAGTTGCCCTGTAGTAGTCCACCTGTGCACTAAGCATGTGATGGCCCTCCAGCCACTCTACTACCTTGAACCGTTCAAGACACTCCACCACCAGGTGCAGTCCGTGCCCATCAATCTCAACCGCTTTAATAACCTTGGCGATAACACCTACCCTGTAGAAGTTTTTCGCCTCCAACGGACCATCTTCATCACGAACAAGAATCAGGCCGATATGATTCTGACCAACTTCCGCCAGCTTGTGAATCACATGCTTCATCTCCTCGCCCTCATAGACCAGAGGGACAATCAGGCCGGGAAAGAGCGGCCGGTTAGAGAGTGGGAAAATTCGCAGATGTGATGGCCAGGCCTCACTCGCCCGAATCAACGAAGCACTACTGCCCTCTTCATCTGCAATATCTGCATCAATAATTTCTGGTTCGTGTCTCTTATCATTCATAATGTCTATGTAGGTAATCATAGCAGTTTTTTCAACACTTAAAGGAATCAAAAGCTGTTTTCACCATTTTTTAACCTTGATGCTCTTGAATTAGAAGTTGTGGAACCCCACATTTCATTTAAATCGGAGAAGGAGTCTCTCTATATGCGTTCAATTAAAGGTATCGGCCTGCTGATTATCACCAACCTGCTGATCATGATCACCCTGATCATCACAGGTAATATTCTGATCAACTTTGTCCTGCCACAGTTTGGCATCGACCTGCGCGGTTCTTTGGCAACACAGGATTTCCTATGGGCACTAGTCTTCGGTTTTGGTGGTGCTTTTATCTCCCTGTTCATGTCGAAGTGGCTGGCCAAACGCGGCATGAAAATGCAACAGGTGATCACGCCTTCCACACCAAAAGAGAAGCTTGTGTTTGATACGGTTCAACAGCTGGCCGAGCGCGAAGGCATCAAGATGCCGGAGGTATGGGTTTACTGGGATGATACGCCCAACGCATTTGCCACAGGGCCTACCCGCAACAACGCGATGGTGGCTGTCTCCTCTGGCCTGGCCATGAGCATGTCTGATAATGAACTCAAAGCTGTGCTGGCACATGAAGTGGGTCACATCTCCAACGGAGATATGCTGGCAACCACACTTTTGCAGGGGCTGATGAATACCTTTGTCTATTTCGTGGCACGTATCATTGCCCGCCCGATCATGGAACGAAACTACTGGATGGGTTTTGCCGTCTACATGGCTCTCCAGTTTATCCTCTCTATTCTGGCCATGATTCCGATCTGCTGGTTCTCCCGCAGGCGTGAGTACCGAGCCGACGCCTATGCCGCCGAAGCGCTGGGTGCAGAGCATATGGTTAGTGCCCTGCAGAAGCTGGAGGTTCTTTCACAGCAAAATGCTGTTCAGCATCAGGGTGAACACCGTGAAGAGGATGCACTGGCAACCATGAAGATCTATGGTGGTTTTTCAGGCCTTTTTGCAACACATCCACCCATTGCTGAGCGTGTCGCAGCACTTCGCGAACATCGCTGATCTTTAGCACCTTCCGGTCTTGAAGAGGCGCGGCTTTTACCGCGCCTCTTTTGCTTTCTCTCGCCGGGAACTGACAGCTAGCAATTAAATGCCTATGATGTTTCCTTATGGGACATCAAACAGCAGCTATTCTTGTGATCGGAAACGAGGTTCTCTCCGGACGAACCCGGGAAGCCAATGCATATCTGGCAGCCCAAAAGTTGTTTGACAGGGGCTGTAAGCTGGGTGAGGTCGCCATTGTTCCCGACATTCAGGATGCGATTGTTTCAACACTTAACAGGTTAAGGGATCAGTTTGATGCTGTAATTACCAGTGGCGGTATCGGCCCGACTCATGATGACATCACTATGGATGCGGTCTCCGGTGCTTTGGCTGTCACCCTGCTGGAGCATGCAGCGACCATCGAACTGATGGCAAGCCACTATGGCCGCGAGAAACTGAATGATGGTCGCAGGCGCATGGCCCGGCTTCCTGATGGCGCCCGGCCGATTCTCTGTGACAAATCGATCTGCCCCGGTGCCCACATTGAAAACGTCTATGTGCTAGCTGGCGTCCCCTATATCTTTGAATCGCAGCTTGATTCGATTCTCTCCGAATTCGGAGATGGCGAACATCCGTTTATCCGTCACGAAATTGATGTGGCGCTGCCTGAGAGCACATTTGCTCATGAGCTCGATACGATTCAGCAGCAGTTTCCGGGAATTGAGATCGGCTCCTATCCGAGAATGTGCGGCAACAAACCGTGTGGTAAAATTTGTCTGAGCAGTAAAGAGCAGGATGATCTGGACAGGGCGGTTGAAGCCGTTTCAGCCATGCTTGAAAAGATCGGGCTTCAGGCCTGATCAACCTCAAGAATCGGTGATGTTTCGACCGAAACCGTATCCAGCCTCTTCTCCATCGCAACTTCATCGCAATTTGAAAACTTCTCGCAATGGATACATGCCGTCCAGATCTTATGAGGCAGACTCTCTTTCGGAACAACCCTGTAGCCCATGTGTGCAAAAAAATCGGTTACGTAGGTCAACGCAAAAAGCCTTTGAATGCCGAGGCCTGAAGCCACTTTTTCACTCGCCTCCACCAACAGTTTCCCAACACCCATGCCCTGATGAGAATCACTGACAACCAGAGAACGAACCTCAGCAAGATTGGATAGATAAACATGCAGTGCTGCCAGACCAACCAGCCTGCCGTCATACTCGGCAACAACAAACTCCTGCAGGTGCTGGTAAAGACTGTCATGGCTTCTTGGCAGAACGATTTTTTTCTCTGAATAGGGGAGTAGCAGTGCATGCATTGCTTCCACATCATCCGCTTCAGCCATTCTTATCCGAATACGGTGCATCAGGCGGCCTCTTCCAGAGCTGCCTTGGCACCCCGTTTAAGCATCTGCCCGGCGTGCTGCAGGCTCTCCTCACTGGCTCCACCGAGCATGCGTGCAATCTCCTCCTGACGCATCTTATCCGAGAGGCTCTCCAGCCGGGTCAAAGTGCGCGCACCCTCCACCCCTTTGCGGATACAGACCTGCTGATCGGCACAGGCAGCAACCTGCGGCAGATGTGATACAACAAACAGTTGGCGATCCCGGCTCATGGCTGCCAGCAGTTCGCCGACACACCAGGCCGTCTCACCGCCAATACCAACATCCACCTCATCAAATACTGCAATCTGGGGCGCATTTACCAGCGCACCGCACCCTTTCAGCGCCAACACAAAACGGGACAGCTCGCCTCCGGAAGCGATCGCTGCCAGTGGCCTGATCGGTTCGCCTGGGTTACTCGATGCCATGATCTGAATCTGGTCCCAACCGGAGCGGCCCCAGCCGTTCTGCTCACTATTTGGAGATACTTCAACCTCGATCTGCATGCCCGCCAGCCCCAACCGATCCAGAAATGGGCGCAACTCTTTTGCCAGACTTTCGCCAGCCCTGCTGCGCGCTGAACTCAACGTGGCAGCAATCTTACGATAGCTGGCTTCAGCTGTATCCCGTGCTGCCTGCAACTTCTCCTCATCCCACTCAGATGTCTCCAGCCTTGAGACCTTCTCCTCCCATGACTGCATCAGACCCAGCAGGCCTGCCTCATCCGTTGAATGGCGTCGCATCGCCTCATGCAGGCTCATTAAGCGATCTTCTGCAGACTGCAGCTCGCTCACATCAAATGTTGCATCCAGCGCATGGCGCAACAGTGGTTCAACTTCACTTGCCAAGGCATCCATCTGCGACATCAACGCATCAGCTTCACGCAGTGATTCATGATATTCCGAGACATGCCCGACAGCATGGGCCGCCTTTGCCAGAAGCGACCGG
>Ga0316187_10001547_pt1 | contig 19984 bp, 15 predicted proteins | sample CroRivburrow1_MG_FD_204927 | JGI IMG/M metagenome (GOLD analysis project Ga0316187, IMG submission 204927) | Coastal sediment microbial communities from Maine, United States - Cross River worm burrow 1 | ecosystem: Environmental > Aquatic > Marine > Coastal > Sediment | place: USA: Maine...
TAAAGATGCTGATTCAATTGTTATTCTGGATGATTCGATTGTTCGTGGCACAACGCTTGAACACAGTATTCTTACCTTATTAGATAAAATTTCTCCTGCGCAGGTTGTAGTTGTTTCATCTGCACCTCAAATACGATATCCGGACTGTTATGGGATTGACATGTCTAAAATGGGTGATTTCGTAGCTTTCAGGGCCTTGATGGGATTAATAAAAGATAGAAATATGGAAAAGGAACTGGATGATGTTTATGAAAAAACCAAGTCAGTATTACAGGATCTGGATGCACCTAACTACGTGAAGTCATTATATGATCTTTTTACGGACGATGAAATAACCGAAAAAATTGCTGAAATCGTGACGCCCAAGGATATGAAATCAAAGGTTAAGGTTATATATCAAACGGTAGAAAATTTACACAAAGCCTGTCCGAATCATTTGGGAGATTGGTATTTTACAGGGGATTTCCCAACAAGAGGTGGAAACAGAGTTGTAAATCAATCCTTTGTAAATTATATGGAGGGATTGACTGTCAGAGCATATTAAACAGCGAAGCTCTCACCACAACCACATGTTCGGGATGCATTGGGATTAACAAATTGAAATCCCTTCCCATTTAATCCATCAGAAAAGTCCAGAGTAGTACCTAGGAGGTATAATAGACTTTTTTTGTCTACCAATATTTTTATGCCATTATCTTCATAGACCTGATCTTTTTCCTCTGCTCTTACATCAAAACTAAGGTCATACATCAATCCAGAACAACCTCCTCCCATTACCGAAACTCGAATATTCGAACTCTCGGAATGTCCTTCCTGTTTTTTAATCTCCTGAATCTTTTCTTTTGCTGTATCTGAAACTTTTACCATACTACTTATTTTACCTTTTTTTATTTATTATAAACACAAAATTAAGCATAAATGTTTATATCAGAATTGTATATCATCAAATAACTCTACAAATATTTTAAAATATGAGGTTAGTATTTAAATTGAAAATATATTAATAGTACTTAAATTAATAGTAAAAATTAGGTCATGAGTTTTACGATAGCCGCTGCCCAAACTATCCCTTTCAGAGGAAATGTGAAAGAAAACCTCGACCGCCATCTCTACCTTATTGCAAGTGCAGCAGCTGAAAATGTAAAGATTATAATATTCCCTGAAATGTCGCTTACCGGATATGAGAGGGGTAATGCAAGAAAATTTGCTTTTAACCCAAGTGACGAGCGTTTAAAGCTGATGATTGAGGCTGCTGCAACTTTTTGTATAAATATAATTGTTGGAGCTCCAATATTTATGAAACCGGACCTGTTCATCGGTTCATTTATTATCAGACCTGACCGAACAGTAACGATATATACCAAGCACTTCCTTCATTCCGGCGAGGAGGTTTATTTTTCATCCTTGGGACTTAATCCAGTGCTGATTGAGGAGGGGATTAAAATATCTTTTGCAATTTGTGCAGATATTACCCATGCGGTTCATCGTGAAAAAGCTGCTCAAACCGGATCCAAAGAATATTTAGCCAGTGTATTTATAACACCGAAGGGTTACCGAAAAGAAGCCAAAATGATGGAGGACTATGCCAGGAAATCGGATATATTTGTCGCAATGGCTAATTTTGGTGGTAAGTCTGGAGGAATTTCTTCTGCAGGTAAAAGTGCTATTTGGTCAAACAAAGGGAAACTGGTATCTAAGTTGAGGGATAAAGGAGAAGGCTTGGCAATTGCTACAGTTAATGACCACACCTGGTCCGGAAAGACTATTCATATATAATTAAATTGCAATAATGACATATATTTCGTTTAATTATTATTGTAAAATTGGGGATCGGTTATAAGTGTTTAAATTGTGAAACCTTCAATTGTTCTCAGAAGAATATCTATATGGAATATTATTCGATTAAATTTTTAATGTGGGCTGTCGCATTAGGCGGCTTGAGTGCCATTTCTTTACCTTTAGGTTCTGTAATTGGACTAAGAACAAATCTTAAATCAAACTATATCTCTATTATGGCTGCTTTCGGTGCCGGAGCATTAATCGCGGCCTTATCTGTAGAATTAGTGGCTCCTACCGTTTCAGGTTTACATGATGGAGGCGGATCCAGCCATGGAGGAAATGCCTATGGTAATTTCTTTAGTTTATTAGTTGGATTGATCAGTGGAGGGATAATTTATTTTTTACTTGATCAATTGGTAAATGCTAACGGTGGCTTTTTAAGGAAGAAAGCAACCACAATAGCGTATTTTAGAATGGCAGAAAAAAAACGACAGAAAAAAATTATTGGTGATCTGTCCATCTTTCCACTCATTCAAAATCTGGAGCCTGAACATATTGAAATTTTGGTGTCTATGGTTCGACCAGTAGTATTTACAAAAGGGGAATCTATCGGACGTCAGGGAGAAATGGGGAAAGAAATGCTTTTTATCATTAAAGGAAAGTTATCAGGAATCCTGGATAAAAAGGTTGTTGATGAATTTGGCCCCGGTTCAATTACCGGAATAATTTCCCTGGTAACGAATGTCCCACATCCCGGGACAGGTACGGTTTTAGAGGTAGTAAATGCATATAGCATTTCAAAAAGTGATTTTAACAAACTACGAGAAATCTCAACTTTCTTTGATACAGCCTGTAAGCAACTTGCGACTGAGAGAATAGAGATGGTTGAAAAACATATCACATCCAGACAGCAGAGAGCAAGTAATTGGGCGCACGAAGCAACAAAAGCACTAAGAGTGGGCCATCCCTTACCTCAAAATTATGAAATACAGGAAGCAAAAGAGGAACATCAGGGAGCTCCATTAGCTATTTGGCTTGGAATTTTGATTGATGGGATACCAGAAAGTTTTGTTATTGGATCCGGAGTTCTGGTTTTGTTGCAGTCAAAGGGTAATGACCTTAGTAATTTGGGATTCAGTGATATAATACCTTTTACTCTTATAGCCGGATTATTTTTATCCAACTTCCCGGAAGCCTTATCAAGTTCAGCAACCATGAAATTACAAGGCTGGGGTAAAAAGAAAGTATTTTTAATGTGGTTTGCGCTGATGGTTATTACTGGTATCGGATCAGGATTGGGATTCCTTCTCGCTGAATCGTTGGATCCCTCATGGTTAATATTTGCTGAAGGATTAGCTGCTGGAGCTATGCTTACAATGATTGCATCAGCTATGATTCCGGAAGCCGTACATATTGGAAATGCCAACCTGGTTGGCCTTAGCACCCTCGCAGGATTCATTGCTGCCATTTCATTTAAACTACTGGAGTAATAAGTTTAAATTTCTTCACAGAAAGATTACTCAGGATTGTTATAAGAGAGCGATACTCCATCTTCCTGTGCAATAAACTGTGGACTTTGTTTTCATTGCTTCCATAGCGAAACAATGTAATTATATCATATGCCAGTCCTTAAACTTGAGTTTTATATTTTTTAGATCAGCAGGATGATATTCCGGTAATTTGACTTTTACAGGTTTAACTTTCCAAATTTCCTCGCAATATTCTTTAATGGTTCTATCACTTGAGAATTTACCACTTCTCGCAACATTCAATATTGACATTTTTGTCCATTTTTCCTGATCTCTGTATGCCATCTCTATTTCATCCTGACAATCAACGTATGATTGATAATCGGCTAGCAGCATATATGAATCATGATAAATCAGAGAATCAAACAAAGGTTTGAATAAGTTTTGATTGTTATGTGAGAAGTATCCTGAAGATATCATGTCCAGCACCTTTTTTAGTTCAGGATTTGATTCATAATAATGATACGGATTGTACCCGCTTTCCTTCATTTTGTTCACTTCGACTGCAGTCAAACCAAAAGGAAAGAAGTTTTCCTCCCCAACTTCTTCTCTTATTTCAATATTAGCACCATCCAGCGTACCAACAGTCAGTGCTCCATTCATTGTAAACTTCATATTCCCGGTACCAGAGGCCTCTTTACCCGCCATAGATATTTGTTCAGAAAGATCAGCAGCAGGGTATACTCTTTGACTGTTTTTAACGCTGAAATCTGGCAGGAAAACTACTTTCAACCGATCCTTAACATCAGGATCGTTGTTTACAACTTCTCCAACCGAATTAATTAGTTTTATAATCAACTTGGCCGTAAAATACCCCGGGGCAGCCTTGCCTCCAAATAGGAAAGTCCTGGGGACTATATCAATTTCAGGATTCTCCTTGATCCTGTTATACAGTGTAATAATATGTAAAACTTTAAGATGTTGTCTTTTGTATTCATGGATGCGTTTGACGATGATATCAAACATTGAATTCGGATTAACCTTAATCTTCAAATGAGTATCTATATACTCTGCTAATTGTGTTTTTACTTCACGTTTACAATCCCTCCAGGATTTCTGAAAACTTTTGTTTTCGGCAAGAGGTTCTATTTTTTTCAACTCACTAAGATCTTTAATCCATTTTTTGCCTATTTTTTTTGTAATTAATGAGGTTAATGCCTGGTTATTCAACACAATCCATCGGCGTGGAGTTACTCCATTGGTTTTATTGCTGAATTTATCCGGCCAGAGATCATAGAAATCCTTCATGATACCTTTTGTCAACAAATGAGTATGAAGGGCAGCTACACCATTAACAGCATGACTGCCAACGCATGCCAGGTGAGCCATTCTTATATATTTTTCTCCTTCTTCATCTATTATTGACATCCTTTTTATTCTATCCTCATCACCTGGAAATCTGGAACGCACTTCTTCAAGAAAATGATAATTAATTTCCATGATAATTTCCAGGTGTCTTGGGAGTAGATGGTTGAACAATCCCATTGACCACTTTTCAAGTGCCTCAGGCAATAAAGTATGGTTTGTATAACTTATGGTTTTGCGTGTGATGTCCCATGCTAGGTCCCAATTCATCTGATGAATGTCAACCAGAAGGTGCATAAGCTCAGCAACAGCAATAGCTGGATGAGTGTCGTTTAGTTGTATGGCATTCTTTTCGTAAAGATTTTCAAGTGGATTTCCGATCATAGTATGAATCCGAATAATATCTTTCAGGGAAGCAGATGTGAAAAAATATTGTTGAGCAAGACGCAATTGTTTTCCACTCGATTGTTCATCATTTGGATATAATACTTTCGATATATTTTCTGAAATAATCTTGTCATCCACTGCACCATAATAATCACCCTCATTAAAACTTTTAAAATCAAATGATTCATAAGCTTCTGCCTTCCATAGTCTCAAAATCACTGCAGAATTTGTTTCGTAACCCAAAACGGGTGTATCGTAAGGGACAGCTTTTACTATTCGGTCAGGCAACCAGAAAACTCTGAAGTTTCCATTTTTATCATTCATGGATTCAGTTCTACCACCATATTTAACATGTTGGGATAGTTCAAACCTGGGTATTTCCCAGGGATTACCATTCTTCAGCCATTTATCTGTGACCTCTACCTGCCATCCATCTTTAATCTTCTGGTCAAAAATCCCAAATTCATAGCGGATACCATACCCGGTAGCAGGAATATCCAGGGTGGCCAACGAATCGAGGAAACAGGCTGCTAACCTGCCAAGACCTCCATTTCCTAATCCCGGTTCTTCCTCCTGGTCTAATAAATCATTCAATTCCAGGCCCAATTCTGCCATAGCTTGTTTTACAGTATCGTATAGGCCCAGGCTAATTAAATTGTTACCCAAATGAGGACCCATGAGGAATTCAGCTGAAAGGTAAGAGACAAACTTTACATTTTTTTTAATATATGATCTTGTTGTATTCAGCCAGCGGTGAAGAAGTCGGTCACGAATTGTAATGGATAGGGCCAGGTAATAATCATTGCGTGTGGCTAATTCTGGAATCCTACCTTGTATATAATATAAATTATCAAGGAAAGCTCGCTTAAGAGTATCCTTGTCGAGGCCTGTGCGATCGTCTTCCACTTTAACTGGAACTGTGGTTTTAACTTTTTTGCTCATGATATGGTAATCTTATTTTTGGATATTCCTGAGAATAAAAATTAATCACAATTTATATAAAATATGAATAGCATAAATACTGAGATGTTAAATTTTTTTATAATCGTATTATAGTTTTCAATTTTCTTTACCATTAATTAATTTTAATCAATGGCAATTGGGCCAGATAACAAATTGAAAAAATACATCTAATGAAGTTAATAATTTCCTTTTTTGGGATTCTCTTTATCTTGGCAAGCTTTTCATGGAAATCAATTGATGAATTGAATATATCAGTGGAAGATGATTCCTGGAAATTACGTAAAGATAAAAATGGCATTAAAGTATATACCAGAGATCGAAATAATTCTGGCATCTTAGAATATAAGGCCAATACAATTATAGAAACTGATATTGATCAATTGATCATCATTATAAATGATGTAGAAAGATATCCATCCTGGATGGCAAATTGCAAATCAGCAGAAAAGTTTAAATCCTTGAGTGATTCCTCAAGAATTGAATATATGACAACCTCTGTACCCTGGCCATTGAGTGACCGGGATGTAGCATTTGAGTTTGTGATTTCAATAAAAACAGATAATTATTTTGAAGCCAACTTAAAAGCGGTACCAAAGGCTTTGCCAGAAAAAGAAAAATTTGTGCGAATTAGAAATTCTGAAGGGAGTTGGATATTTAATATTATAGATGGGGGCAAAGTAGAAATTATTCATCAATTTTATGGTGATCCTGAAGGAAATATTCCTAATTGGATCATAAATATGTTTATTGTTAATGGACCATATAAAACCCTTTTAAATTTAAAGAACCTATGTAATCCAGTTGAAAGGGAGTAAAATATCAATCTCATATCCACTATCATCAATTAACTCCAATTGCGCAATTCCTGAAATTACAGAATACGATTCCAATTTATAGTTATTGAATATTGAATTTCCCTTTTATATATCGTTTAATATTCATCTAATCAGATCTTTTCCAATTTCTCAGGACCTTCGCTATTGGTGTCCCTGAGCCTGATAGATAGAAAATTCATTTTTATTTTGGATATTTAGGTATTCAGAAAACCACAAACGCCAGAAATTATGAAACATATACTCTATATGATTATACTATCATTTGGGATTAATAATCTATTTGCCCAGGATACATTAAATGCTTCAGATGAGGACGAAGATTTTATTGGTAGCTTTTATGATGAGCAATTCAAACCTTTTGAAAAAGGTAATGGTTATGTAGGTCTTTCGTTTTCTGTTTCTGATGAAAAATCTGATAATTCAAAGGATATTTTGAACATTGACAGAACAATCAATAGTAGGACGCTAGATTATTCTGTCAAATTTAAAGGCGGTTATTTTATATCTAAAAATAGCATGGCTGGTTTGGGATATAGCATTGAGCGTGAAAAGATCACGGCGGAAGCTATTTATTTATTTGATACCATATTCATTGAATCATTAGATAAGATACACACATTCACACCTTTTATAAGATCTTATTTTCCACTAACTAAAAATAAAAGGCTTAGTCTTTTTAATGAAGTAAAGTTGATCATTGGATTTGGCAGTGGAGAATCGGAAAGATTAGATAATAGCACCCTGGTAGGGTTCGATACCTCTGAGACAGTAATATTTGGCATTGGTCTGAGTCCAGGTATTACTTTCTTTGCTATCGAAAATTTCTGTTTCGAAATCCAACTGGATGTTCTGGGATACAAGTATGAAAAAGTGACCACAACAGATGAAACTGGCGAAAATATAGAAACCATAACAAATAATGTTGATTTCACTTTGAACCTACTTACGATTGATTTTGGGCTTGCCTATTATTTCAGGACTAAAAGGTAGCTTACATAATTAATATCTAATAAAATAATGTTGGATTAAGTTGGTAATTATTATTTTTACTGGTCGATTGAAATAGAGATTATTTTTGATTAGATATTAAAGAGTAGAATTTATCTTATATAGAATGATAAAATTCAACAATGTTATTTTTTACCAATTTAATTACAACTACTATTATGAAAAAAACTGTATTAATAATTGTTATAGCATTAATTGCTATAGTCTTTGTACATGATTCGAAAGCTCAATCTAACTGGGAAATTGGTCTGCGTGGTGGAGATAATTTCTCTATTGATGCCACCATTCCGATTGGAGCGGCACCCAGGTTGCATCCAGCGATCTATTTTGACCGGTTTGGTGTCGCGACTTATTTTGATTGGATGTTTGCACTTTCCAAAGGCCCAAAAGGATTAAAATTTTATCCAGGAGTTGGACCTGAATTGTGGTTTGGTGGTCGATTTGATTTTAATGTAGCTGGAAATTTTGGAGTAGAATATTCCTTTGACTTTCCATTGACCATAGGTTTTGACTGGCGACCTGGATTTCAATTTACGAATGGTTTTGATTTCGTTTCAGATCGTTGGGGTTTTATAGCCAGGTTTAGATTTGCTGAAGGAGTAAAATTCGAAAAGACCAATTAAACCCGACGGAATTAATAAAATATTTTAATAAAAACTGGCATAGTATTAAAAATAGACTATGTCAGTTTTTTTATTGCTTAATATTATTCTTTTATTAAGAAATTGACGTTTCCTCTATTTCAGAACTATTCATATATTTAGGATTGAACCAGGCCATATGTAGTGGTGTTTCCAATTCACTTTTTGCATTCAGGATCTTATTCTTTTGCCTTCCTTCGTTAATAAATCCAAGCGCCTGGTAGAATGTAACTATGGGCTTGTTTGCTTCGCGGACGTATAATTCAATCCTGAGAATATGCCGGTATTCCTTTTTTACAATTTCAAGAAACTCTGAAAAAAGTTTTTTCCCAATACCTTTTCCCTGGTATTCCGGATGGATAACGATGGTCAAATCTGATAACATATGTCGGAACGCATATACATTCGGAGTATAAGCGTGTATCTCTCCGATTATTTTTGAATTCTCTATAGCTATCAGACTCAATCCATTTTCAATACTTTTTCCAATAAAAGCGCTGATATAATCCCGGGTAATTTCATCTTCAATTCGGATAATACCTCCACTTGAAATAGCGACAGATTTATATAGCGAATAGACTGGTTCTATATCAGTTATAAAAGTCCTGTTAATGTGAATCTTCATCCTTGCAATATAAAAAATGAATCTAAAATCATCATTATTTAAAGATGAGAATTAACCTGAATACTTTGAAATATTTATATCAGCCTGGAATAGCATTAGTTTTCCAGATAATATAACAAGGCATAATTTGGGGTTATGCGTTTAATACATCTGAATCCATTTTCTGAATACAACACAATTTTTGCCCATATTTCTCCATCCCTATCAAAAATCCATTCTGTTTTTAAGGGAATATCAACACCTGCCCACTCAGCATATGCCAAGGCATCCTTATGGCTTAAGTATTTTACGGGTTGGATTTGTTCATTGTTAAATTTTGATTTTTTCCATGTAAATTTATCCCCTCTCTTTTCAGCATCGGTAATATATCCGGTTTCCTTAACAAATTTTTTAAAATGGTCAAAAGTAACTTCAGATTGGCTCATCCAGAATCCTTCGTTAAAAATTGTTTTCTTTTGAATAATCATTTCTGAACCCAAAGAATCAAATTGAACTTCCTTTATAAAACTGTCATCAGAAATAAAAACATATGTCATCCCATCTTTTTGGTTAATCCATATTTCATTTGGATTTGAGGGTCTCTGTCCATAAATATTCAAATGACAAATAAGTATAATTGTAAGAAGTAAAAAATGTCTCATTGTATATGTGTTTAAACTAAAAAATTGTCGAAACTATTAAAAATTGTACTTAATTAGACGATCTGTAACAATACCAGGTTTCATATACTATATAGTCGGTATAATTTCTTGTCAAGTGGTCTGCACTATTCATTTCTCAAGGAATCCACAGGATTTGCCATGGCAGCTTTAATTGATTGATAGCTGATAGTAAGCCAAGATATTATCAATGCAGCGCCTCCAGACATAATAAATGGCCAAAAAGTAATTTCAATTTTATAAGCAAAAGTTTCCAGCCAATTAATCATTAAGTACCATGCTATGGGAGCTGCTATAATAAAAGAAATGATAACCAGTTTAGTAAATTCCTTTGAGAGCATTCGTACAACATTTGGTATCGTAGCCCCCATGGCTTTCCTTACGCCAATTTCTTTTGTTCTTTGCTCAGAAATAAATGCGGCCAGGCCCAACAATCCAAGACAAGCAATAAAAATAGCTAAAACGGTAAATACACTTACAATCATACCTAGCTGCTTTTCTCTTTCAAAGAGGGTTTCAAAATTTTCATCTAAAAATGAATATTCAAAGGGTGCAAGAGGAGCCATTTCTTTCCACTTTGATTCAATAAAATTGAGTTTATCGTTTATGTTTCCTGTTCTTACACGAACACATAGATATTCCTGACTACCAGATGATAAATGAATTGCAATTGGACGCACCTCTGAATGCAGAGATTCAAAATTGAAATCCTTAATTACTCCTACGATTTTATATTTAATCCGTGTACCATCATTTGCTTGAATTGATTCAATGATTTTATTTAATGCATTATTATCATCACTTTCATCCCCATACCATCCGAAAATTTTTGCAGCACTTTCATTTATTAATACTGCTGCGGAATCAGTGGGCATATCTATTGAAAAATTACGCCCATAGGCCAATTTCATTCCCATTGTTTCTAAAAAATCATAATCAACATAAGTAGTAAAAACTCTATGATCAACTTCAAGATCTCCTTCGGCTTTAAAAACCGTAGAATTATATCGATGAGAAGGAACCCTGGAAGAATAGCTTGCATTAATAATGTCAGATTGATTAATCAATTCTTCTTTTAATGGCTGCGCTATTTCCCTGAGATCATTTCCATTTCCTAGAACGATCACATTTTCTTTATCAAATCCAACATCTTTCGTTTGGAAATAACGCATTTGTTTATAAACCAAGGTTGTACAAATGATCAATCCAATTGATATCACAAATTGGATTACTACTAATGAACTCCGCATCAGTGAACTTTTTACGCCTGATTGTGGCGATCCTTTTAAGACATCTACAGGTTTGAAACGAGTCAGATAAAAGGCCGGATAACTTCCAGCTAGTAAACCAATAATTAAAGTCATTCCAATTACTGTCCCAAATATCCAGTATTGTTCAAAAATATTGAATGATAAAGATTTACCAGAAATTAAATTGAATGGAATTCTAAATGCTTCAGTAAGCCCTAAAGCTATAATCATTGCGATACTTACATATAAAAATGATTCTAATAAGAACTGGTATACTAATGTATATTTATCTGATCCTAGTGTTTTTCTAATTCCCACTTCTTTGGCACGATTAGAAGACCTGGCAGTAGCCAGATTCATAAAATTTATGACAGCAATAACCATAATGAATATCGCTATGGCAGTAAAAATATAGATATAGGTTATATTACCATTTACTCCTAATTCACCTTGTAAATTTGAATGAAGATGTATCGTATGTATAGGCTGGAAAAAGTATCCAAAATTATCGTTTATATTTTCAGGAGAAAACATTTCTTCCGGAACATTCATATATTGTATGGCTTGAGGAATAATTGTTGATAACGCAATTTCATTCGTTTTGTCCTTCAAACTAACAGGATCCACACCTTTGCTCAATTTCACATAGGTCCAATAATTCATGTTAAGCCATATTTGGTTTAAGGCATCCGGATTATCTATCATAGGCAGGAGCATATCAAATACAAAATGAGAATTAGAAGGCACATTCTCAATTATTGCAGTGATCTGGTATATTGTTTCATTGGATTTTATGGTTTCACCAATAATTACACCTTCGTTAAAAGCCTCAACTCCAAAATATTTGATAGCAGTGTTTTTTGTGAGTACGAGGGTGTTATGGTCCGTTAATGCCGTCTTGGTAGATCCTTGAAGTATTTTAAAATCGAATACATCAAAAAAAGTAGAATCAGCAAGATAGATATTCTTCTCTCGATAAATGTCACCATTATGTTGAAATACCATATTTCTTGGTGTGATTCGGGTTGCTGCTTCTATTTCCGCGATTGCATTTGCAAAACCTGATGCCATTGGTGCCGGCGATACTGCTACCTGCATCGTTTCTTCTTCCCCTAATTTGGCCTTTGTAATTATACGATAGATGCTTTCTGAGTCTGTATGATACCGGTCATAGCTTAATTCATCAGTTATATAAAGTAAGATGAGCAAACTAGCTGCTATTCCAATAGAAAGCCCAAGTATATTGATCAATGAATAGAACTTGTCTTTGATCAGGTTTCGAAAAGCTATTTTTATTATGTTTTTAATCATGATGGGGGAGTTAAAAGAGCTGAATGGACTATGTTCAGTCCATCCAGTCTTTTTAAAATTATTCGTCTCTTAAAGAATCAACCGGATTGGCAACTGCAGCCTTTACAGACTGATAACTAACAGTGAACCACGCAATTAATAAGGCAATAATACCTGCTACTATAAAAGGCCATACTCCCATGGAAGTTTTATAGGCAAAGGCGCTCAACCATTGTTTCATCAGATACCATACTATAGGTGAAGCGATTATGAATGATATGATTACCAGTTTTGTAAATTCTTTTGTTAACAGACCAATTACATTCGATGAACTGGCGCCCATAGCTTTTCTAATACCTATTTCTTTTGTACGTTGTTCTGCTGTATAAGCTGCTAATCCAAAAAGTCCCATGCAGGCAATTAAAATTGCGAGGACAGCAAAAATTGTAAAAATTGAACTCATTCTTGATTCCTTTTCGAACATTTTCTCATAATCCTGATCAAGAAAAGAATATTCAAATGGTATATTGGTGAGATTAGTTTTCCAGACTTTTTCTAAATTCTCAAGGGTAGCCTTGTGATTGCCTGGTTGAACCCGAACTATGAGGTTATCACCTGATCCTGGCCTTACCGCCATTGCACTAATAGGACTATGTAGACTCTGGAAATTATAATTATTAATCACACCTACAACTTCTACTCTTTCACGTCCGCCAAATTGATCAATAGTTTCCAATATTTTACCCACAGCATCCTTACAATCATTTCCTCCCCATCCAAAGGTATGTGCAGCTTCTTCATTGATTACAATAGCAGCAGAATCTGATGGGAAATCCCTGGAAAAATATCTTCCACTTTTCATAGTAAAATTCATTACCTTATCATAGTCAAAATCAGATAAACTGAAATATACAATATGATCAGATTCATTCTCTCCTTCAGCCTTAAAAGCACTTGACCAATATATATTTGAAGGAATATGAGTAGTATAACTTGCAGCTATTACTTCACTTTGATTCAGTAATTCCTGTTTGAATACCTGAGCTTGATCACCGATACTTGATGCATTTTTAAAAACAATTACATTTTCCTTATCAAATCCAAGGTTTTTAGTTTGAATATAATTCATTTGCTTAAAAACCAGGATGGTGCTCACTATTAGTCCTATAGAAATTATAAATTGAAGAACTACCAGAATACTTCTGAAAAATGAATTTTTCTTTCCGCTTGATATTGATCCTTTCAAAACATCTACAGGTTTAAATTTAGTTAAATAAAAGGCGGGATAACTACCAGCCAACAGTCCAATAAAAACAGTAAAAGACAAAATCATTCCTAAAATCCATGGATTCTGAAAGATATTAAAGGATAAGCTCTTTCCTGAAATGTTATTAAAGGGCAATCTGAAGGCTTCAGTTAATCCCAATGCAATAATCATTGCAATTATTACGAATAAAAACGACTCAAATATGAACTGACCTGTAATTGAACCGGAAGATGAACCCAGAGTTTTTCTGATACCTACTTCTTTTGCTCGCTTCGCTGACCTTGCTGTGGCTAGATTCATAAAATTTATGCATGCTATTATAATTATAAATAGGGCAATAGCTGAAAAAGTATATATGTATTGAATATTTCCGTTTGCACTGAATTCACCATAAATGTTTGACTTTAAATGAATGTCGGTAAGTGGTTGTAAATAATATTTAAAATTTTGATCAACCTTATCTTCAGTGAATTCAGCTTCAGGGAAATTAAGGTATTGAATGACCTGGGGAACAACATATTGAATTACCAGGGCACGAAATTTATCCTCTAGATCAGCAGCTGTTACATTAGGAACTGATTTGAAATACGTATAATAATTCATGCTGATCCAAATGGGATTCAAGGCATCCTCATTAGATGACATGGATACCAGCATATCAAATTTAATATGTGAATTTTTATTATTATTTTCGAGAACCCCGGTAATTGCAAAAACACCTCGATCCGTTTTTAACATTTTTCCAATTATATCACCAGCTATCAGTGCTTCTTCTCCATAATATTTTATGGCAGCATCACGGGTAAGTACCAAAGAATTGGGTTCTTTCAATATAGTATGTGGATCCCCATTTAAAACTTCATAGCTGAATACATCAAAAAACGTTGAGTCAGCAAAAAATACTTTATCCTCCTTAACGACATTATCCCCATCCTCAACCAATAAAATAAGCGGCTGAAATCGGGTTATAGATTCAACTTCAGGAATATGGTTTTTAAAACCGCTTGCAAGAGGGGCAGAAGATGCAGCAATGTGCATTATTTCCTTATCACCAAAATTTCCTCTTGTTGCTACTCTGTAAATTCGTTCTTTATCTTTGAAAAATTGCTCGTAGCTCAACTCATCAACTACATAAAGTACAATTAAAAATGATGCGGCAATACCAATTGCAAGGCCAATAATATTTAAAAATGAATAGAATTTATCTTTGAACAGGTTTCTTAATGCGACTTTGAATATATTCTTTAACATGATCGTATAATTTACAATTATATATGAAATTCTGTGTTTATTTTTTGAGTTACTACCTTTCCATCAAATAGATTTATTATTCTATTGGCATAAGAAGCATCATGGGGTGAGTGGGTTACCATCATAATAGTAGTACCAGCTTCATTTAATTCCCTTAACAAATTCATCACCTCTTCTCCATTTGCAGAATCAAGGTTTCCTGTAGGTTCATCTGCTAGTATTAAATCAGGATTACTGACAACTGCTCTGGCGATGGCTACTCTTTGCTGCTGCCCACCGGATAATTGTTGAGGATAATGATTGCCTCTATGAGAAATATTCATTTTTTCCAGAACTTCTTCAACCATTCTTTTCCTATCCACTGGTTTTACCTTCAGATAAAGCAATGGGAGTTCTACGTTTTCAAATACAGTAAGCTCATCAATCAAATTAAAACTCTGGAAGACAAATCCGATAGATCCTTTTCGTATTCCTGCTCTTTGTCTTTCGTTCGAATTTGAAACATTGTTTTCTCCAAATTGATATACTCCATCAGAAGGACCATCCAGTAAACCAAGGATATTTAGAAGGGTTGACTTTCCGCAGCCTGAAGGACCCATTACAGCTACAAATTCGCCTTTTTCAACTTTTAATGTAATGTCATTTATTGCAGTAGTTTCAACTTCATCCGTTTGAAATACTTTTTTGAGGTTTTTTGTTTCGATCATGATTATTATGTTTATAATATTCTTTTATTCGTGATTTGTCTATGTATTGCCAAATCCCATGCCATAATTTGTAAGTATCACATTAACAAATGGTTATGGGGTGAATCAAGGATAATTACAATAGTATATGTATAAAAAATATACATCTTACTGTTTAATTATTAAACACTTTAGTATATTGAAAATATATCGGTAAAATCTGAAGTGGATCTAATACAAGGAAACATATTGATAGTAGATGATAACCTGGACATACTTGAAACAGCTCGAATGTACCTCAAACAGAGATTTACGAATGTAGTTTGTGAAGAGAACCCAGAAAATATTGAAGCACAGATAAACAAGGTTGATTTTGATGCCATATTGCTGGATATGAATTTTAAACGAGGCGACCTTGAAGGGATTGAAGGAATTCAATGGTTAAGGAAAATCAAAACGATTAATAAAGATATTACCGTGATTATGATTACCGCATTCGGAGATATCAAATTGGCCGTAGATGCCATGAAAGAAGGAGCCTCCGATTTTGTTTTAAAGCCCTGGCAAAATGAAAAACTTTTTGGTACCATTCAAGCTGCCTTAGAATTGAAAAAGTCAAAATCGGCCTTAACAAGATTGAAAAATGCTCAAGAGAAAATATCTCATGATCTGGACAAGCCTTTTGCAGATATCATTGGACAATCCCCTGCAATGAATAGAGTTTTTGAACTAATTAATAAAGTTGCAGATACGGATGCCAATGTATTGATATTAGGAGACAATGGGACCGGGAAAGAGCTGGTAGCCCGTGCTTTACATAGATTATCTTCCAGAAAATCCGAAGTATTTATACGCGTGGACCTCGGGTCAATTTCTGAAACGCTGTTTGAAAGTGAGTTGTTTGGGCATGTGAAAGGTGCTTTCACAGATGCAAAAGAAGATCGGGCGGGTTGTTTTGAACTAGCTGATGGGGGAACAATATTTCTGGATGAGATTGGCAATTTATCTTTGCCTTTGCAGACAAAATTACTTACTGTTATTCAAAACAGAGAAGTCAAACGTGTTGGTTCTAACAGAAATGCCAAGATTGACGTCAGGTTAATATGTGCGACCAATATGCCTATATTTTCTATGTCCGATAAAGAAAAACCAGAATTTCGAAAAGACTTACTATACAGAATAAATACGGTTGAAATACAAATCCCATCATTGAAAGACCGAAAAGAGGATATCGGTATTCTGATCGAACATTATCTGGAAATTTATTCTAAAAAATATGGTAAAACCGGATTAAAACTGGATCCCTCTTTATTACGAAAAATTGAAAATTATTCCTGGCCCGGAAATGTTAGAGAACTACAGCATAGTATAGAAAAAGCGGTAATTCTTTCGGAAGGAAAAAAAATTAATGATCCTTTAATTTTTATACATCAGGGCTTATCTGAAAACAATACAAGTGAACCTGAAAGCCTGGAAGATATGGAGAAAATAATGATTGAGAAATCACTTAGCCGGAATAAAGGTAATATGTCGAAGATAGCAGCAGAATTGGGAATTACCAGAGCTACTTTATATAGAAAAATAGAAAAATTCGGACTTTAAATACCAGTTTATGATAGACCGATTTTCATTGAATATTGTCCTCCGAGTGATTGTATTATTAACTCTTTGCCTGATATTTGGCATTTTATTTTTTAGATCGGAATTCTTTTTCTCTCAAATTATTATTGGAGCAATTATTGTAATTATAACTGTCGATCTTATTCGTTTTTCACGTCGATCAAATAGAGAGTTATCAAAATTTCTTCTGGCAATTAAGCATGGAGATGTTTCTGTCAATTTTACCGGGGATCAATTGGGAAAAGACTTTAAACATCTTGCAGAATCTTTTCGGTTCGTAATTCAATCATTACAGAAGATAAAAATTGAAAAAGAGGCACAGTTTCATTTACTACAAACTATTATCGATCAAATTCGATTTGGGATTATTGCTTATACCGAAGATGGGGAGATTTTATTAATGAATCAACCAGCAGCAATTTATCTGAAAACCGCATTAACCAAAGACTGGAATTATGTTAAGAAAAGTAATCCGGAATTTGTCAACCAGATAGGGATGATGGTAACAGATGGCAGAAAACTGATTGAGATAGATGATAAAGGAGAAATTCAACAGTTTTCAGTTCATAAAACTTCCCTGATAATGATGGGAAAGGGATGTCAAATGATTACCTTTTATGATATACAAACAGAGATTGAGCAAAAAGAAATAGAAGCATGGTATAAACTGATTCGCATATTGGCTCATGAAATTATGAATTCTGTAACTCCCCTTACCTCTCTTACTGACACTATTTTAATGTTGTTGGAACGTACTGACGGAAGTCAGAAAGAAGTTGAAAGTTTATCGGAACAGAATATCGAGGATATAATATCATCAGTAAAAACCATAAAGAACAGGACCCACGGAATACTTAAATTTGTTGAAGCATATAGGAAATTAACAGATATCCCACATCCGGAACGTGAAATGATTCTTTTGGAAGACCTTTTTATGTCTGTATCCTCATTGCTTGCTTCTGATCTTAAAAAGAGGGAAATTGATATGTCTATCGTTTGCAAGCCAAATAATCTCAAGCTTAACTGCGATATGGGCATGATGGAACAAGTTTTAATCAATTTAGTGACCAATGGTATGTACGCATTGGAAAATAGAAAAAATCCACTCTTGAAATTATCAGGTACTGAAGTGGATTCCAAAATAATTATAAATGTTGAAGACAACGGCAAGGGGATTGATGCGGATAAAATGAACAAGATCTTTATTCCTTTCTATTCTACGCGAGATGAAGGATCAGGAATTGGGTTAAGTTTTTCGAAATTTGTGATACACCAGCACGATGGTAGAATAAAAGTTGAATCTATTAAAGATGAAGGATCAAGGTTTTTAGTTATCCTTCCAAAATCATAAATATAGACCAATGAAAACCCGATTTTCTATTGCACTGTTTTTATTCGTTTTTTTATTCAGTAATTTTCATTGTTTTACCAATTCAATTTTGGCACAAGAGAAGAAATTTTCAGGATTTTTACCAGATGGGGAAACTTATGTTGACGTTTTTGTCGCTGATGGAATAATTGAGCATATCGAACCTTCTGATCCCGACACCACAGAGCAAAAAAAGGTATATATATCTCCTGGCTTTATCGATACTCAGGTTAATGGCTATTCTTCAATCAGTTTTAACAAAGAGGGATTGACAGAGGCAAAAATTAAAGAATTGACCAAAGCTCTGTGGAAGGAAGGGGTTACAACTTATTTTCCAACATTGATCACCAATCCTTCAGAACTTATTCTGGAAAATCTAAAAATTCTATCTATAGCCTGTCAAGATCCACAACTGAGGCATACGATACCAGGATACTTTCTAGAAGGACCCTATATTTCTCCTTTAGACGGATACCGTGGTGCGCATCAAAAGGAATGGGTACGTTCACCAGATTGGAATGAATTTGTTTCTTTTTATGATGCGGCAGAAGGCAGGATCATCCAGGTAGGTCTGGCTCCCGAAATAGATGGTGCAATGGAATTTATTGAAAAAAGCCGTGAAAAAAGCATAGTTATTTCTCTTGCTCATCACAATGCACCAACATCCAAAATTGAGGAGGCAGTAAATCTGGGAGCAAGTGTTTCAACACATTTGGGTAATGGATCCGCTAATATGATCCATAGGCATGAGAATCAGCTATGGCCACAACTTGCTGAAAGCAGATTGACTCCTAGCATTATTGCCGATGGTCATCATCTGAGAAAAGAAGAATTAGTCGTTTTCTTTAAAATAAAAGGCCCTCGTAATTTGATGTTAGTATCGGATGCTACTGAATTGGCCGGGATGCCCCCGGGAACTTATCAATGGAATGGAAAAGAAGTGGTAATGACGGATGATGGAATGTTGATGTACCCGGAACAAAATGTTTTGGCGGGTGCTTCTTTCCCGATACGGATTGGGGTAGGCAATATGATGAAGTTCGTTGGTTGTTCCCTGGAAGATGGATTACTAATGGCATCTGAGACGCCAGCGAGAATCTATTCTTTAGAAAATCGTGGTAAGCTGACCAAAGGTTTTTATGCCGATATGATACTTTTTGAGATTTTAGATGGAGAATTAGTCATACTTAAAACTATTTCGAAGGGAGAGGTAGTTTATGAAAAAGGAACTAAATAGCTATTTGGATTGAAAAGGAAAATACTTATAGCGCTATCCGCCGTAGGGCCAGGATTGTTTCTTATTGGTTATAATATTGGAACTGGGAGCATCACCACTATGGCCAAAGCAGGAGCCAATTATGGTATGACGCTTTTCTGGGCCCTGATTCTTTCAGCCATTTTTACTTATGTGTTGATGGTTGCCTATGGTCAGGTTACTCTGGTGACAGGACATACAGCCTTATACAATATTCGAAAAAATTTCAAAATTGGAAGCTACCTGGCCATTTATATCCTGGTG
>Ga0316187_10001549_pt1 | contig 19966 bp, 15 predicted proteins | sample CroRivburrow1_MG_FD_204927 | JGI IMG/M metagenome (GOLD analysis project Ga0316187, IMG submission 204927) | Coastal sediment microbial communities from Maine, United States - Cross River worm burrow 1 | ecosystem: Environmental > Aquatic > Marine > Coastal > Sediment | place: USA: Maine...
GAGATTGTCGTGCCGGATGGTGCCTCGTGGGAGGGACAGGCGCGAACGGCTCGCTGGGCGGCATTGGAAGCCGCCAGGCGCCCGCGTGAGATCGTGATCACCGGCCACCACGCGGATGATCTCGCCGAGACGACCCTCGGCCACCTGCTGCGCGGCGCCGGCGCGGCCGGCCTGGCATCCATGGCGGCGGACCGGCCATCGGTGGGGCGCCCGCTGCTCGGGATGTGGCGCGACGATATCGCCCACGTGGCGGCGACGCTGGGGCTGCCCACAGTCGACGACCCCGCCAACTACGACCTCGCCCACACCCGCAATCTGCTGCGCCACAAGCTGATCCCGCAGCTGGAAGACGACTTCAACCCGAAGCTTCGTCACGCGCTCACCCGGACCGCCGCCGCGCTGGCTGCCGACGACGCCCGGATCGAGGATTGGATCGGCCCGGTCCCGCTAGTTAGAGATGTCTGGGGGGCGCTCAAGATTCCGGCTCCGCTGATCACCACCGGGGGAGAGGCCATCGGGAGTCGCCTCGTGCGGCGCCTGCTGCGAGCTGCCCGCCCTCCGCACGCGGGAACCTCCGAGGAGATCGGGGCAGCTCTCGATGTGGCTCACGGCACCACCGGACGCCGGGATATCAGCGACGGGTGGCACCTCGAATTGGAGGGGCCGTGGTTGGTGGCCCATAAGGGCGACACGGCTGTTCCGCCACCCGTTGAATGTGCCGTTCCGGGGGCGGTTGACTTCGGGCATCTCGAGGTGAGAGTCGCCGCGGAGCCCGGCCCTCTCGTGAGGCGCAGCAGCCTGCTGGCCGCCACGAGCGTCGGGCCCAGGATCGCTTTGCGGGCAGCGTCCGACGGCGAACGGATCGAGATTGCCGCCGGGTCGAAGCCGATTCGAGACGTGATGGCCGAGGCTGGTGTGGCCCGGCGCTTGCGGTCGGCTTGGCCCGTTGCCGCGGCTCATGGGAGAATCGCCGCTGTCGTCGGCATTCGCTCCGCCCCCTGGGCCCGTGGGAACGTGGGGGAGGAAGGCGTATTCGAGCTGACGGCGAGAGAGGGCCACCGGTGAATCCTCGAGTACTCATCTCGGCGGAGGACATAGATGCCAAGCTTGCCGAGATGGGCAAGGCGATCACTGCCGACTACGACGGCAAGAATCTCCTCCTGGTCGGCATCCTCAAAGGGGCCTTCATCGTCATGGCCGACCTGGCCCGCCATATTCACACGTCGGTCGAGTTCGATTTTATGGCGGTCTCCTCATACGGAGGCACGACGAAGACTTCCGGTGTCGTCAGGATCCTCAAGGACCTCGATACCCAGATAGAGGGGCGCCACGTCCTCATCGTTGAGGACATAATCGACTCGGGCCTCACGCTTCACTACCTGATGAAGAACCTGCGGGTTCGCAATCCCGCTTCGCTGAGCCTGGCGGCGCTGCTAGTCAAGACCGGCGTCGAGCGCCCCCCGATGGAGATCAAGTACACCGGATTCAACATCGATCCCGAGTTCGTGATCGGATTCGGCCTCGACTACGGGGAGCTCTACCGCAACCTGCCGTTTGTGGGCGTCGTCGACGAAGCCGACCTCGAGTCGTGACAGCGGGTCCCGGCGCCCGGTGACATCGTGCTCATTGTCGTGAACCTGACTCCCGATAAGGCTTGAGAACCAATATGATGACTGCTACCCAAGCCCCCGGCTCCTCTGGCCGGCAAGGAGCACCGTGAACCGCACCGCAAGAGCAATGTTGATCTACGTGGCCTTCGGCTTCGCAGCTTTGCTTTTGGTCAATTCCCTCCTGACGAGCTCGGAGGAGCCCGTCGAACTCACGCTGGGCGAATTCGAGGCGGCATTGGCCGATGGCGAAGTCAAATCCGTGTTGATGAAGGAGAAATCCCACGAGATCCTCGGAGAGTTCGTCGCCGACGCCTCCCTACCGGAGGGCGCCACGGACAACACCTTCAGGCTGAGCTACCCGAGTGAGTACGAGGGAGATCTGACGCGGGCCATTCTCGCGGCCGACGTCTCAGAATTCGACACCGACGCCGAGAACCCCACCGGGCTTCAGTGGTTCCTTGGCACCATCTTCCCCTACCTGCTGATATTCGGGATCTTCATCTTCTTCATCATGCAGATGCAGGGCGGCGGCAACCGGGTCATGCAGTTCGGCAAGTCGCGCGCCAAGCAGGTCAGCAAGGATTCACCCAAAGTCACTTTCAAGGACGTGGCCGGCGCAGATGAGGCCGTCGAGGAACTCGAAGAGATCAAGGATTTCCTGCAGAGCCCCGGCAAGTTTCGCGCCATGGGCGCCAAGATTCCGCGCGGGGTCCTTCTGTTCGGCCCTCCCGGCACCGGTAAGACCCTGCTCGCCAAGGCCGTGGCCGGTGAGGCCGGCGTGCCGTTCTACTCCATCTCCGGCTCCGATTTTGTCGAGATGTTCGTCGGTGTCGGCGCCAGCCGGGTGCGCGACCTCTTCGAGCAGGCAAAATCGAACGCTCCCGCCATCGTGTTCATCGACGAAATCGACGCCGTCGGCCGTCACCGCGGCGCCGGGCTCGGCGGCGGCCATGATGAGCGTGAGCAAACGCTGAACCAGTTGCTCGTCGAGCTGGACGGGTTCGACGCCAAGGTGGGGGTCATCGTCATTGCGGCCACCAATCGGCCCGACATCCTCGATCCGGCGTTGCTGCGCCCCGGACGTTTCGACCGCCAGATCATGGCTCCCCGTCCCGACCTCGAGGGGCGCCACCAGATTCTCCAAGTGCACTCCAAGGGCAAACCTCTGGGGGACGGTATCGATCTGGAGTTGCTGGCGCGGCAAACACCGGGATTCACCGGCGCCGATCTCGCCAACCTCATCAACGAGGCAGCCCTCCTGTCGGCCAGGCGCGATCGGACAGAGATCGGGATGGACGAACTGGAGGAAGCGATCGACCGCATCCTGGCCGGGCCGGAGCGCAAGAGCCACATCATGTCGGAGGATGAGAAGAAGCTCACGGCCTACCACGAAGGAGGTCACGCCCTCGTCGGATATGCATTGCCGAATGCCGATCCGGTGCACAAGGTCACGATTATCCCCCGTGGCCGGGCCGGCGGGTACACCAAGTCGCTTCCTGAGGCCGATCGGGACTATCAGCGCCGCACCGAACTGGTCGACCGGCTGGCCGTGGCATTGGGGGGACGGGCGGCCGAGGAGATCATCTTCGGCGACCCCTCGACTGGAGCCCACAACGACATCGAGCAGGCGACCAAACTAGCGAAGGCCATGGTCATGGAATACGGCATGAGCGATCGGCTCGGCCCGATGCGCTACGGCACCGCCCAGGGTGAGGTCTTCCTGGGCCGCGATTACACCCACGGCCAGGACTACTCGAACGACGTTGCTTCTCTCATTGACGAAGAGGTTCGTGAGCTCATCTTCCAGGCTCGAGAGGAAGCCCGTGAGATCCTGGTCACCCACATCGATGGGTTGCACCGGGTGGCGGACATGCTGCTCGACAAAGAGACACTGGGGCCCGACGAGCTTGCCGAGGCCTTCCACGACGTTCCGAAGTGGGAGCACGCCGATTCGGGAGCGCTCCGCATCCGGGCTCCGGAGAGCCTGTTGGGTCGCGACAGCACGATGGTCGCAGCCCAGCCACCCGACGATCCACCAAGTTAGGGACGACGCTGGCTCTTTCGGATCTCTCGCCCGGCTCCACGGTGGAATGGCAGCTCCGCGACACGACATTGTCGACGGCGGACCACACGCTGATCATGGGCGTGCTCAACGTCACGCCCGACTCGTTTTCCGACGGTGGGCGCGACGGCGACTCAGCTGGTGCCACGACCCGGGCGCTCGCGATGTGGGAAGCCGGCGCCGACATCATCGACATCGGCGGGGAGTCGACCCGGCCGGGGGCGGATCCGGTGGAGGCGCCGGCCGAAATGGACCGCGTGGTGCCGATCGTCTCTGAACTGGCGGCTGCCGGGGCAGTCGTTTCAATCGATACGATGAAGCCGGCCGTCGTCGCCGCCGCGGTGGGCGCCGGCGCCGCGATCGTCAACGACGTCGGTGGGCTGCGCGACCCCGCGATGATGGAGGTAGTGGCCGGGCTCGACGTGGGAGTAGTGATCATGCACATGCGCGGCGAGCCGCGCACGATGCAGTCCGACACCACCTATGACGATGTGGTCGAAGATGTGGCGGCGTACCTCGAACATCGGGCGCAGCTGGCGATTGACGCCGGAATCGACCGCAGCCGCATCTGTCTCGACCCCGGGATTGGATTCGGCAAGTCGCATCTGCAGAACCTGGAAGTACTCAACAGAGTGTCCCGGTACGTAGATATTGGCTTTCCGGTGCTGATCGGGGCGAGTCGCAAAGCTTTTTTGGGGTCGATCTTGAACGCAGCAGGATTCGCCGCCGAGCCTGCCGAACGCGATTTCGCAACTGCCGCAACGGTTTCTGCGGCCGTGCTCGGGGGCGCAGCCGTCGTCCGGGTGCACGAGGTGGCCGGAGCGCTGCAGGTGGCACGTACGACGGACGCTATCGTGCGGGGCCAATTGGAAAGCAGGGACAGCATTGGCAGGACTTGAGCCGCGCGGCTTCAGATGGGTGATCCAGGACCGGTTGGCCGTGTGCGAGCGTATCGGTGGGTACGGTTTTCAGCACCGGCGGGTGCGGCGCGAAGAAGAGATCATCTGGATGGCCGACAAGGGCTTCAACGCGGTCCTCTCGCTGTTGTCGAGTAATCAGAACCAGCAAGCGTATGAAGCTGCCGGTTTGCGCTTCATCCACGTTCCCTTAGATGGCGAGACCGAACCCGAGGATGTCCCCGCGATCCTGGCCAAGTTCGACGAAGCCCTGGACCCTCCGGGCGCCACCGTGCTGGTGCACCGGGATCTAATCGACGACACCGTTGTCGGCCTGCTTGGAGGGTACCTGTTGCACTCCAACCTCATTGAGGACCAGATCGTCGCAACGTCCGTGATCCAGGAGATCGCCGGACGGCCGCTGGGACCGGAGGGGCGACGGTTGATCTCCGACCAGTCTGCCCGCACCTAGTCGATGACCGTCCGGGCCGCGATCGGCCTCGGATCGAATCTCGGCAGCCGCGAGAGCAACCTCACTTCGGCAATTGCGGCATTGAGCGAACTCGGCGACCTGGTGGCGGCCTCCCGGTTTTATGAAACCGCTCCGGTCGGGGGACCCGATCAGGGGGCTTACCTCAACGCCGCCGTCGCAATCGAGACCAATCTGGCCCCCCGGGCGCTGCTCGATGAATGTCTGCGCATCGAGTTGGAGCACGGTCGAAAGCGGCGACAGCGTTGGGGCCCGCGAACCCTCGACCTCGACATTCTGCTGTACGGCAACAACACGATCGACGAGGACGGGCTGAAGGTGCCGCACCCCCGGATGTACGAGCGTCGGTTCGTCCTCGAACCGCTGCTGGCCGTATGGCCCGGGGCGACTATGCCCGACGGTACTGCGGTGGCGGACTTCCTACCGAGCGTGGCGGATCAAGAGGTCCGCGAGATCGTCCCGCCCGCTCCGCGAGCACTTGCGGTTTCGGCCGTTGCCTTCACCGCGTTGGCCGCGTTGGGGCTGTGGTGGCTGGTGGACTGGCTCGTCGGCTAGGGCCTGGCGCCCGGCGTGAGGGGCACCGCGTAGAATCACGATCTACGAACTCCCCGGAATCTCGGGAGAAGAAAGACGGTCGCAATGCTGCTCGCAGCCGACATCGGCAACACGAACACGGCCATGGGCCTCTACGACGGTGAGCGACTGGTCGCCCATTGGCGGCTGACGACTGCGCCGGAGCGCACCGACGATGAACTGGAGATTTGGCTGCGCAGCTTGTTGGAACTGGAAGATCTCCGAGGAGAAGATGTCACCGGCGTCGCTATCTCGTCGGTCGTGCCCGCTATGACGACGGCCTTTTCCACTGTGGCCGGCGAGATCACATCAGGCGACGTGGTTGTTGTCGGCTCCGGGATCAAGACCGGGATGATCATCAATATCGACAATCCCCGCGAGGTCGGCGCCGATCGGGTAGTCAATGCGGTGGCGTCACGGGAGCGGTACGGCCCACCCTGCATCGTCGTGGACTTCGGGACCTCGACGAACTTCGACGTTGTGGGCCGGGAAGGGGACTACCTCGGTGGCTCCATTGCCCCGGGTCTCGTGATCTCGACAAACGCGCTGATCTCCGGCACTGCGGCGCTGCGTAATGTGGAATTCACTCCGCCCCGGGCCGCCATCGGCAAGGGCACCGTGGAGGCGATTCAGTCGGGGGCCCTCTATGGGCATGCGGGCCTGGTAGACGGAATCATGGAACGTATCGCCACCGAGGTTGGCGGCGAAGTCACCCGCGTCGCCACCGGGGGCCTCGCTTCGACGGTCGTGCCGCACTGCAAAAGCGTGTCGGCCATCGATGAGTTTCTAACGCTCGACGGGCTGCGCATGATCTACGACATGAATCGAGGAGACGCGTGACCGACGCCGGCTCGCCCGACGAACCTCTCGACCAATCCCTCGACGATCGAGTGGATCTCGCCGATCATCCATTGACGGCGCTCCGGCTGGCCAAGCACCAGAGGACACTCGATGGAGCCGGGTATCCCTACCGGTTTGACCGGTCCCATCTTGCCGGAGAACTGCACGGCACATACGGCGACCTCGAACCGGGTGCCGAGACGGGCCAGACCGTCACCGTGGCCGGCCGCATCCGCAACCTGCGGGCGATGGGCAAGCTGACGTTCGCCGTCCTATCGGACGTATCGAGCGCCGTCCAGCTGTTCGTCGACAAGCGCGTGCTCGGCGACGACGGCTTCGTGGCGTTTGCCGACCTGGACATCGGGGATTGGATCGGGGCGAGCGGCGAGGTGATTGTCACCCGCAAAGGCGAGCTGTCGGTGCGCATCAGTTCATTTGAGCTACTGGCGAAGGCGCTACGGCCGTTGCCCGACAAGTTCCATGGATTGACAGACATCGAGGCCCGTTCCCGGCTGCGCTACGTCGACCTGATGGTGAACCAGGAAGCGCGTGACGTTGCCCTGGCCAGGGCCAGGATTGTTTCACTCTTTCGGCGCGAGTTCGAGGCGCGCGGCTACATCGAGGTGGAGACTCCGGTGCTTCTCAACCAGGCAACCGGCGCGATGGCGCGTCCTTTTGCCACGCATCACAACGCCCTGAGCCTCGACATGGTCCTGCGAATTGCGACCGAGCTCTACCTCAAACGACTCATCGTCGGCGGTCTCGAGAAGGTGTTCGAGGTCGGGAAGATCTTCCGTAACGAGGGTATTGACGCTACCCATATGCCGGAATTCACGATGCTCGAGTCCTACGAGGCGCTCGCCGACTACGAGGACATCGCTCGCATGGTGGAAGAGATGTTTGCCGTGATCGCCGAGGAGGTGTGCGGCTCGACTGTGGTGAGCTACCAGGAACGACCGCTGGATCTCACGCCGCCGTACCCGCGGCGCCCGATGCTCGCAATGGTCAACGAGGCCATCGAAGGGGAGATGTCTTTCTCACTCACGCTCGGGGAAGCCATCGGGCTGGCGCGGGACAACGGCCTCGCGCCCGAGGCGCATTGGGGCCACGGCAAGATCATCGAGGAGCTCTTCGATCGCCACGTCCAGGATTCCATCTGGGAACCGGTTTTTGTGACTCAGCACCCGGTCGAGATCTCGCCGTTGGCCCGCAAACACCCGGATGATCCCAACGTCACCGAACGCTGGGAGCTGTTCATTGCCGGATCGGAGTACGGCAACGCGTTCTCCGAGCTCAACGAACCGCTCGACCAGCGCCGCCGGTTCGAAGCTCAGATGGAATTGAAAGTGGCCGGCGATGACGAAGCCCAGGAGATCGACGAGGACTATGTGCGGGCCCTCGAGTACGGCATGCCACCCACTGGTGGCCTCGGCATAGGGGTCGACCGCCTCGTCATGCTCCTCACAGACAAAGCCCACATCCGCGAAGTAATCCTGTTCCCCACCATGCGCCCCGAGTAGCGGAAGGCCTGCGGCCCTCTCCCCGAGTTCGTCTGGCGCCGAGCCTGGGGGAGCTGAGGCGCGGGGGACTGCTTGTTCGCGTTTGCGGAGTCGCGTTTCAAGGATGCCGCGCCAGACGTTGGTCTCGCGTCTCTGCTGCCCCCCTCGCCTCGCAAAGCCTCGGCACTCCCCCCAAACGTTTCCCGACTGCGTCGTCAAACGGGGGGAGAGACAGGAATGTCTCCTCCCCTCGCGAGCGTCAGCGAGTGCTGGGGGCGAGGGGGGTTTGGGTGAGGCCCTTGCTGTCCCATTGGGCACTGTCCTGCCGAAAGCCAAACGTCCCGAGTTGGTGCCCGAGGAACGAGGGCGGAGGGGGGAACGCCTTCGGCGTTCCTTGCGAGTCTGGCTGGCGCCAGACTCGGGGAAGCCAAGACGCGGGGGACAGCTTGTTCGCGTTTGCGGAGTCGCGTCTCAACGATGTCGCGCTAGACGTTGGTCTCGCGCCCCAACTGTCACCCCCCGAAGACGGCGCGCAAACCCGGGAGAGGCAGCGGTTCGTTGAACCGTCTCGTAGGATCTGATTCAGTTGTCAGGAGGGGTTGCCAATGGCGCAGTTCAGTGTGAACCCGGGTCGATTCGACCCGTATAAGGACTTCAAGTTCAGAATCAAGTGGGACGGCCGGGTGGTTGCCGGAGTGAGCAAGGTCAGCCCGCTGATTCGAACGACCGAGGTCGTGGAGCATCGCGAAGGCGGGGACCCAAGCGCCAGCCGCAAGTCACCCGGTCGCTCCGACTACGAGGCCGTCACTCTCGAGCGTGGCGTAACCCACGATGTCGAATTCGAGCAGTGGGCCAACAAGGTGTGGAACTTCGGCTCGGGAGGCGGTAGCGAGGTTTCTCTCAAGGACTTCCGCAAGAACGTGACAGTCGAACTGTACAACGAGGCCGGCCAGCTCGTGATGGCATACCGCCTGTTCCGGTGCTGGGTCTCGGAATACCAGGCCCTGCCGGAACTCGATGCGAATGGCAGCGGAGTCGCCATCCAGAAGATCACCTTGCAGAACGAAGGCTGGGAACGTGATCTCGACGTGAAGGAGCCCGTCGAGCCGTCCTACGAGAAGCCCGACTAGGGGAACGATGCCGATCTCTCCCCGGATTGTGAAGGGGGCCCTCGTCCGGCTCGACGGTTCCGGCGATCCCCTGGCGGGAGACGCCCTCATCTTCCAATTCAATCCAACCGAGCTCACGCGTAGGGTCGAGCGCGTGTCGCGTCGCCCACCGCGGGAGACCATCTCCTTCACGGTGGAATTCGACGCCACCGACGCTATGGAAACGCTGGAGGGCAATCTGACCGTCGCTGCGCACGGTATCTATCCGATGCTGGCCGCTCTCGAAAGCCTGATGCACCCACTCACGTCGAATGTCCCCGGTTGGCTCGAGGCGTTCCTTGGTATTGGCGCCTCCGCCGGCGAGCCGCCGATTGCCCTCTTCACGTGGGGAGATCAGCGAGCGATCCCGGTGCGCCTCGCCCGGCTCGGCATTACCGAGGATCAACACGACCCGGCGCTGCACCCGCTGCGCGCGACCGTCAACGTCGAACTGAGCGTCGTCACCGACAGAGATTTTCCGAAGAACGACAGCGTCGTCCAAATGTGGCGGCGTTACGTCGGAAACTTGCGCGACATGGCGAGACTCGGATTCAGCCGACTGCCCTAGCGGGAACGCCTTCGGCGTTCCTTGCGAGTTTGGCTGGCGCCAAACTCGAGGGAGCGCTCACACGAGCTAGCCCCGCGCTGCGTGGACGCGGTCGGTGAGGTAGAGCTCGAGTGAGCGCAGGATGGGGCGCAGTTGGGAATCGGGGAGCCGACCTGCTGCGTCCTCGGCTACGCGGAGACGATCGTTGGCTTCGTTGAGTACTCGATCCACGTGGCCACCGGTGGCAGTTAGCTCGATGATGCGTCCGATGACCCCGGTGTCGGTGGGCGCCCCATCGGCAAGCAGCGAACGTATCTCGTCGCCTTGGGGACCGGCGAGGGCATACAGGACGGGAAGGGTGTACGTACCCTCTTTGAGGTCCGAACCGGCCGGCTTGCCGATGAAGTCTTCGCTGGCCACCAGATCGAGCACATCGTCGGCCATCTGGAAGACGATCCCGACCTCCCAGGCCCATTCCGAGATCGCATCGATGTGATCTCGGGTTGCTCCGGCGGTGAGCGCGCCGAGGCGGGCGGACGTGCGGATCAGCGACGCCGTCTTGCCACCGATGACCTGGAAGTATTCGCTCGGACCGTGGGCAAAGTTGCCCTCCAGCTGCAGTTCCAGCACCTGGCCCTCGCACAGTGCGGCATAGGTCTGCGCGATCAGCGTGACGGCTTCTTCACCGAGCGGCGCGGCAACCTCGGACGCTTTGGCCAGCAGGTAATCGCCACCAAGGATGGCTGCGGTGTTGTCCCAATTGGCGTTTACAGACGGGGAGCCGCGCCTGGTCTCGGCCTCGTCGATGACGTCGTCGTGATAGAGCGATCCGATGTGGACCAGTTCGGCGGCGGTGCCGGCCTCGATCGGGCCTCCACCTTCCGCGTCGGGTCCGAGTTCGGCTGCGACCTGGGCGAGCAGGGGGCGATAGCGTTTGCCGCCGGCGCGTACCAGGTGCTGGGCGATCTCGGTGAGGAACCCATTCGACGTTGTAGTGACCTCGAAGAGACGCCGCTCGACTCCATCCATGCGCCGCCAGATGGCATTGACAGGCACAAGATCTGTGAGGGAGGGAGCTTCCATGGCCCAAATGGTAGCCAGGACGGCCGAACTCAAATCTGTGTTCGGCAGCGCTCCAGAGGGCTTAGGTTCGTCCGGTCTACCAACCGATGGAACAAGGTAACCGGGTTTCGGGTTCACGATTCGGGCAACCGCGGAATGATCCGCCGGTGGCAACGACAACGTAGAGTGATTATCCAGTAAGACAGGCCCCCTCGCTATACTTGGCGAGGCGCCCCCGAGGCGCCAAGACCTTTTTTGGAATTGAGACGAAGTGTTTGAACGGTTTACTGACAGGGCCCGGCGAGTTGTAGTTCTCGCTCAAGAGGAGGCGCGTCTCCTCAACCACAACTACATCGGCACCGAGCACATCCTGCTCGGCCTCATTCACGAGGGAGAAGGTGTCGCCGCCCGGGGCCTCGAAAGCCTCGGCATCGACCTTGATTCGGTTCGCGCCAAAGTCATCGAGATCATTGGCCAGGGCTCCCAAGCCCCCAGCGGCCACATTCCCTTCACGCCTCGGGCCAAGAAGGTTCTGGAGCTCTCCCTGCGCGAAGCTCTCCAGCTTGGCCACAATTACATCGGCACCGAGCACATTCTGCTCGGCCTCATCCGAGAGGGTGAGGGCGTGGCCGCCCAGGTGCTGCAGAAGCTCGGCGCCGAACTCCACAAGGTCCGCCAGACTGTGATCCAGTTGCTCTCGGGCTCATCCGGCGAGGAACAGTCAGGTCCGAGCGGTAGCCCATCCGGATCCTCCAGTGGCCGGGGGAGTAGCTCCGGTGAAGGCGCCCCTGGTGGTTCCACCGTTCTCGACCAATTCGGGCGCAACCTCACCCAGCTGGCCCGCGACCGCGCGCTCGACCCGGTCATCGGCCGACAGAACGAGATCCAGCGCGTCATGCAGGTACTGTCACGCCGCACCAAGAACAACCCGGTCCTCATCGGCGAGCCCGGAGTCGGCAAGACGGCCATCGTTGAGGGTCTGGCCCAGAAGATTGTCGCCGCCGACGTGCCCGACACCCTGTCCGACAAGCACCTCTACACGCTCGACCTTGGCGCGTTGGTGGCTGGTTCCCGCTATCGCGGCGACTTTGAGGAGCGTCTCAAGAAGGTCCTGAAAGAGATCCGCACCCGCGGTGACATCATCCTTTTCATCGATGAGATCCACACGCTCGTCGGCGCCGGAGCCGCTGAGGGAGCGATCGACGCTGCCAGCATTCTCAAGCCGATGCTGGCCCGCGGCGAGCTGCAAACTGTCGGCGCAACCACTCTCGAGGAGTACCGCAAGTACCTCGAGAAGGACTCCGCTCTCGAGCGCCGCTTCCAACCGATTCAGGTCGACGAACCGACGGTCGCCGACACCATCCAGATTCTCGAGGGCCTCCGCGATCGCTACGAAGACCACCACCAGGTGAGCTTCACAGATCAGGCACTGGTGAATGCCGCCAACCTGGCCGATCGTTACATCGCCGACCGGTTCCTGCCGGACAAGGCAATCGACCTCATCGACGAGGCCGGCAGCCGCATGCGGCTCAAGCGCTCCAACATCCCGGCCGAGCTACGCGAAACGATCGATCGTCTCGAGCAGATTCGCAACGACAAGCGAGAAGCCGTTCAGGCTCAGCAGTATGAGCGCGCCGCCCAACTTCGTGATCAGGAGCGCACGGCCATCTCCGAGCGTGATGAGCAAGAGACGACGCTCCTGCCGGACGCCGAGGGTTATCGCTCGACGATCGACGAAGAGGAGATCGCCGAAGTTCTCGCCCAGTGGACCGGAATCCCGGTGCATCGGCTCACCGAGGAGGAGACCACCAAACTCCTCAACATGGAAGATGAGCTGCACAAGCGCATCGTCGGTCAACACGACGCCATCGTGTCTGTCTCCAAGTCGATCCGGCGCACCCGCGCCGGCCTGGCCGACCCGAAGCGTCCCGCCGGGTCGTTCATTTTCCTCGGCCCCTCGGGTGTCGGCAAGACCGAGTCGGCCAAATCGCTCGCCGACTTCCTATTTGGCGACGAGAGCGCCCTCATTCAGATCGACATGTCCGAGTACATGGAGAAGCACGCCGTGAGCCGCCTGGTGGGTTCGCCCCCCGGCTACGTTGGCTACGACGAGGGCGGCCAGCTGACCGAAGCCGTGCGTCGCAAGCCATTCTCGGTGGTGCTCTTCGACGAGATCGAAAAGGCGCATCCGGATGTCTTCAACATCCTGCTGCAGATTCTCGAGGACGGCCGCCTGACCGACTCGCAGGGCCGCAGCGTCGATTTCAAGAACACCGTCATCATCATGACTTCGAATCTCGGCACGGCCGAGCTGCGCAAGAAGAAGCTCGGATTCAGCACCGACTCCGACGATCTCAACTACTCGCAGATCAAAGAGAAGGTGATGGAGGCTCTCAAGGGCCACTTCCGTCCCGAGTTCTTGAACCGTATCGACGAGGTAATCGTCTTCCACGAACTGACGCTCGACGAGGTCAAACAAATCGTCGACCTGCTGTTGAAGCGGGTTCGCGAGCAGCTGGCCTCGAAGGGACTCGACATCGTTCTCACCGATGAGGCGAAGGAATTGCTCGCCACAAAAGGTTACGACCCGCAGCTGGGTGCTCGACCGTTGCGCCGTGCAATCCAGCAACTGCTGGAAGATCCGCTCTCGGAGCGGGTCCTCTATCAGGAGTTCGCTGCGGGCTCGACAGTCCTCATCGACGTGGATTCGGACTCCGAGAAGGAGCTGACGTTCAACGCCATCGAGACCCCGGATCTGCCGCCCGTCGAGTTGGCCGACTCCGACAGCTGAGCGCTTCTCACTGCTAGCCACCTAGCACTAACTGACCTCGTTGTCAGAACGCGAAAATCGGCTCCAGAATGCGGTGACTAGATCCTTGTGTCTCCAATGGGAGTTAGACTAGGAAGCGCTCGCCGCTCCGGTGAGTCCTCCATAAGCAACGAAGGGGTTCCTTAAAATGTTCTCTGCCTTTAAGAAGCGCGGCGCCTTTATGGCCCTCCTCTTCTCATTCGCACTCGTAGCCGCCGCGTGCGCTGAAGACGAGCCAGCCGCAACCAGCACAGCTGCACCGGCTACCACTACGGTCGCGCCGACGACGGCCGCACCGACGACGGCTGCACCGACCACTGCGGCACCGACCCTGCCGCCACCCGAGCCGGGACGTGAGATTTCGGCTTGCCAGGTCTCGGACACCGGCGGCATCGACGATGCCAGCTTCAACGCATCCGCTTGGGCAGGTGCCCAACGCGCTGAAGCCGAGCTCGAGGGCGTGTCGATCGCTTTCCTCGAGTCCGGTGATGCAGCCGACTACCGACCCAACATCGATGCGTTCATCGCTGAGGGTTGCGACGTCGTGCTCACCATCGGCTTCCTGCTGGCGGATGACACGGCTGCAGCTGCCGCGGACAATCCCGACCAGCTGTTTGCCATCGTCGACCAGGCGCCCGGACCGTTCCCCCCATGGGCGGACGCCGAGGGCAACATGCTCTCCGATTTCGCCAACCTGCGTGGTTTGACGTTCTCGACGGACGAAGCAGCCTTTCTCGCCGGCTACATGGCTGCCGGCGCTTCTGAGACCGGCGTTGTAGGCACCTTCGGTGGCCTGCCGATCCCGCCGGTTACGATCTTCATGGACGGTTTCGTCCGTGGAGTCGACTACTACAACACTGTCAAGGGCACCTCCGTGGTTGCCCTCGGCTATGACGTAGAGTCAGGCGAAGGCCAGTTCACGAACAACTTCGACAGCCTGGACGACGGTCGTTCATTCGCCGAGACGTTGGTGAACAACGGTGCCGACATCGTGCTGCCTGTTGCCGGGCCTGTTGGCCTCGGCTCGGCGGCGCTGTGTCAGGACACCGGTGCTTGCCTGATCGTTGGCGTTGACGCCGACTGGAACGCCACTGCGCCTGAGTTCAGCGATGTCATCCTGACTTCGATCCTGAAGAACATCGACGTTGCGATCTTCAACACGATCAACAACGTGCTGGTGCTCGAGTCGCTGGGTAACCCGTTCAACGGAACACTCGGCAACGGCGGTGTCGGCCTGGCCGCACTCCAGGACAACGCAGACAGCGTGTCCGCCGAGTTGGCCCAGGAAGTGGCCGACCTCACGGCGACGCTAGTGGCGGCCCAGGAAGCTGGCACCTGGACGGGCATCGCCGATTGGGTCTCCGCGATGGCGGCGACTGACGGCTAACCGACCGGAAATCTAGACAGAGGAAAGGGGCCCTTCGGGGCCCCTTTCCTCGTTGGGGTCTCGATTCGACATGGCCCACCGCAAGCCGTCTAGTCTGCCCGAAGCACACCCGCGTTACGGAAGAGGGCCCAAACGGTGGCGACGCTCGAGCTCAGGGGAATCACCAAGCGGTTTCCCGGCGTGCTTGCGAACGACAGCGTCGACCTCAGAGTCAGCTCCGGCGAGATCCTCGGGCTTCTCGGCGAGAACGGGGCCGGCAAGACCACCCTGATGAACATCCTCTACGGCCTCTATTCGGCCGATGAGGGTGAAATCCTCATCGACGACGTTCCCCAGTCCTTTGCCGGTCCCGGCGACGCTATCGCCGCGGGGATTGGCATGGTCCACCAGCACTTCATGCTGGTTCCGGTGTTCACTGTCACCGAGAACGTCGTGCTCGGCGTCGAGCCGGTCGGGCCCGGCGGAGTGATCAACATCAAGGAAGCCAAGCGGGAAGTTCGGGAGATCTCTCAGAAGTACGGGCTCGAAGTCGATCCTGACGCCGTCATCGAAGACATCCCGGTGGGGATCCAGCAGCGGGTCGAGATCATCAAGGTGCTCTTCCGCAACGCCGAGTTTCTGATCTTCGACGAGCCCACGGCCGTCCTCACGCCGCAGGAGATCGAGGAGTTCTTCGGCATCCTCAACGGGCTGCGCGAAGCGGGCAAGGCGATCATCTTCATCACCCACAAGCTGAAAGAGGTCATCGATGTGTCGGACGACATCGCGGTGCTCCGGCGCGGTGCCATGGTGGGGGGCGCCGATCCCGCAGATACGACCGAGGCGGACCTGGCCAATCTGATGGTCGGGCGGCCGGTGGAGTTGGTCGTTGCGAAGGGAGACGCTGAGCCGGGCGATCAGGTCCTGACAGTCTCGGATCTCATCGTGGTCGACGACCGGGATCAGGTGGCCGTCAACTCGATCTCATTTGATGTCAAAGCGGGCGAGATCGTCGGCATTGCCGGTGTTCAGGGCAACGGCCAGACCGAGCTCGTTGAAGCGCTCACCGGTCTCCGCGGGGTTGCCGGCGGCACGGTCACGATCAGCGGCAAGGATGTCACCCATGCCACGCCACGCCAGATCCACGAATCGTCGGTGGCTCACGTCCCTGAAGACCGTCAGCGCAGTGGTTTGGTGATGAGCTTCAGCATCACGGAGAACATGGTTCTCGACTGCTACTACCACGAGCCGTACTCGCGGGGCATCAAGATGGACTGGGACAGTGCGCGCACCAAGGCCGAGGAGCTCGTCGAGCAGTACGACGTGCGCACCCCCGGTACCGAGGTTGCTGCCAACACCTTGTCCGGCGGCAATCAGCAGAAGGTGATCGTGGCCCGCGAGTTCGGTCGCGATGTCGAGCTCGTTGTCGCATCTCAGCCCACCCGCGGCATCGACGTCGGCTCGATCGAGTACATCCACGAGCGCATCGTTGAAGAACGTGATCAGGGAGCGGCGCTGTTGATCGTGTCGACCGAACTCGACGAGGTCATGGCGCTGTCGGATCGTATCCTCGTGATGTTCGACGGCAAGGTCGTCGCCGAGTACAGGGGCGGCGAGGTGACGGCCGCAGAGATCGGGCTGGCAATGGCGGGAGCGGCGACATGACGGAACCACAGACGCCGTCGGAAATGCCGCCCGAGGAAAACGGCTCCGACAGCGAGCCGGAGTCGCGCTGGGCAGCCTTCATGGACGATCTCACCGGGGTCAACGTCGATTGGCGTTCCGCGCTACTGGTGCCCGTGCTTGCCATTGTCGCGGCCCTCGCCGTCAGCGTTGTCATCATCGTCGTGTCCGATATCGATCTGTGGCGTGAATTCTCACTGAGTGCGCTCGGTAACGCGTTCAGCCAGGCCGGCTCGGCGATGTGGGCCCTCTTCACGGGATCCTTCGGCTCGCTGGCGGCGGTGTCATCGACCCTGGCTTTCAGCGCACCGCTCATCCTTGCCGGCCTGTCGGTCGCCATCGGCTTCAAGGCCGGGCTTTTCAACATCGGCGCCGAGGGTCAGATGCTCATGGGGGGCATGGCGGCGGTGGCACTCGGGATCACGATCGACATCCCGGTGTTCCTCAACGTCCCGCTGGCCATTATCGGGGCCATGATCGGTGGCGGGATCTGGGGCGGCATCGCCGGCCTGCTGCGAGCCCGTACCGGTGCACATGAGGTGATCACAACCATCATGCTCAACTCGATCGCCGGGCTGGCGGTTATCTGGATGTTGTCCACCGACTTCTTCCAGCCGGAAGGCCGGCAGGACCCGGTGTCGGAGGACATTGCCGTTTCTGCCCGTCTGCCCAGGTTGCTGGGTTTCCTCGACCGGAACGACCTGCGAGTGCACTTCGGGATCGTCATCGCTCTAGTCGCGGCCTGGGGGGTCTACTGGCTGCTTTACAAATCCACGATCGGTTTTGAGTTCAGGGCGGTCGGGTTCAACCCGGATGCAGCCCACTACGCAGGCATGAGAGTCACGTGGCTCTATGTGTCTGTGATGGCACTCGCCGGCGGCCTGGCGGGCCTTGCCGGGATGACCCAGATCAACGGCCTGCTGTACCGGGCGAGTCCCGGTTTCGCCGCCGGGATCGGTTTCGACGCGATCTCGCTGGCGCTGCTCGGCAGATCCCACCCTGCCGGTGTTGTCGCCGCCGGGTTCCTCTTTGGGGCGCTTCGGGCGGGAGGGTTGGAGATGCAGGTAGCCACCGACGTCCCGATCGACCTGATCGGTGTCATCCAGGCGCTGGTGGTCGTGTTCATCGCTGCGCCGGCATTGATCCGGGCCATCTTCCGGGTCAAGACCGGTGAGGAAATCGGTCAGCTGACGACGGGGTGGGGAACATGACCGCCGCCTCCACTGCAGACGCAGTCGTCGTGCGCACTCCGGCAGAGATGAAGCGATCCCGCTATTTGGGCTTCACCTATCTGTTCCTTGCCTTCGTGGTCCTGTGGTTCTTCGCCAGGTGGAGCGTCGATCTGGGCAACTTCACCTTCAAACTGGCTAGACCGACCGACCCGTCGGCACCCGACCTCACGATGTCGGCGTCGCGGGTCACCCTCATCGTCGGGGTGGTTCTCGCCATGCTGGGCGGCGTGCAGCTGTCGCGGGGATTCGGAAAGCTGAACAACGTCGTCTTGTCGATCGGCATCTTCTTGTTCATATTCGCCTTCCTCGCCTGGGCAACTGCCCAGAGCTCAATTGGGGCCTTCAGCATGGTCGGCATGATGAAGACGACCATCGTGCGCAGTGTTCCGATCACGCTGGGGGCGCTGGCGGGCGTGATGTCAGAACGAGTCGCCGTCATCAATATCGCCATCGAGGGCCAGCTCCTGGCGGGCGCGTTCGTCGCAGTCGTCGTCGCATCACCGTTGACCGGCGGAGAGGATCCCACACTCATCCTCGGCTCACCGATCGGTGGCTGGATCGGAGTCGGCGCTGCCGTTCTCGCCGGGATGTTGCTCGCCTGGGTGTTGGGCGTTCTGGCGATCAGATACGTCGTAGACCAGATCATCGTCGGTGTTGTGATCACGATTTTTGTTACCGGAATGACTTCGTTCCTGGCGTTGCGGTGGCTCGCAGACAATCCGGAGCTCAACAAGGGCCCAATCTTCAAGTCGATCGGCATCCCGGGGCTGTCTGAGATCCCGTTCCTCGGTCCGGTGCTGTTCGACCACAACATCTTCGTGTTCGGCTCGTTCCTTCTCGTGGCATTCCTGACGTTCCTGCTGTTCCGCACCCGGTGGGGCCTGCGGGCTCGTGCAGTCGGCGAGCACCCCAAGGCAGCCGACACGCTGGGAGTGAACGTCTACCGCACGCGCTACTTGAACGTGATCATCGGTGGTGCCGTCGCCGGTTTCGGCGGAGCATTCTTCACCCTCGGCTCGGTAGGTCGCTTCGATGAGAACATGACGAACGGGCGTGGGTTCATTGGCCTGGCGGCCATGATCTTCGGCCGCTGGCATCCGGTCGGGGCGATGGCGGCCGGCCTCGTCTTCGGGTTCGCCGACGCGATGTCGCAGACGCTCGGTATTCTCCAGACCGGCATCCCATCCGAGTTCCTCGGCATGGTGCCTTTCGTCGCCACGATCCTGGTGGTTGCCGGGCTCGTCGGGAAGGCTCGCCCGCCGGCAGCCGATGGCCAGCCGTATATCAAGCAGTAGGCGCCGTCTACCAGTAGCCGGTGCGGTCTACTCCTGGGTTCCGAAGAACTTCACCGACTGCAGCGCCAATTCGTCGTAGGGCGTCTTGCCGTCGTACTGCTCGGCCGGGTAGGTGGAGCGGACCTCGATCGTGACCCTGGTGGTCTCGAGGCTGCCGATCGATATCCGTTGCGGATCGCTGTTGTCCTCCATCGTCATCGGGAACTCGATCTGCAGGTCGTTGACCTTGATGATCAGCGATTTGATGCGGTAGTTGCGGCGAAGCCGTTCTTCGTCTTCGACGTTTTGCAGTTCGATCTCGGTGATCTGGACCGGCTGGGGGAATGAGAACTCGAGCCGCGCATCGTTGCCTCGCAGGCTGAAGTCGTTCCAGTACGTCTCATCGTTGCCGTCGATGAGGTTGCTTGCGGGGAAACCGGGAAACGATGAGCTGGCCTCGACCTCAAACGGGAGCAGATTCTTCACGTTGCGCGGTTGGGTGGTGGTCGACCCCGCCAGAGTTGTTGTGGTCTCGGTCGAGCCATCGCCGCGGAAGTTGAGCAGCAACACCGCGCCGAGAATGAACAACACCACGATACCGATGACGGTTATTGCCCGGCCGCCCGGCGTGGCCCGGATCATGGGAGCCGGGGCTACGGGGAGCGGTCCGGACCCGAGGCGGGCACCGCACTGTTCGCAGTGGCGGTTGTGGGCGGGATTGCCCGTACCACAAGACGTGCAGACGACCGTTGCCCTGGGCGCCTCGACGTCCTCCGCCGGCGGCGCCTTGGCAACGGGCGACGCCTTGGCGTCCGGTTCGGTTGGCGGCGTGTCGCTCGGCGGGGGAGGGCCGTCCTCCAATTCGAACGCCTCGA
>Ga0316187_10001550_pt1 | contig 19960 bp, 16 predicted proteins | sample CroRivburrow1_MG_FD_204927 | JGI IMG/M metagenome (GOLD analysis project Ga0316187, IMG submission 204927) | Coastal sediment microbial communities from Maine, United States - Cross River worm burrow 1 | ecosystem: Environmental > Aquatic > Marine > Coastal > Sediment | place: USA: Maine...
TCCTTTTTTAACCAACCATTAATTTGCTCCCGTGTTACCGGATAATCAGCCAGACCAAACAGCGCGATCATTTTCAAATCGCTATAGTCAAAGGTATAACGGATACGACGCAAGATATCATTATTAGTCACAAGTATTGCCTTTTACTGACAAGCATCAGCCAGAGGGATAGTAAAGTAAAAACATGTTCCTTTGCCCACTTCTGTCTCAAACCAGATACGACCACCATGGTCATTGATAATGTTACGGCTGATGCTCAACCCCAAGCCTGTGCCACCAGCACGGCGAATGGTGGATGAATCAGCCTGTGAAAAACGTTCAAACACATTGTCTCCAAACTCTTCTGGTATGCCAACACCATAATCACGAACCCTGATGGTGACCTTTTCAGCATTACTCTCTAATAAAATCTCAACTACAGAATGCTCAGGTGAAAACTTGGCAGCATTGGATAACAGGTTACTCATGACTTGCATTAGCCGATGTTGGTCAACGCACATAACAAGATCACCTGCTACACGCTGAATAATTTCATAGCGTACTTTATGTTGATCACCGTAGGCCGCATTATTTTGTATCGCTTGCTCAGCAAACTCCATAACAGGAAATAGGCTTTTGTTATATTCCATTTTCCCCGCGCTAATTTTTTCCATATCGAGAATATCGTTGATTAGCATCAACAGGCGCTCAGAGTTACGGTGCGCATTGAGCAAAAGCTCTTGGGCACGACTTTGGTCAGCCACTGCATTTGATTTTAGCAATCCAAGCGAACCCATAATAGCGGTTAGTGGTGTTCTGAGCTCATGGCTTACAGTGGCAACAAACTCTGATTTCAGCCGTTCAACTCTTTGGTCTTCTGTAATATCCTCCACCACAGCCACACCACCAGCCACATCACCATTAGTCTGCACAATGCCGCGAAAATAAGCCCGAATTGGCGTATCGTTTCCAAGGTAAAGCTGCTTTGAACTACCTTGAAAATAACCATTCTCCCCTGCCAGTGACTGTTTAACCGCATTGACCAGTGTATCGTCATTCACTTCATCAAATATCTTTACACCACTCAGTTTGTCAGAGTCATAACCCAGCATCTCTCCCAGTCGCATATTGCATTTAAGAATGATGCCATCCTTGTCATAGTGAATAATACCCAGTGGCGCAGCTTCAAAAATATGCTTGTATCTTGCTTCACTTTCATAGAGCATTTTTTCACGCTGATCGGCATCAAGACGCATAGTGATGTTTGACAGGGTGTTGTCATAGCCCCTTTTTGCACTGCTCAAGGTACTGATAAAAAATAGCGCTACCATGACACCCATGGCAATTGAAATATCAGTGTTGCTGGCAAAGAAATTCCAGATCAATGGCAACAGGCTGAAGCAAAGAAAACTAACGACTGGCAGACGTAAAAATGAAAGCGTGGTAACTGCCCCTGCACACATACCCGCAATCACAAAAGCCAGAAAGACCTGATGCACAATGCTCTGCTGAGGAAAGAGAGAGAGGCAAGCATAGCCCCAAAGCAGCGCAGCCAGAATGGCCCCTATATTAAACAGGTTCTGCCAACGGCTAGCACTCTCAGGGGCAGGATTATTGCGCTTATATCGAGCGGTGAGGTAAATGCGAAAGGCGACCAACAACAGCATACCTATCAGCCAGCCAAACAACCGGCTATGATCAACAACACTCCACTGTATAAATGCCAGAATGGATGAGTTGGCAATCGTCGCAACTGCAGAGAGCGGCATGGCCGCAAATAGCAACCGTACCTGTTCATCCAGAATCAAATCCTTTTTAGACACCATTTTAGACATATTGCCTATTGTTGGTCATAGAGTCATGGGCTTACTATTAGCCATGCACCATCATTGTATAACAGTCAGATAAAAAATCAGGTGCAGGATACCTGCTCACATTGGCATTGTTGCATCTTTAAGAACAACCAAAGTACAGCGTGCAAAAGATGGAGGCAAGCCGTTAAATGACCAGCGATCTTTAATCTTTCTCCTTGAGAAAATATGATTTAACCAGATTATCATCCTCTCTTCGCGACCAGGCTGAGTAACCCTTGGATTTCATGATATCAATCCCTGGAGCAGGCAGAAATGATGTAGCAAGCTCAACGATATCACCTCTGCTTACACCCTCCGCCCCCAACATAATGGCAACCAATGACTTGCCCGCTTTGGCATCCACCTTTTTCTCATCAACAGAGAATACAATTTTATCTGCTGAGAACCAATCTGGCGGCTCACCAAAGTAATCCTGATCACTGTAGCTATCTGTGCTCTGCGGTTGCCCAACAGCCTCTCGGAGCCTGCCAATCAATATATCCAGCGGGATACCGCCAACAGAGGAGATATTCTCAATAGTTGCCACCTTGGCAACCGTCTTTCTCAGGATGGGATTCTTCAGTTTCTTGAACGGTGGAGCCATACCAATCAGAACATCCTCCAATTGCGGGTAGGCTTCCAGCAACGCATGGACGGTTACCGATGGGGTGATATCAAGACTGATTTGCGGCACTTTGTTTTTCGCTCTAGAAACTCGTAGTGTGTAGGTTGGGGTGAATATTTTTTATGAACCTCAACATATCAGAACAATAATACTCCTCTGAAAGCAGATTCAAATCATCATCAACAAATCTATTTCTATTGATCAAGCCCAATAGATTATTCACATTCTGAGCCATGATCATGTTGGGGTTCGTGCCTCACCCCAACCTACATGCTAAATTTAACCACCATAGGTAAATTCGTGTGATTTGTCTTGTATGCTTAATTGGTGCCTGCGGAGCTAAAAATGACAAGCTCCACAGGACTTTGATTAAAGGTAATAAATGATGGAAGCAATGGACATTAGGAACCCAGCAAAAGCTGTGATGACCCTTGCTACATCAATCTTTACCTCAATGTTGAGTTTGGTTGACATTAGATTTACTCCGTCAAACCGACTCAACCGGTTGAGCCATGAAAGACTCGCTTTTATATACCGCTTTGCGAGCGGTTGCTAAAGCATTCAACTAGTATGTGCTTCAACGACGGGCGGATTCTGCGGGGGCCCCGTCTGGGGGGGTGAGCCCGCCCCTCATCTAAGGGAGCCGCCCTTTAGCCGCCTTTTCATCAGCGACATTCGGGGCTGAAAACCCCGAAACTTTTAAAAGACCAAAGATCAATCTCAATTACTTTTACCAAATGAGACCAACCCCAAAACTACAACCTACAACATCACGAACACTTAGACTCCCCACAATTCAAGCAAGTCAAACAACCGTCCATTTGAATCATGGCTTTGGTGCTGCATTTTTTGCAGAGCTGTGCGCCATCGGGAAATTCGCTGTTGTGCTCTTCATCTTTCATTTGAATGGAGGACTCGAACTGTTGGCGTTTTTCATCCAGTATTTTCTGTTGATGTTCGCTGGGCGCTTCTTCTTTGATCATGCCGATCATCACCAGATGGCAGTAGATGACATCGCCAATCTCAGCGACCAGTGAGGGCATGAACTTGCCGCCTTTTTTGAAGTAGCCGCCACTGGGGTCAAATACTGAACGCAGCTCTTCCACCAGAAAGGTGACGTCGCCACCCTTACGGAATACGGCAGAGATGATTCGAGTCAACGCCACAATCCACTGGAAGTGATCCATGTTTTTGGAATTGATGAAGACCTCGAACGGGCGCCGCACTTCATGCGGTGTGCCCTGATTCAGGATGATGTCGTTGATCGTGACATAGAGCGCATGATCGGAGAGTGGTGTTGTGATCTTATAGGTAGATCCAAACAGCATCTCTGGCCGAGCTACTTTTTCATGCATCTGCACGATATTGCTTTCCTGTTCTTGAGCTTGAGCCTGTGCGGCATTTGCTTGCTCTTCCTCTTCCGTGACGACGGCGTAACCTGCAATTTTTTGATCGATCTTGATAGCCATTATAATAACCTTGTTAGCACACTATGGGGGCTGCTTTAGAATTTTCCGTAGTACCCTTCTTTCAGGGCATCGAAGAGATTGGCGGCAGTGTGTGTCTCGCCATCATACTCAATCTCATCATTACCTTTAACCTTCACTGTTGAGCCATCGTTCAGTGTGAAGCAGTAGGTCGTGTTTTCCAGATCCTTCTCTTTGACCAACACCCCTTGAAATGCCTCTGGATTAAAGCGGAAGGTGGTGCAACCCTTCAGTCCCTGCTCATAGGCATAGAGGTAGATATCTTTAAACTCTTCGTAGGGGTAATCTGTCGGCACGTTGGCCGTCTTTGAGATGGATGAGTCGATCCACTTCTGCGCGGCCGCCTGCACATCGACATGCTGTTTGGGAGTAACCTCATCTGCTGAAATAAAATAGTCTGGCAGCTGCTCACCCTCAACCTCCGAGTAAGGCATGGCATTGGCATTGACCTTGTCACGGTAGGCCAGCAATTCATAGCTGAAGACATCAACCTTCTCTTTGCTCTTTTTGCCCTCACGGATGATATTGCGCGAGTAGTGGTGAGCAAAACTTGGCTCGATACCGTTACTGGAATTATTGGCCAGCGACAGTGAGATAGTGCCAGTTGGTGCAATGGAGCTGTGGTGACTGAAACGACAGCCTACCTCTGACAGCTCTTCAATCAGCTCTGGAGCCTCTTTTGCCAGCTGCTGCATGTAGCGGCTGTATTTGGAGAAGAGCACCCGGCCTTTCAGCTCATCGCCTATCTGCCAGCCATCTACAGCCATCTCCGGGCGCTGGGCCAGCATCTCTGGGGTAACGGTGAAATCCTCATCCATAATGGGTGCTGCACCCTTCTCTTTGGCCAGCTCCAAGCCTGCTTTCCAGCCTTGCAGCGCCAAAGTTTTGGTCACTTTCTCGGTAAACTCAAGTGACTTATCAGAGCCATATTTCATGCACATCATGGTCATGGTGGAGCCCAGTCCCAGATAGCCCATGCCATGACGACGCTTGCGCATAATCTCATCGCGCTGCTCTTGCAGTGGCAGGCCGTTGACCTCTACCACATTATCCAGCATACGGGTAAAGACTGAGATCACCTCACCAAAGGCTTCCCAATCAAAGTAGGCATCTGGGGTAAAAGGCTCGCGCACAAATTTGGTCAGATTGATAGAACCCAGCAGACAGGCGCCATAAGGTGGCAGTGGCTGCTCGCCACAGGGGTTGGTGGCGCGTACATTCTCACAAAACCAGTTGTTGTTCATCTCGTTGACCTTATCGATCAGGATGAAGCCTGGCTCGGCATAATCATAGGTGGAGGCCATGATCATATCCCACAGGCGACGAGCACGAATGGTCTTGTAAACCTTGCAGGCTGTCAGGCCGGTTTCACCAATGATGTAGTCCTTTTTAACAGGCCACTCCCGCCATACAATCTGCTTGGCGTTGCCCAGATCCAGCTTGTCGCCCTCAACCTCTTTCTCAGTAACCGGAAAGGCCAACTCCCAATCTGCATTGTGCTTGACGGCTTCCATGAACTCTTCGGTGATCAACAGCGAGAGGTTGAACTGACGCAGGCGGCCATCCTCACGTTTGGCGCGGATAAAATCCATCACATCAGGATGCCCGACATCAAAGGTCGCCATCTGTGCGCCACGACGGCCACCTGCCGAGGAGACGGTGAAACACATCTTGTCGTAGATATCCATGAAGGAGAGCGGCCCAGAGGTGTAGGCACCTGCACCACTGACATAGGCACCCTTGGGGCGCAGGGTTGAAAACTCATAACCAATACCACAACCGGCTTTCAACGTCAGACCCGCCTCATGCACCTTGCCGAGGATGTCGTTCATTGAATCGGTCACCATACCGGAGACGGTGCAGTTGATGGTGGAGGTTGCAGGCTTGTAGGCCTGAGCACCTGCATTGGAGGTGATACGGCCAGCAGGGATTGCACCATTGCGCAGCGCCCAGAGAAAGCGATCTTCCCACTCACGCTGATTCTCTTTGCCTTCTTCAATTTCAGCCAATGCCTTGGCTACGCGAGCGTAGGTTGCATCAACATCTGCATCCACCGCGTCACCATCTTTGGTTTTAAGACGATATTTGGTGTTCCAAATATCCTGGGAAGCAGCCTGTAGCGGAATGTTAATCGCCTCAGCTGATGGCACAGCTTTAAGATGAGCGGTCTTCATATTTTTGAGAACCCTAGTCAAGTCAATCCAAGTTACGTTAGCTATAGCAATGCAGCATATTCTCTCCTTATTTTTTAGAGAGTTTATGACAGCTGCCAGAAAATAATTTTGTGCTTAAAAACACCGGCAGCCAAATATTTTGCCGCCAATAGTTTAGGAGTAGACTTGAAAGGGTTAAATGTCAATAACTTAGAAACAATTAATCCTATATATTGTATTTTTTGTCGCCTATCCAGACATGCAAACACTACATGTTGTGTTTGGTGGGAGAAGACTAAGCCTATCAAAAGCAGCTGTCAAGTGACCAAAAACAGGGGGTATTTTGCAAGAAATGTCTGGCGCTACAAGGATATAGTGGCAGTATTTCAGCTACTGAATAAGTAATTTATTTTAAAAAAATTTACTTATTTTCAATGACAATCTGTATCACAAAGCACAAGCATAAAACGCACATAATTCAAGACACATTTTCAAATAAAATAAAAAAAGCCCAGGGCATAACCCTGGGCTTATAGGTGTGATCTTTAGTGGCGTTTTTAATCCACAATATCTTCGAACATGATGCTGGAGAGATAGCGCTCACCCGAATCTGGCATGATGGCTACAATGGTCTTGCCTTCAAATTCAGGTTGCTGCGCCAGGCGTGCCGCAACAGCCGCCGCCGCACCACAAGAGAGCCCGGAGAGAATACCCTCTTCCGTGGCCAGACGACGGCCGAATTCAATTGCCTCTTCATTCTCAACCTGCTCAACCCGATCAACCACTGAGAGATCCAGCGTATCGGGAATAAAGCCTGCACCGATGCCCTGAATCTTGTGCGGCCCCGGAGTCAGGTCTTCACCGGCCATGGCCTGGGTAATGACCGGGCTGGCTGTCGGCTCGACCGCAACAGTGACGATGTCCTTGCCGCAGCTGTTTTTGATGTAGCGTGAAATGCCCGTGATGGTGCCGCCGGTTCCAACGCCTGAGATCAACACATCGATCTGACCATCGGTTGCATCCCAAATCTCTGGTCCCGTGGTCTGCTCATGAATTGCCGGATTAGCCGGATTCTTGAACTGTTGCGGCAAGTAGTAGTGATCAGGATCTTGCGCCACAATCTCTTCTGCTTTTGCAATGGCAGCCGGCATGCCTTTGGTTCCGTCAGTCAACACCAGCTTGGCGCCCAACGCCTTCAGCACCTTGCGCCGCTCCAGGCTCATAGTATCTGGCATAACCAGCGTAATATCATAGCCGCGAGAGGCGCAGACAAAGGCCAATGCGATACCCGTATTGCCACTGGTTGGTTCAACCACCGCCATTCCCGGCTTCAACAGCCCCTGCTTTTCGGCCTCCCAGATCATGGCAGCACCAATTCGACACTTTACAGAATAGGCCGGATTGCGGCCTTCAATCTTGGCCAGCACCAGCGCCTTATCCGCATCAACCACCTTGTTCAGCTTGATCAGTGGGGTATTGCCAATGGAGAGTGAGTTATCTTCAAAATAGTTCATGCGATGTTTTCCTTACCTGAATGGATTCGATAAAAAAGGCATAGGCTCCGGATATTCAACCTTTTCCTGCTCAAATTCAATACCCAAAAAGTGGGCAAACCACTATTCATTCTGCATATACCGCGTCAGTAGGCCCATCTTATCTGACGGCACCGGCAGTTGGATGCGCACCTGATAGCCACTCCCCAGCGCCTCCTGCAGCGGTTTACCGTTCTTATCCAGCATCGCTTCAAGTGCAAAGGTATGGTTTCCAGAGGATGTCAGCAGCTCCAGGCGATCACCCACAGCAAACTTGTTTTTTACCTCAATCCCGGTCAGGCCATCGGCATCCGGCTGCCCCATCACCTCCCCGACAAAGATCTGCCGATCACTATCTGAGCTATTCTGACGGTAATTCTGCAGCTGTTCACTCTCATGGCGTTCATAGAAACCATCGGTATAACCACGATTGGCCAGGTTCTCTAGCTCCGCCATCAGCCCCACCTGGAAGGGACGCTGCGCCATCGCATCATCAATCGCCCGACGATAGACCTGGGTGGTGCGAGCTGCATAGTAATGAGACTTGGTCCGCCCCTCAATCTTCAGGCTATCCACCCCAATCTGCACCAGTCGTGCCACATGTTCCACCGCACGCAGATCCTTGGAGTTCATGATATAGGTGCCGTGCTCATCCTCTTCAATCGGCATCATCTCGCCGGGCCGTTCCCGCTCTTCCAGAAACATCGGTTGCTCTGCCTTTGGATTACGTGCCTGTCCCGTATCCGATTCAGCCACCTTATACTCCCAGCGGCAGGAGTTGGTGCAGGCACCCTGATTGGCATCTCGGTGGTTAAAGTAGCCAGAGAGCATGCAGCGTCCCGAGTAGGCGATGCAGAGCGCCCCGTGCACAAAGACCTCCAGCTCCATATCCGGGCATTGCTGGCGAATCTCCTCCACCTCATCCAGCGACAGCTCCCGCGACAAAATCACCCGCTTGATGCCAACCCCCTGCCAGAACTTCACCGCAGCTGCATTCACCGTATTCGCTTGTACCGACAGATGCACCGTCAACTCCGGCCAACGCTCCCGCACCAGCATAATCAGGCCGGGATCCGCCATGATCAGCGCATCCGGCCCCATCGCCACCACCGGTTCCAGATCATCAATAAAGGTCTTCAGCTTGGCCCCATGCGGCATCAGGTTGCAGGTGATGAAAAACTGCTTACCCAGTGCATGCGCCTCATTAATCCCCAGTTGCAGATTCCCCTCCCGGAAATCATTATTGCGCACCCGCAGGCTATAGCGCGGCAAGCCCGCATAGACCGCATCGGCCCCATAAGCAAAGGCATAACGCATATTTTTCAGGGTGCCCGCAGGGGCGAGGAGCTCAGGAGACTGCATGGTGATTACCGAGATTATATTGAAAGACGGGATTCTACCGCGTCAGCAGCAGACTGAACAAAATCTTAGGATAATTCTTCTTACTGCCCTGGGTGCAACCACTCCTCAGAATAATCCTATTGTTCAAGCAAGAGATTTACTTTATAACTCTCCACCTAAAAATTCTTATACCCTTACAGGGAAGTCATAGTGAAAAACTGCCGAACAATTTGCCTCATCCTACTTACCCCCCTCTTTCTGATTGGATGCCAAACCTTTCCCAAACATAAGGTTCACTACACCCTTTTAGAGGAAAAGAGAGCTGAATTACCAAATAGCGTGTTGCTCATGCCACTTGATATAAAGGTCAAGGAAATGAGCTCAGGTGGTCTGGAAGAAGAGGTTCCTGAATGGACCACTCAAGCATTAACCCACATGAAGGCGGAGCTGGATGGAAACCCTGGCAACCGTGGCAACCTAAACATCGTCCAACTGCCAGAAGTCACCAAAGAGCAACAAGCACTGATCGAACAGCATACAGCCCTGTATCAAACAGTTGCCTTTAGCGCACTGTGGTTTACGCGAAATCCAGCTGCCGCATGGCAGCATAAAGCCAAAAAGTTTGATTACACCCTGGGCAGTGGCCTCTCCTTTCTAGCTGAACAAACAGGCGCAGATACAGCACTTTTTGTATCGGGTGAAGATGTCATCTCTTCTAGTGGCAGGAAAGCCACGATGGTCTTTGCCGCCGCATTTGGTGTTGCCATTCCTTTAGGGCGCACGGTTATTATAAGCAGCCTTGTTGACTTGCGGACAGGCGATATCTTATGGCTTAACTACGATGTTAATGCAGACGACACCACTCTGCTGAAAAGAGAGGATACAGCAGAAGTACTGGACACATTATTCAACGATTATCCAGGGCTTGAGGCATATCACAAACTACAAGCCAGCAATTAGAAACCAATGCGCTTTCTCTCTCTCTTCCTAACTGCAGTGCTGTTAACCGGGTGCCAAACTGGGCCGGTACGAGATATACAAAGCACAGCAGACACCCATAATCTCACTCCAGAGGAGAACAGGGTATGGGGTGCAGGAAAGAGGTTTGATGCACTCATTGCTAAACAGGATATCTTGTATAAAGACGCTGACCTCACAGCCTATGTGCAGAACATAGCAGATAAGCTTCACCCTGAGCTGAAAGGCACAATAAAGATTCGGCTCATAGATTCTCCCGACCTGAATGCCTTTGCCCTGCCAAATGGCAGTGTCTACTTCAATATAGGCATGTTGGCTCGCTTGGATAATGAATCCCAATTAGCAACCATCGTAGCTCACGAGACTTCTCATTTCTTGCGCCAACACGCCCTAAAAAGACGAAATTCAACCAATACCCTAATCACGGCGGGGATGGCCATCACCCTGTTAACCGGCATTCCCCTCTCTGGTGAACTGATTGCTGTCAGTGCAATTTCTGGCTACTCCCAATCGATGGAAAGTGAAGCAGACCAACTGGGGTTTGAACGCTTAATCGCAAATGGCTATGACCCGTCTCAGGCCCAGGTCACATTTGAACATCTACTCAAGGAAGTTGAGACCCTGGAGATTGATCAGCCTTACTTTTTCTCCAGCCATCCCAGGCTTGAAGAGCGGATCGAGAGTTTTAAACAGCTAACCGCTGAAACCAGTAAAAAAGAGGGCATCCAGAATGCCAAAAAGTATCTGGATCAAACCAAGCAGGTTCGAGCCGATATGCTGCAACGCTATCTGGAACTACACCGCTATAAAACCCTAATCCTCATGCTCGAGAATAGTGATCACAAATGGCATTACCCCATCTATGCGCCCTATTATCTTGGGGAAGCCTATCGTTTACGTGACGAAGAAGGCGACGTATTACTTGCACAACGTGCCTACCGCCGCGCAATCAGTGAAGACCCTGAATTTGCTCCCAGCTACAGGGCCCTAGGCATTCTGCAAATGAAAGAAAAACAGCACAAAGAATCCCTAGGCAATTTTAGATCTTATTTGACCCTTAACCCGAAAGCCAAAGACCGAGCTTACATAGAGCAATACATTAAACAGATGGACAGTATATGAGACAACATATGAAAAGTAAGATATGGCTATCAGCAGTAATAATGCTGCTACTTGCAGGATGCGTCGGAACCTGGACACGAGTTGACGACAGCACCAAAGCATTTAGTACCAGCAACTATCAAGCACTGCTTCCGATGGGGTGGGTGCTTATTACCATCAATGATGCTTTATTCGTTACCCGCGACGGTATTGGCATCCAGCAAATTGAGATTCTCTACCAACCACACGACAAAGCCTTTGAAAAACTCAAGAAAAGCTCATCAGCAGAGATGCTGCCAAGTGAGCTAGCAGAGCTCTACATCGGCGAGACAAAAGCCAATAACGCTAATGGCTTGCCCAGCCTAGAGGCCATCAGCAACGAACCAACAGAGATTGGGGGTCATCAAGGCTTTTACCTCCATCTAAAATATACTGCAGATAATGGCTTGCATCATGAGTCACTGGTTAATGGATTTGCTAACCAGAAAGGCTTTTATGTAATCAAATACACTGCTCCAAGCCTGCACTTTTTTTCAAAATACAAAAATGCATACAAAGACGTTGTGTCAAGCTTTAAAGCCAGCTAATGCCAGAAGGTCCAGAGATACGCCGTGCTGCTGATAATGTAGCTGCTGCCATCAAAAACAAAGCAGTCAAAGAGGTCTTCTTTGGGCTGGATCACTTGAAACCATTTGAAAAGCTTCTAAGCGGTGAAAAGGTCTGGGCTGTGGAGGCGCGGGGCAAAGCTATACTGACCCGGTTTAGCAATGGCCTGAATATCTATAGTCACAACCAGCTCTACGGCATATGGCATACTGGACCGGCTTATGAGTTTCCAGATAGCTCACGACAACTGCGGTTAGCCATCCACAACAACACTCACTCCGCTCTACTCTACAGCGCTTCTGATATTGCTGTATTAAAAGACAGTGAACTAGCCAGCCACTCATTTCTGCAGAAGCTGGGGCCAGATGTACTGTCAGCAGAAATAACAGTGGCACAGGTTCTTGAACGATTGCTTCATCCCAAATATCATCGCCGTCAGTTGGGGGGAATACTGACTGACCAATCCTTCCTTGCAGGCCTGGGCAACTATCTACGTTGCGAGATCCTATTTGTAACTGGCCTACACCCCAAAACTACAGTTCAGCAATGCAATCCTGAAAAACAGTTACAACTTGCTGAAGCTATCCCCAAGCTATCCCGGCAATCCTATAAAACTGCTGGCATTACCAACAACCATCAGCATGCCAGGCAATTGATTGAGAGTGGATCAAGCTTTGAGGATGCCCGCTTCTATGTATTTCGCAGAGCAGGAAAGCCCTGCTATAACTGTGGTACACCAATAGAAAAAACCATCGCAAACGGGCAAGGCCTCTATTACTGTCCCAGCTGTCAGGCCCATTAGCCTAGAAAGACAGGTTGGCGGATATGTGGAAGATAGGTATTGGGTGGGCGTAACTGCACACCCACCACACTGGATGAGTAACCGCTAAGGAGAGTTACTCATCAGCAAAGCATATCTCTCCTTCAAATTTCATATTGATACCACCACTGCAGTTAAAATCCCCTGTAATGACAATGTTCTTCTCATCTGTGGCCCCTTGGAATGCTCCCCGTGCAGTTGCAGGTATCGGTGTGGATATCTCTTCAAATGAGAAGGCGTAAGACCCAGGACCAGCTGGCGAACCATCAGGGCAAAGCCCAATAAAGACAGGCATGCTTGCAAACCGAGTGTTGAAGGTAATCTGTGCTTGAGCTTCATCATCTGATGCCTTGTCATCGCAGACTATTGTATGCTTAAAGTTATAAGAACTTGTTACAGGCTGAGGCAGCCCTACAATCCCACACCTCAGTTTTTCATCATCAAGCCTTAAAGCCACAACACCCAGAGTAGACCCATCTGGCTGTGCATTATTGGTGATTTTACCCTTTGCAGTCACACATTCACTAGCAGATACCTGGCCAGCCAATCCAGCTGATACAACTCCAACAACCACTGCTATTGATATTTTTTTAAGCATCGACATTTCCTTTTAAATAACCATAGAAATCAATATATACCTATATTTAACGACAGCAGCATAATTTAATGCTGGCATAGTCAAACAAAGGTAGCTAAAGAAGAGCTGGTCACTATATATCTATTATGACAAAGGATAACCATGCAATTTAAACGGCTTTAAATAGCCTTTTCTAAGCATGACAAAATGATTAACCGGCGAGCTGGCAGAGCGCTTTTGTAGTTATTTGCATCCCCCAAGTTTCCCTCCACTGACTAGTGTTATCTGATCATTTTAGGGATCATTCACCTATTAAAAGGTTAACAAAAACACTCGGATATCAAATTGAGTTCTTCAATAAAATTAAAGTTTCAGCCAGAGAGGGCGCAATAGCCTATGTAATTCCCATACAACGTATGCGTATTAAAATCAGGAGTAACAATCATGGCCACGTTAACGATAAAACAAAAAATATGGGGAATAGTTGCTGGTGCCGCCCTTTTTATAGTCACCCAGGGCGTCATTATGCTGTTCGAAACAGCAGAGGTTGAAAGGAATCTTACGCAATATATGAATGTTGAAGGCCCTGCCCTGAATAAGGCCTTTGAACTCAAAATGGCTGTTATTCAAGTCCAGCAGTGGTTGACGGATATCAGCGCCACACGCGGCCTGGACGGCCTCAATGATGGCTTTGACGAGGCACAGAAACAGGCCAATAGATTCAGAGCATTAATTGATGAGTTGTCTACACTGCATCCGGAATTTGCAGTGCAATATCAAGCCATGCTGCCGCCATTTGAGAAATATTATGAAGTGGGCCAGGCCATGGCAAATGCCTATGTTGCAGAAGGCGCCAAAGGTGGCAATGCGATGATGTCGGATTTTGATGCGGCAGCTGAAGCACTGGCTCAAAAGATCGATCCTTTCATGGCCTCATCAAATCAACTCGCCCTGAATCTGCAAGCCGCCACATGGGAAAGCAGCAGCACAGTGCACTCACTAAGCATTGCCTTTTCAGGCCTTTTCCTGCTTGTTTTGGCAGCCATCATCACCTGCAACCAGACATACGTATTAAATCCTCTTAAACGGCTTACCGCCATGGTAAGGGATATTGCCGAAGGCGAAGGTGATCTGACACAACGCCTTGATGAGAGCAAACAGGATGAGTTTGGTGAACTATCACGGTGGTTCAATGTTTTTATCAATAACCTGCAAAATACAATGGGGAACATCACCGGAGTCAGCCAACAGTTGGCATCTGCTGCAGAACAGATGGCAGTCATTACAGAACAGACAAACCAAAATATTCTGCAACAACGTGACCAAACTGACTTGGTAGCCACTGCAACCACCCAGATGGCAGCCACAATCAATGAGGTGGCAAAAAGCGCCTCTGATGCAGATGAAGCTGCAAAACAGGCCCATAAAGAGGCAAGCACCGGCTCACAGGTTGTTGGGCAGACCATTGATACCACCAAGAGATTGGCAGATGAGGTAGATAGAACCACCCATGCCATACAGGATCTTGAAAACGACAGTGACAATATTGGTTCCGTGCTTGATGTTATTAGAGGCATTGCCGAGCAAACCAACCTATTGGCCCTCAATGCAGCTATCGAGGCAGCCCGGGCTGGAGAACAGGGCCGAGGGTTTGCAGTAGTCGCAGATGAGGTACGAACCCTGGCCAGTCGGACCCAGGAATCAACCCAAGAGATTCAGTCCATGATTGAGCGCCTTCAGCATGGCGCAAAGCAAGCAGCCATGGTGATGGATGAAAGCCGCCAATGCTCGCTCAATAGCGTAGAACAGGCCAGCATGGCAGATCAGTCATTGCAAGAAATCACCACATCTGTGGGCATAATTACGGACATGAATGCCCAGATTGCCAGTGCTTCCGAAGAGCAAGGCGCCGTGATCAATGAGATCAACAGCAATGTTATCAACATCAGCCAAATCGCCAACCAGACTGCAGACGGTGCAAAAGAGATAGCTGCCAGCAGTCAGGAATTGTCAGGACTCGCCAACCAGTTACACTCAGTTGTTGGGCAGTTTAAGATTTAAATCTGCTATCCCATAGGGGCAATGGATAACATAGATTGCTCCCTATGGGTATTGCTGCATCAATGCACACGCCGTATGGATGAACTATATCTATCCGCATAACCTGCAGATCAAAATATAGGGTTTTGGTGGTAAAGTAGCGCACCATGCAACGCGCACACCAGATCTTAAAAAACACATTCGGCTATAACGAATTCCGGCATAACCAGGCCGATATCATCCAGACTATGCTGGAGGGGCAGGATGCCTTCACCCTGATGCCTACCGGTGGCGGCAAGTCACTCTGTTATCAGATCCCTGCCCTGCTGCGTGATGGGACGGGCATCGTGATTTCACCATTGATCGCCCTGATGCAGGATCAGGTAGATGCCCTCACGCAGCTGGGTATCCGGGCGGCCTTCCTCAACTCCACCCTGGACAGATTTGCGCAGCAGCAGACAGAGCAGGCCCTGCTGGATGGGGAGCTGGATCTTCTCTATGTCGCACCTGAGCGATTAATGACCGAACGCATGCTGAGCCTGCTGGATAGCACCCAGATTGCACTGTTCGCCATTGACGAGGCCCACTGCGTCTCACAGTGGGGACATGACTTCCGCAAGGAGTATCAGCAGCTCTCCATCCTGCATGAGCGCTACCCCAATGTGCCACGCATTGCGCTGACTGCAACGGCAGACCAGCGCACCCGCACTGAGATCATCGAGCAGCTCAACCTTGAGCAAGCTGCAATCTTCATCAACAGTTTTGACCGGCCCAACATCCACTATGCCGTCAGTGAAGGGCAGAATGCCAAGGAGCAGCTGTGGCGTTTTATTCAACGTGAACACCCACAGGATGCAGGCATCATCTACTGTCTTTCGCGCAAGAAAACCGAAAGCATTGCTCAGTGGCTTACGACCAAAGGGAGAACAGCCCTGCCCTATCATGCTGGTCTCTCTAACGACATTAGGCAGCAGCACCAGGAGCGCTTCTTACGTGAAGAGGGCATCATCATCGTTGCCACCATCGCCTTTGGCATGGGGATCGACAAGCCGGATGTACGTTTTGTGGCCCACCTCAACCTGCCCAAAAGCATCGAGGCCTACTACCAGGAGACCGGACGCGGTGGGCGGGACGGCAAACCCGCCAATGCCTGGATGGCCTATGGGCTGCAGGATGTCATCACCCTGCGGCAGATGGTGCAGGATGGTGATGCCGATGAGCAGTTCAAACGCATCGCCCACCAAAAGCTGGAGTCAATGCTGGGGCTTTGCGAACTTATCAGCTGCCGCCGCCAATCACTACTGGCCTACTTTGGTGAGACATTAGCTGAGCCTTGCGGCAACTGCGACAACTGCACCCATCCACCCCAAACCTGGGACGGCTCTGTCTCAGCTCAAAAGGCCCTCTCCACCGTATATCGCACCGATCAGCGTTTTGGCGTCAACTATATTATCGACGTACTGACCGGCAAGGACGATGAGCGTATCCAACGCAACCGGCATGACCAGCTCAGCACCTACGGCATCGGTGATGAGCATACCGGGGTGGAGTGGCGCAGCATCTTCCGGCAACTTATTGCCCAGGGATATCTGAGTGTGGATGAAGAGGGCTATGGCGCCCTCAAACTCACCGAGAAATGCCGGCCCGTATTGCGGGGCGAACAGCAGCTGGAACTGCGCAAGATCACCAAACCTGAAAAGAGCAAAAAAGAGAAGAGCAGTCGCAAGCAGCATGACCTGCGCTCTATTGATGAACCGCTGTTTGAAGCCCTGCGCACATTACGTCTCAGCCTTGCCCAGGAGCAAGGTGTACCGCCCTACGTTATCTTCCACGACAGCACACTGACTGAGATGGCCCGAACCCGCCCTGCAACCGCAGAGACCATGCGCTATATCTCCGGTGTGGGTGAACAGAAACTCAAGCACTACGGGGAGAAGTTTCTGGATGAAATTGCCAAATTTCCTCTACCCGAGCTGCTCGATAACAACTTGAGTGATACCGTTAATGAGACCCTTGCTCTACAGCAGCAGGGTATGGATGCTGAGGCCATTGCAGATCAACGTAATCTCAAATCATCCACCATCTACGCCCACCTGGCAGAAGCTGTCGAAGATGGCCGTCTGGATGCCCGTGATGTGCTGTCACTGAATGATGGGCAATATAGAGAGATCGTTAACACCCTAGAGATGCTGGATGCTGAAAAGGATGGTCCTCTAAAACCCATCTATGAAGCCCTGGACGAAAAGTATAATTACGGGGTTCTGAGGTGCGTGCGAGCAGGGTTATGACCTCCTACCAAGCTTACCCCTCCAATGCCTCCCAACGTTCATAGGCAGCGCTGAGCTTCTCTTCCACTTCAGCCATTCGCTCATTGGTTGCTGCAATCTCTGTATGGTCACGCTTATAGAACTCAGGGGCAGCTATCTCAGCCTGAATGGCCTCCAGTTCTGCATCCAGCTCTTCAATGAGTTTGGGTAGCATATCCAGCTCACGTTGATCTTTATAACTCAGCTTTTTTGGGGCAGCCTTGGGGTTGGCTTGAGCCGCCTCGTTTTTTGCTGCTTTTGCTTTTACTGGTGCATCACTCTTTCGCTGGCGCAACCAATCATCATAGCCGCCAATATATTCATTGACCCGACCTTTACCCTCAAATACCAGGCTGCTGGTCACCACGTTATTGAGAAAGGCACGATCATGGCTCACCAACAGCAGGGTACCCTCATAGCCCAGCAGTAGCTCCTCTAACAGATCCAGTGTCTCGGCATCCAGGTCATTGGTGGGCTCATCCATCACCAGCACATTACAGGGTTTGGTGAAGAGCTTCGCCAGCAGTAGTCGATTGCGTTCACCACCTGAGAGAGCACGTACCGGTGTGCGGATGCGCTCTGGGGTAAAGAGGAAATCCTGCAGATAGCTGATGATATGTTTGTCCCGGCCATTAATGGTGACTTTGTCACTGCCGCCACCCACATTATCCTGCACCGATTTGTCTTCATCCAGCGCAGCACGCAGCTGATCAAAATAGGCCACCTCCACCTTGGTGCCCATCTTGATGGTTCCGCTTTTAGGTTGCAGCTTGCCCAACAGCAGGCCAAGCAAGGTGCTCTTACCAGCACCATTGGGACCGATGATGCCAATCTTGTCGCCACGCATGATGGTGGTGGAAAGCCCTTTGATGACAGGATCACCATCCCAGGCATAATCCACATTTTCAACTTCAACCACCAGTTTGCCGGAGCGCTCGCTACTCTGAACACCCATCTTTACCTGGCCGGTACGCTCACGTCGCTGCTGGCGCTCCTCCCGCATCGCTTTCAAGGCACGCACGCGCCCCTCATTACGGGTGCGCCGCGCCTTGATACCCTGACGTATCCAGACCTCCTCCTGCGCCAGCTTTTTATCGAAGCGGGCATTCTCCTTTTCCTCTGCATTCAGCATCTCATCCTTGCGACGCAGGAAGTTGTCAAAGTCACCCGGCCAGTCAGTCAGCTGACCACGATCCAGCTCCAGGATGCGGGTGGCCAGGCGACGTAAAAACATACGGTCATGGGTAATAAAGAGCAGACTGCCACCGTAACCCAGCAGGAACTCCTCCAGCCACTCGATGGAGGCAATATCCAGGTGGTTGGTTGGCTCATCCAACAATAGCAGGTCCGGTTCCAGCACCAACGCCCGCGCCAACAACACACGGCGTTTGAGTCCACCAGAGAGGGCAGAAAATTCAATATCCGCATCCAGACTCAGCCGGGAGATCACCGACTCCACGCGCTGCTCAATCTGCCAGCCATCGGCAGCTTCCAGCTTTTGCTGCACACGAGAAAGCTTTTCCAACAGCGCTTCACTGCAATCCGTATCAAGCTTCACAACGATATGGTGGTAGTCCCGCACCAGCTCACCCACCTCACCCAAACCACTGGAAACCACATCAAACACCGAACCTTTCATGCCTTCAGGCACCTCTTGGGTCAGGCGCACAATGCACGATCCCTTCTCCACAATCATCTCGCCGTCATCTGCCTTGAGCTCACTGGCGATAAGCTTCATCAACGTGGACTTACCGGCCCCGTTGCGTCCAAGCAGACAGATCCGCTCACCACGGTCAATGGTCAGGTTGACGTTATCCAGCAGCAACGGGCCACCAAAGCTCAGTTGCAGATTATGTAGGGTAAGAATAGGCATAGGGCAAATCATAGGTTGCAGCTAACAGAGGGGGCGATTGTAAACCACTCTTTCCCCACCCGTATTGTTATATTAGAGAAAATGGCTCTGCATGAAATTTATGTTCCACAATAGAATGCTGGCCGGTGATCAGCGCATAACTTCAAGCGTCTATTAGGTATTTCAGCTTCCCAAAAGCGCAGGTTAAAGCGGTAACAAAACTCATCAAGGTAATCCTGTAGATAACGGTTGCTTGTTCCATGGAATGTGCCCAGCAAAAATCGTTTTAAATTAGCGATAGCAATATGCATCCAAGGAAGCCATTTGGTAGCCATCTCAGGTGGAGTCACCTTCGAAATGTGCGTTACATGGGCTGCAAGACCATTATTTGCAGGGAATCCATCTGTACGAACTGTCTGCTTAGCCTTGATTCGGCATCCAGCAAAATCTTGAATGGTCTTTTTGCTCACTGACTCTACAGCTTACATAGCAAGAAAACCTGGTTTTCCATCCCTGTTCTCACAGGCGATAAGAACAGAAATCTTGCCCTCTGCTCCACGCCCACGCTTTCCAGGCCTTTTACCACCAACCAGTGCGTCATCTAGTTCCACAATATTTGATGGCCGGTATATTGAATCTCTGTTACCCATTGCTGTCCTTAGCTTTTTTAAAAGTAGATAGGCGCTTCTCCAACTGATACCAACTAGCTG
>Ga0316187_10001553_pt1 | contig 19952 bp, 20 predicted proteins | sample CroRivburrow1_MG_FD_204927 | JGI IMG/M metagenome (GOLD analysis project Ga0316187, IMG submission 204927) | Coastal sediment microbial communities from Maine, United States - Cross River worm burrow 1 | ecosystem: Environmental > Aquatic > Marine > Coastal > Sediment | place: USA: Maine...
CTGGGAGCAACGCGTTGCCGCGGATATTCAGACGGGGCAAAACCGCATCAGCGACGAATTGGGCACCACGCCGACGCTGTTCGCCTATCCGTATGGTGAATATAACCAGGCACTGAAGCAGACGGTTGCTTCGATGGGCCTGATCGGTTTCGGGCAACAATCCGGTCCCCTGTGGCGGCAGGCCGACTTCGGCGCACTGCCTCGTTTTCCGATGGCCAGCTTCTTTGCCCGCATGCGCACCTTTACCAAGAAGGTGGCTAGCCTTCCACTACCCATCACCGGCGCCTTCCCGGAAGACCCGGTGGTTGCCATCAACGAGTGGCACCCTGCGCTGACCCTGGTATTCAAACCCGGAATCGAGAATGTCAAAGAGCTGCGCTGTTATGTGAATGGCAGTCCGAAGGTGAATTATCAATGGCTGGATCAACCTGCAGGTGCCGTGGTGATAACACCCATAGGACGTCTGAACGTCGGCCGGAACCGGACCCATTGCACCTTGCCGGTTCCGGGCACGGCGCGCCATGCCTGGTATAGCCACAATTGGATTCGCCGCAACGAGGATGGCGGCTGGTACCGGGAATCAAAATGATGCCAAGCGCCGAGCGCACTTCCCTGTTTAGGACGCTGAAATCTACGTCGGAGAAATTTTTCTCGGGGACGGACGACATCCCCTATCAGTCAGCCTCTGACAAGGCCAGGATCTGCTCCAGATAGGCCAGGCGTTGCAGGGAAACCTCGATCTTTTCCTGCAGATCATAATCGGGCTCACCGCCCAGCAGATGCAACATGTCTTCAAAGAAAAATACGTAAAAACTGTCGACGAACCGGATCTGCCGCTGGTTGTCCATCACCAGGTTATCCAGGCCGTACAGGTCGATCACCCTGGGATTCGGACCCTCCCGCCATCTGGCTGCCTGGAGGACAAACTGGACCAACTGAGCACGCGCCAGGGGATATTCACGCAGAAGTCCGACCGCCTCTTCCCGGTTCTGCGGGTTCGCGATGTTGAACCAGACATTGACCGCACGCGCGACAATGAACAGATTTGGCTGGTCATCGATACACGAAAAGACGAACAGCGCCTCAGGCACCATATCGCCAAGCTTCGCGCGCAATTCCTGATACTGACTCGCGAGGATGCGCGTATCCGCGTCACTGTAGCGGTCAATTGGATACTTGATAACGAATTCCGTATAGGATTCGCCATCACGGGCGTCTTCGTGTTTGCGGGTGCCGCGCCACACCTGACAATGATTGCCCGTCGTCGAGACCAGGGCCGCACGCCGGCATTTCGGATTCAGGCAGGACACGTCCAGAGCCGGTCTGTCGTCTTCCCGCCCCTGTGTAGGATCATCCGCGACGGTCATCGATGCCGTCCTTTTATGACCGGCGGCCTTTCCACATCTTCAAGCTAGTCCAGATCGACGATATTGGTCGGCAGATGCCTCGGATCCAGCTCGTTCGGGTTCAGTTCGTCTTCACGACCATGAGCAACCGCCAGCTTGTACGGTAGCTTCGAGCACTGGAAGGTCGACATGCCATCCAAGAACGCCTGCGCCTGCGGAGTCAGGAACTTCCCGCGACGGGTTACGGCACCATAGGTGCGCCGCGCAAAATAGCTTTCCAGCGGGATAACAACGAGCTTTTCCTTGCCCGTAAGGCAGATCTCGTTGACGATCGAGATACCCATCCCCTGCTCTACATAGCGCTTGATGACCTCCCAGCCACCAGCCTCCAGTACCACGCTGTAAGGAACACCGTGCTGCTCAAACACCAGGTCGACCGTACGCCAGTGGTTCAGCTGTCTTGGCGGTAGGATCAGGCCATAGGGGCTGACGTCTTCCAGGGTAACCTTGTTGCGTCGGGTCAGCGGGTGATCGAGCGGAACAATCAACACCTGCTCGAAGGAGAACAGGGCCTTGTACTCGAGATCGGCCTGTCCTTCCACCATGGGCCCAACCGCGAAATCAGCCGCGTCTGACCGAAGCTTGGCCAGGCCATCCCGGCCGGTCTCGTTGAGCAGTTTGATATGGATCCCGGGATGCTGTTCTTTGAAGCAGGCAACGAATTCAGGCAACAGGTAAAGAATCGTCGATTCACCCGCGACAATGGTCAGCTCGCCGCTGTCCAGACGGCCGCTCTTGCTGGCAAAAGTCTGCGCCAGGTTATCGATGCCCTCGAGCAACGGCTTGGCGATCTCATACAACAGTTCGCCGTCTGGGGTGATCCGAATCTGCGGTCCGTGGCGTTCGAACACGATGACCTCGAGCTCGCGCTCCAGGGCCTTTATCTGCAACGAGATTGTGGGCTGGGTCAGAAAAAGTTTTTCGGCGGCACGCGAAATATTCTTGGTTTCAACAGTCTTGCAGAATGCGCGCAACTGCTTGAGCCGGTTCTGTTTATAGCTTGGGGGGGAAATACTCATTAGTGCTCCATCCTTTCAAAGCGCCCAGTCCCCGCATTATGTTTCGATTGACTCTGCGGTCAGCTCGAGGGCCTGGACACCCTGGTCGTCGATTTCAACGCAGAGACCTGGTGAATCAGCTGCGTCAGAGTTTGCCATCCACGGTAGTACCCTAGCAGCCAAACAGCGTTAAGTCCGACAGACTGCTGCTAGCCGAAAAAGTCCGATCAAGTACTGCAATCTAACAGATTCACGGCGTATCCCGTATCCAGCCCCTTGCGTGGTAAAAAAATGGGCGCCCGGAAAGGGCGCCGAAGTAAAGAGCAGAGGGGGCAGATTCCTCTGCTAGGAGGGTACAATCAAACTGGATCAGTGACTGGTAAACAGTCCACCGTTGACCGGAATGTTGGCGCCGGTTGTGTAAGCATTGTCTTCGCTCGCCAACCAGCATACGGCGTGCGCGATCTCTTCGGGCTTGCCCATGCGACGCATCGGCACGCTGTTTATAATGGCTTCGAGAACATTCTCGGGCATTGCTTCTGTCATCGGCGTGGCGACATAACCGGGGGAAACCGTATTCACCGTAATGCCTTTCGCCGCCGTTTCGAGCGCAACTGCCATAGTGAAGCCATGCATGCCGGCCTTGGCAGAAGCATAGTTTGCCTGCCCGAACTGACCGCGCTGACCGTTGACCGATGCAACATTGATGATGCGGCCCCACCCCTTCTCCAGCATGCCGTTGATGACATGGCGGGTGACATGGAAAACGCTGTCGAGGTTGGTCGACATGACGGCCTGCCAATTTTCTTCGGACATCTTCTTCACGGTTCCGTCGCGCGTAATACCCGCGCAATTGACCAGGATATCGACCGAACCGTACTTCTCGGAAATCTCACTGATCGCACGCTGGCAATCGTCAAAACTCGCAACGTCCATTGGCACCAGCGCAATCTCGAAACCCTTGTCTTTCTTCCGCTGCTGCCAGAGCTCTGAAGACTCTTTCTCGGGTGGGTAGTAACCCGCAACCACGGTATGTCCCATAGCGGCCAATTCACGGCAAATCGCCGAGCCGATTCCACCCGTACCGCCGGTGATTAGGGCAACACGCTTCGTCATTCGAATTCTCCAGTTTTTGTTCTTCGAAATTAATCAAAAAAACTGCTAGCGCAGTTCAGCGAGAGCGGCACTCGGGTGCCGCCCTCGGCCGGGCCCACTTTATGCCGCCTTGTTGGCAGCCAACTCGCTTGCTTTCTCGACGCTCTGACTGGTGTACTTGACAGCTTCTTCGACCATGCCGGTCATTTCCTCGCGCACGGAGGCCAGCATCTCAGCCGTCTCGCGCACATTGGCCAGGTACTTCTCGTTGCAGCCCTTGAGCAGTTCGGCCTGGGCGGCCATTGCATCTTTGTAGTCTTTGGCGGTGCTGAGCACTTCGTACTGCTTGGAGGTAGACTCCAGGCATTCGTTCATGATCTCAGCCTGCTTGCTGGTCATTTGCTCGAAGGTGCGCATGTTCAGGTCACTGATACGCTTGACAGAATTCAAGACGTTCTCGTTGAACTGGTTTACCATTTCCAGAATTTCGTTTTGCATGACAGTGTCTCCAGGATAAATGTTAAATACGCATTGTGCAGCGCAACAATGTTGCAGTGCACAATATCGGTCCTGCTCGGCATTTGTCAACCCCCGAAAGCAAAAAATTTGGTGCGCCGCAGCATTATAATATTAACTGATTGTTTTCCAGAGGGTTTTGTACATGCCACTTGCGCCCCCGACAAGTCGTGAACTGGTCCATACACGGCAGATCGATTGCCGCGGATACCACCGAGATGATGGCCTTTGGGACATCGAAGGCAGCCTGATCGACACGCGTACCGAGGCGATGGAGACCTTTGGACGGGGCAGAATCGCCCCCGGCGAGCATCTGCACGAAATGTGGCTGAGAATGACGGTAGACGCCGATCTCATGGTCAAGGCGATTGAGGCCAAAACTGTGCAAGCCCCCTACCCCGCGTGTCCAAATTTCCCGGACCGCTTCGGCAAGCTCGTCGGGCAACGTATCGAACCCGGCTGGACCGCCAAGGTGCGGCTCCTGCTGGGTGGACGCTGGGGCTGTACGCACCTGGTCGAGTTGCTTGGGCCACTGGCAACCACCGCGGTGCAGACAGTGTACGCCTGGCGTGTAGAAACCAGTGACCATCTCGAAGATAGCGTGGCGCCGCCATCCGACTTCATTGACACCTGCCACTCCCTCGTGGCCGGCAGCGAGGTAGTCCGACGCCTTTGGCCGGAAAACGGCCGTCACAAAAAGGAAGACTGAAAACCACGCTGCCGCCTCTGGTTGCTGCACATCAGCCAAGTTCGTGTCCAGGAATAGCGGGCCCTAGGCAATTGCCCGGACAGGGTTCAAACTGGAATCCGAAAAAAACGGAGTTAGGCTGCGTGCAATCTGGTTATCTTGCGATCGAGACCCACCGGGACCGCCCGGGTATCGTACGCCTCGTATTGAGCACCGAAGCTCCGGACCCAGCGCCGGCGGCACATGCGGATCGGCGACTGCGCTACGTTGCGCGTTTCAACGACCGCGAGGCGGCCCTCATGCACACCCATGAGATCCTCAGGCGGCGCCTGATCGACCTGGACACACACCTTTACCGTGTCCCCCCGGAACGGGCGATAGCCGCCGTCGAATCACTTGACCTCAAGCACCGCCGAATCTATCTCGACAGCGAGTTCTCTGATGAAAGCCGCTCAGCCATTGCATCCCTGACCGAGAGGCTGCGTTCCCGACGCCGCGCCTGGGCAACCCTCTTTCAGACGCTCGGTTACATCGGTATCGGCATCCTGCTATTCAACATGTTTTTTCTGTCCTTCCCTTAAGGGAACTGCTAAATGGCTGTCGGCCCGGTAAGCCGACAGCAGCCATGCCTCAGATTGAGCGGGGGTGTCCAGAGTCCTGCCTCGCGTCAACGCAACGAAGTCTCTCAATCCATTCACAAGGGTCCATAATTACACAAGGAGGTCCCTTAGGATGGGAAGAGCCATGAGAATGTACACGGGTTTCATGGCGGGATTGTTCGCACTGCTGCTTGCCGGCATCGCATGCGCGGCCACTGATGAAGCGCCCGACGAGGCCAGGCAGGTTTTGTGGGACGATGTTGAGTTTCAGATATCCCGCCTGCGCTCAGAGCTCGGATTTGGCCGGCTGTCGCCCAAGGTGCGCAACGCCCTTTGGAAGGTGCCTCGCGAACAATTCGTGCCGGACGGGCAGAAGCGTCATGCCTATGAAAACCGTCCTTTACCGATTGGTTACGCGCAAACCATCTCGCAGCCGCTGATCGTCGCGATCATGACTGAGATGCTCCAAATTGAACCTGGCGACCGGGTGTTCGAACTGGGCACGGGGTCCGGTTACCAGGCTGCCGTTCTTGATGCTCTCGGTGCCGAGGTATACAGCGTCGAAATCGTGCCGGAACTGGGTGAGCGTGCACGCAGAACACTCGATCGTACAGGCCATGCGAATGTCCAGACCCGGATCGGCGACGGTTATTTCGGCTGGGAGGACGTTGCACCCTTCGACGCGATCATCGTAACTGCGGCCAGTGATCACATCCCGCCACCGCTGATCCGCCAGATCAAACCGGGCGGGCGCATGCTGATCCCTGTCGGCAGCCGTTATGTCACCCAGAAGCTGGTCCTGGTGAGCCGCGATACGGATGGGGTGGTCACCACCCGGGAGCTCATTCCCGTCACTTTCGTACCGGTCACCGGGAAGCATTGAACGGCGCACCGCCCATCCGGTCCGGCGCAAAACCATGAAACTTCCTGCATACGCCGCGCCCCTGACTGCTGTCGGCCTGATTTCGGCGGCGGCGCTGGCGTATGAGATCCTGTTGACCCGGTTGTTCGCCATCATCCACTGGCACAATCTGGTCGCAACCGCGATCAGCCTCGCCCTGTTGGGGTACGGCGCCAGCGGGACTTTTCTCGCGACCGCCGGGCGAGGACTGCATCGCCACTTTGCGCCGGCGTTTGTCGCCAACGCCTTGCTGTTCAGCCTGTCTTCTCTGCTGTGCGTGGAGCTCGCTCAGCAGCTGCCTTTCGACCCACAGGGGCTTTCGTGGGACTGGTGGCAACTGGCTTACCTCAGCGCGACCTTTCTGGTCCTGGCTGTGCCTTTTTTCGCTGCGGCCAACTGCATCGGTCTCTCACTCTGGTATTTCCACGATCAGATACCGCGAATTTACGGGTACGACCTGATCGGCGCAGGAATTGGGGCGATTCTGCTTCTCGGTGGACTGGCAACCATGAGCCCGGCAGACAATCTGTTCGCCATCGCTCTTGTCGGGATACTGGCGGCCGTGTCTGCCGCGGAGACCCTGCGCTGGCGTCGGGGGGCGGTCATCTTCGTTGGCCTGGTGGTGACATCGCACATCTGGATCTTTGGCCGACCCGAACTGCAACCGGCGGCCTACAAGGACCTCTCCCGCGCACTGACGGTCATGGGCGCATCCCTGGATCATCAGTCAAGCGGTATCGCCGGCACGCTGAGCGTGGTGCGCAATGACCGCGTCCCCATCCGGCACGCCCCCGGTCTGAGCCTGCATGCCACAGCGCTGCCACCGAAGCAGCTGGCGGTATTTGTCGATGGCGATTCCGCCGGCACCCTGCGGGTGGCTGCCGCTGGCGAGGAGTCGTCAGCCTATCTGCAAGACCTCACATCTGCACTGCCCTTTACGTTACTGGCCGCCCCGCGGGTGGCGGTGTTGAATGCCGGCGTGGGGCTCAAGATCGAGCAGGCCATCAGCCTTGGCGCCGCCTCAGTCAGTGCGATCGAACCGAACGCCCAGCTGCATGCGCTCGTCTGTGAACACTACCTGCAGGCAAACGCGAAGCGCTGTGGTCCTCAGGTAGATTGGCACACGCAGGCCCCACGTTCATTTCTCGCAGGCGACGGTGGCACCTTCGATCTCATCACCCTCAGTGTCGAATCCGATCCCACTGGTCTTGATGCCTTGAGGACGGACTTTGACCTGACCGCTGAAGCCGTGGTCAGTTATCTGAACCGGCTTTCACCAGGCGGCCTGCTGGCCATCGAGGGGCCCACCCGGCTGCCACCCCGGCTAAGCTTACGCACCATAGACACGGTGCGCGCGGCCTTGCTGACGCTGGGTATGACAGCACCGGGCAGGCACATCGCCGTGATCCGCGGCTGGCAGCGTTTCAACCTGCTGGCCTCCAGAGAACCGCTGGATCCTGTTCAGGAGGCTGGCATCCGCTCCTTTGCCAAAGCACGCGGCTTCGATCTGGTGTGGCTGCCAAACATGAAACCGGGTGATGCGAACCGCTACCAGCGGCTTTCGGAGGCCCAATATTACATGGGGGCGGCAGCGCTTCTAGACACCCCCCCAACCCGGCCGGGTCTCGATCCGCGTTTTCGCCTGCAGGCAGCCTCCGATGACATTCCGTTTCCCAACCGTTACACGCGCTGGTCGGAGTGGTGGTCGGCCCTTCAGCTCGGAGAACGGCCGGCACTTTCGCAACTCGATACCGGCCTGTTCGTCGCCAGCGTGACCCTGTTGGTAGTCACGGCTGGCGGTTTACTTCTGATCATCTTGCCCCTGCTCTGGCCAGGGCGAAGATCCAGCGACCGGACGCCGAAGGGTCTGCGCTTAAACACCTTGTTGTATTTCGGCCTGGTCGGGATCGCCTTCCTGTTTATCGAGATCGCCTGGATTCAGCGTCTCCAGCTGTTTCTGGGACATCCCGTATACGCCACCACCGCGGTCCTTGTCGCCTTCCTCCTGTTTGCCGGGCTCGGCAGTCTGTGGGCGCAAAGGCGATCCCGTGCAGAGGTCAGATGGGTGCTGATCATTGCCGTGCTCGCGATACTGCTGGCCAGCCTGGCTTACATCTTCTACATGCCGTCACTGCTCGAGGCAGTTGCCGACCTGCCGCTTGCCGCAAGGGGCGGCGTGGTACTCGTTCTACTGGCACCGTTGGCATTCTCGATGGGCATACCTTTTCCCAGCGGCCTGCGAAGGCTTGGAGATTCGTCCGATGAGCTGATCCCATGGGCCTGGGGTATCAATGGAATCGCCTCTGTCGTCAGCGCGGCCAGCGCGCCCCTGCTGGCAATGGAGATCGGGTTCAACGGTCTGATCGCTGTCGCGGTATTGGCCTACCTGCTCTTACCCACAATCCGTCTCGATTGCAGCGCAAGGACATGAGAAGCACTGCATTTTTGACGTTTCCAGGTCAACCGCTCACTGCGAGATACTGATCTGGCGCAAAAGAAGGGCAAGGCCTGCCATTATACTTGTGACAGGACAACACCAAACAGGAGGACAGCAGGAGACGCCATGAACAAGAAAACCGATACAACGCTCGTCAGTCCAGATGCCATCAAGGAGTCGCCGCTGGGAGCCGACCTCAGTAAAGAACAATGCAAGGAACTGGCCGGCGTGGTGGGTTGCATCTGTCTGAAAAAAGGTACCGTCCTGCTCGAAGAGGGTCATTCGGACGACACATTGTACGTCGTATCGAGTGGCAGTCTGGAGGTGTTCAAACCGACCGGGGGCGGTGATGCCATCACCCTGCAGTTGTTACATACGGGTGATATGGCGGGAATCCTCGGATTCGTCGACGGCGTACCACACAGCGCAGGTATCCGCGCGCTCACGCGCTGCGAATTGATTGCGCTGGACCGCAAGACGCTCGAACAGTTGGTCAAGAAGCATCCCGAGCTTGTCTACCAGGTGATGCGTTCCATCGTAAGGACGGCACATCGGATTCTCGGCCGGATGAATGCGCAGTTCGTGGAGATGAGCAACTACATATCCAAGCAGCATGGACGTTACTGAACGCGCAACCCGGGGGGAAGGAAACAACCCAAACGACGGTCGAACCGGCACAGAAGCACAGGATTGGGTTCAGCTAAGCGGCTTGCCTTTTGGGCCTTTGGCGTAACGGGCGAGAATCTTGACCACGTAGGCACGCGTTTCGTCGTACGGCGGCACCCCGCCATGACGCTCGACCGCGGCCTCGCCGGCATTGTAGCCCGCCAGCGTCAACCTGAGATCACCATCGAAACGCTCCTGCAGCCAGCGCAGATAGGCCATGCCACCACGCAGGTTCTGCACCGGATCATACGGATCCTTGACGCCGAAGCGGCGTGCTGTCGCGGGGATCAGCTGCATGAGCCCCAGGGCACCCTTGTGCGAGCGGGCGCGCGGGTTGAAATTTGATTCCGCACGCACCACCTCCAGCACCAGCGCGGGATCGAGATCGTACTTCGGGGCCATTTCATGGATCTTTAGCATGAACTCGGCACGCCGCGCGTTGGTCTGACGCGGATCCAGGCCGTTGCTCGCAACGCAGGCCAGTGAAGTCTTTTGGGTCGAGGCCAGGCTCTGCATAAGGCGGGCGGGTGGCTGTTCACCCAGTCTTACCGCCTCCTGCATCCAGGCGGCGCCGAGTTGATCGTCGCGTGCCACGCTTCCACGCCCCTGCAGATACAACCAGCCCAGCTCATAAGCCGCCGGGCCATACCCCTTGCGTGCCGCCGCGCACAGGTAAACCACGGCGCGATCAATGTCCGGCTTTACCCCTTCGCCGTGCATGAAACGCAGGGCTCGATCGGTGAGCTCGGCAGGCTTGCTGGCGGCAGAGGCAGAGGAGGCAGGCGCGGGGAAACCGATGAGCAAGCATACAAGGAGCAACCAGGCCCCCGCCCATTCCAGGGACCCGCAGCCATGGTTTCCGGTTTTGATTTCACTGCCATGCATGAAGCTTACACAGCAGTTTTCATACCCGATAGGGTTTATTCTTATATTTCAGATGGATAGGAATTGAGTGCCGGCGCGGGAAGGTGCCACTGTAAATAAAACTGACACAAAAACAGCAGATTTGTCAGGCGACACTGCTCTTGAGTGACGGGAATATCAACTGCATGACGGCCGCCACCTGGGCATCAACCCGTTTGGTGACTCCAGCACAATGCTCGGGCGACAGACCGGTAACCTGCCAGGCTTCTGCCCATACACCACCCGGGGCCACCTCGATACCCAAATCCTGCTCGATACCTTCAGTCATGTGCGCGGCAATGTGAACCAGGCTGGTGAACAGTTCATACTCCTGCGATTTCGTCGGCTCGATGTGGAATTCGGTCGGTTCCCACAGGGTCTGCGGCAACTGCCACTGGCGCATGAGGTCTGCACCCACTTTGGCATAGTCGGTCCCCAGCAGGGCGCGTTCCGTCTTGTAAACGGGGACACCCTGTACCTGGGCCAGCTCGATCGCCTGCTGTGCCTTTTGCGGAGCCAGCTGGTACATGTACAGGTGCCCGATATCCCTCAGCAGTCCGGCAACAAACAGGCGTTCGCCGTCCAACACGTTGCAGAGGGTTGCCAACTCACTGCCGGTGATCGCACACCTGACCGATCTTTCCCAGAACTTTTGCATGTCCATCATCTCGTTGGACATGCCTTCGAAACTTTGTGCGACTGACGCGGCCAACACCAGATCATGCACCTCCTGCGTACCCAGCAGACCCACGGCCCGGCTTACCGTGTCAATCTCGGTACCCAGACCAAAGTAGGCGCTGTTCACGATTCTCAAAAGCTTCGCGGTCATTGCCGGATCATTCCCGACCACATCGGCAACATCGGCCAGGTTGGAATTCGGATCATCCAGCACGGTTTGCAGGCGCAGATACACGTCCGGTAAGGAAACCAGGCGGGCATTCGCCGTAATCTGTTCCCAAGTTGTTGACATCGAGAGACATTCCCAAATTTGTGCAGGCCGTCCCCGCACCTGTCTGATGGCAGCGGCAGGCATCTCCAATTCCAAAGTCTAGCGCAGAAAATTCTTTTATTTCCCAAAACGGGATGGTGCATCCTTCCTGACGTGCAGAATCCCCTCGGCAGAAATCCCCGACGACCTTTTTTGCGCCGCTCGTAATGCTTTAAAGTCGCGGGAGAACCCGTTTTTTGGTGGCTCAGCGTGCAACGACTCAGACCCTCGTCCTGGCTGCCATTTCTGCTGGATTGCGATGACCGCTACCAGCTGACCGGCAGGCTGTTTCTTCGCTTGCTGGCCCTGATCTACCTGGCCGCCTTCGTGTCCTCCGCGCTCGAGATCACCGGGCTGGTCGGTGAGAACGGAATCCTTCCGGCCGGCGAACAACTGGCCCGACTGGAGCAACAACTCGGGCATATCAGTTGGATTCGCTTCCCGACCCTGTTCTGGATCGACCACAGTGACAGCAGCCTGCTGCTGGCCAGTTATGCCGGATGCTTCTTCTCGTTCACCCTGCTGATCGGCTGGCGTCCCCTGCTCTCCACCATAGCGCTGTTCGTCCTCTACCTGTCATTGGTCCGGGTGGGCCAACTGTTCTTCAATTTTCAGTGGGATACCCTGCTGCTCGAGGCCGGCTTTCTGTCAATTTTCCTCACGGCCGGTCCCAGTCGCCTGCTGGTTTTTCTGTTTCACTGGCTGCTTTTCCGTCTGCGCTTTCTTTCCGGTCTGTCCAAGATCCTCAGCGAAGATCCTTCGTGGGGCAACCTGACCACACTCAAGTACTATTTCGAGACCCAACCCCTGCCGCACATGGGCTCCTGGTATGCACACCAGCTACCCGAATGGATCCTCCGGGCAGGTACCGGGTTAACGCTGTTCGTCGAACTGCTCGTGCCCTTTTTTATCTTTCTGCCACGCCCTTTCCGGCTTTTTGCCGCACTTGCGACGATCACGATCCAGATCCTGATCATCCTGACCAGCAATCACAACTGGATAAACCTGCTGACCATCGCTCTATGTCTGTTCCTGCTCGACGATCGCGCGATCCGCTGGATGGTTCCGAAATGGTTGAACCAGCAGCGCGGCCATACCTGTGGAAGCCGGGCGGCCAGGCTGTTGCTACCCCCTTTGGCCGCCGTGCTCCTCGCCACGAGCAGCTACGCCATCTATGAATTTGTGACCGACCGGCGTGATCAGACCACCTGGCACGCACCCGTGAACTGGGTACGGGCCTGGGGACTGGGCAACGTCTACCACGTATTCCCGAATATGCAGACCGAACGTCGTGAACTGATCATCGAAGGCAGTACGGATGGCCACAAGTGGCAGCCGTACATTTTTCGCTACAAGCCCAACAGCCCGGATGACCGGCCGGCCTTTATCGTGCCGCTTCATCCCCGGCTTGACTGGATGATCTGGTTCGTCCCGCCACGCAATCCATACATGCTGCACTGGTTTGAGAATTTCCTGTGGCGTCTGCACCAGAACTCACCCAGTGTAACTGCACTGCTTGCACACAACCCGTTTCCGGAAGAAGGCCCGCGCTACCTGCGCGTCCAGTCTTACCGCTACCGATTCACTACACCGCGGGAGAGAGAAGAAAGCGGACGCATCTGGAACGCCGAGTACCTGGGTGAATTTCCCAATGTGCCGCCACGGATTCCCTGACAGTCCAGGGCCTGTTCACGGTTCGACCGGCAGAAAAGACTCAGCGCCGGAAATAGCCGCGCGAGTGCAGAAAATCGAGCATGTGTTCGCGCTTTTTTCCCTGCACGGCGGCTGCCGCTGTATTGCTCCAGTCGCTGAGCTTGATATTGGTACCCCGGCTGGCGTAGTAGCCAGCCATTTTTTCATCGTAGAGGGCCACGCGTTCCGGCGAAACTTCCTGGTATTTGTCCTGGTGCAGAACGAATCCGACCGGCATACGCGGCTTGACCTCGTGTGATTCATTTGGCCAACCCAGGCACATACCGAACACCGGCAGCACCAGCTCCGGCAGCGACAATTGGTCAACGATCACCTGGGGATCGTTGCGAATGCCGCCAATGAAGACGCCGGCGAGCCCCTGAGACTCGGCGGCCAACAGAACATTCTGCGCCATCAGACAGACATCGACGACCGCCGCGAGTCCATGCTCAGCATACCCTTCCAGCTGTCCCCTGCCGGCAGTCTCGCAGGCCTGGTTGATTCGATGAAGATCGGCGCAGAACACCAGAAACTCCGGCGCCTCCTCGATCCAGCGCTGACCGCCCGCCGCCTTCGCGATGACGGATCTTGCCTCCGACCGCGTCACCCTGATGGCGGTGTAGGCCTGGATGAAGCTCGAACTGGCTGCCGCCTGGCCACATTGAATCAGTGATTCAAGCAGCCCTGGATCCAGCGGCCTGGGCAGGAAACGCCGGACAGAGCGGTGTTCGAGTTGCAGCTGCTGGGTTGAAGTAAGTTGCATCGAGTTCTCCAGATTGGATTGCCATACCCCGACCTGCTTCAGCCGGGCCTGCGCCGGCCCTTAGGATCAACCCGCGTCCCTGTGCGGACAGTTATCTCGCGTGCAACTGCCATAAATGATCAGTGAATGATCCGTTATACGGAAACCTTTCCTCGCCGCGATGTCGCTCTGGCAGGTTTCGATGGTCTCATCGAAGAACTCTTCGACCCGTCCGCATTGCTCGCAAACGATATGGTCATGGTGATGACCGCGGTCGAGTTCGAACACCGCCTGCCCGCCCTCGAAGTGGTGTCTTTCAGCCAGCCCGGCATTGACGAACTGGGTAAGGACCCGATAGACGGTCGCAAGCCCGATCTCTTCGCCGCGCTCCAGCAGCGCTCTGTATACATCTTCGGCGGTCATGTGCCGCGATTCGGCAGATTCCAGGATCTCGAGGATCTTTACCCGCGGCAAAGTGACCTTCAGGCCCGCCTTGCGGATTTCCTTGTTCTCCATTATCACCTCGGGCACATGTAATATTGCGGGGGATTCGCTATCATTCTGCAGCCTTCAAGAAGCCCCAAAACAGTATCAATTGAACATGCGTAAGCTTCTCATTTTCATTACCGCAATCGCAACCGCCCTGTCCGCCGGATGCAGCAGCTTCGGCGAAAGCATGAGTTCAGTGGCGGATGTCGTCCCAAATGCGCTCGATAGGGCCCCTTTCGTGTATCGACCCGAGATCCAGCAGGGTAACGTGGTGGAACAGGAGCAGGTGAACCAACTGCGGCCGGGCCTGAGCAAACGTCAGGTCAAATTCCTGCTTGGCACCCCGATGCTCAACGATGTCTTTCATGCCAATCGCTGGGATTACGCTTATACCATCGGCAGGGGCAGCACACCGCAGGAGATCCGACGTCTGACCGTGTTTTTTCAGGATGACCGCCTGGTGCGTATCGCCGGCGACATGCGGCCTCAGCCGGAAAGCGAGCGTGCGGAAATCAAGAAAGAAGTGGTCGTAACAGTGCCTGACTGGGAAGAGGGCAAAAAGTCCTTTTGGACCAGAACGCTCAATGCGATCGGCATCGAAACGCTCGATTAGATTTCTGTAGCACCCTGCGCACGTGCGCCCTTCTTCATCGATTTGCCCTCAGCCGCGCGTTTCTTACGCGCCTCTTTCGGATCGGCAATCAGCGGCCGGTAGATCTCGATCCGGTCGCCTTCCGTGAGCTTGGCAGAGAGCGCTGCCGCCTTGCCGAAGATACCCACCTTGTTGGTCGTGAGGTCGATTTCCGGAAAGCGCTCGAGCAGACCGGATCGACGGATCACCGACTCGACCGTCTCATTCGCCGCGACATACAGCTGTTCCAGGGCCTGTTCCCCCGGTTTCGCAAACACCACCTCAACCCGGATTTTCGGCTCAGACACTGTAGACCTCGCGCGCACGCCGGACGAAAGATTCCACCAGGGAGTTTGCCACCTGATGGAAAACCCTACCGAAGGCGGCGTCTATCAGCTTGCCCGAAAACTCAAATTCCATGGTCAGTATTACTTTGCAGGCATCTTCGCGCAGGGGGACAAACTGCCATTCGCCATGTAGCTTCTTGAAGGGGCCCTCGTTCAGGGAAAGCGTCATGCGACCCGGAGGGTAAAGCTCATTGCAGGTCGAAAAGGCCTGCGTGATCCCCAAACGTGAGACCTCGATCCAACCGCACATCTCATTCTCGCCCGACGAAACACGACGCGAATCACTGCACCAGGGCAGGAAATCCTTGTAACTTTCAACATCCGCCACCAGATCAAACATCGCCTGGGCCGGGTAAGGTACCAGCGCTGATTTCTCAACCCGGGCCAATTACCACACTCCCAGTGAATGCAGGAAGAACAGAATCACACCTGCCGGCGCGACGAAGCGCACCAACACGCGCCACAAGCGGTAGCCGCCAGTTTGTTCTCCTACTCCCAACTCATCCGCAGTGTCTCCGCTCGCCATCACCCAGCCGGCAAACAGCGCAATAGCGAGGCCTCCGAGCGGAAGCAAAAAATTGGTAGTCGCAATATCCAGAATGTCAAAAATACCGTCAGTTTTCTTGGCACCAGCAAACTCAAACTCGAAACCCCAGCCTCCAAAGGACATTACGGTGAGCAGGCCCAGTATCCAGGCCAGACCTACCACCACCCCGGTGGCCGTCTTGCGCCCCATCCCCCGATTTTCGACCAGGAAGGCAACAGCCGGCTCGATAATGGAAATCGCTGAGGTCCATGCGGCAAAGGTCAGCAACAAGAAGAAAAGAGTGCCGAACAACAGCCCACCCGGCATCTGCCCGAAGGCAATGGGCAAGCTGATAAACACCAAGCCGGGGCCCGCGCCCGGCTCCAGGCCGTTGGCGAACACGATCGGGAATATCGCCATGCCGGCCACCAGGGCAACCAGGGTATCCATAGCCGCAATCGCAAAGGTGGTGGTGGCGATGGACGACTTCCCCGGCATGTACGAGCCGTAAACCATGATCGCACCCATGCCCAGGCTAAGGGTGAAGAATGCATGCCCCAAAGCCGACAGCACCCCTTCACGGGAAAGCTTGCTGAAATCCGCGTTGAACAGGAACTCCAGGCCCTGCCCGAAATAACCCGTGTTGATGGCGTAGCCCAACAGCAGGATCAACAACGCGAACAGTGTCGGCATCAGGATACGCACGGCCTTCTCCAGGCCTGACCTGACGCCCTTGGCGACCACCACCGCGGTCATGATCGAGAACACGGTATGCCAGAAGGTGGTCACACCCGGGTTCGTGATGTGACCAACGAAAGCCTCGGCGGAAGTCTTCCCGGTGAAGCCATTGAAACTACCGGAGACGGCCTCCAGTACATAGGCCAGCGCCCAGCCGGCAATGACGCTGTAGAACGACATGATCAGGAAACCCGAGACCACACCGACCCAGCCCAGCAGGTGCCAATTGGGGGAGGCATCGGCATCCTTCGCCAGTGCAGCCATCGTGTTGATCGGGCTCTGACGGCCACGACGGCCGAGTAATATCTCGGACATCATGATGGGGACACCGATAGCGGCGATGCAGACCAAGTAAACCAGCACAAACGCGCCGCCGCCGTTCTCCCCTGCCATGTAAGGGAATTTCCAGATGTTCCCCAGGCCGACTGCGGATCCGGTGGCAGCCAGGATAAAGATCATCCGCGAAGACCACTGTCCGTGAATAGACGTGCGTTTTTTCGACATGAATTCCCCTTGCCCGGCATCCGATCACCATGCTGATGTCCGGAATTCCTTACCCGATGCCTTTGATCTGTAAACGCCGCCATTTTCCGCGAATGGTCGGCTGCGAACAAGGAAACTCTCTTGCCGGCATTGGCCCGGCCGGGCAGCAGGCATACAATGCGCGGCCATGGCAAAGAAGGCAAAAACAAAGGCTGGCAGCGGGGGCGCAACGATAGCGCTCAATAAAAAGGCCAAGCACGAGTATTTCATCGAAGACCGCTACGAGGCCGGGATCTCGCTGGAGGGCTGGGAGGTAAAGAGCCTGCGTGCCGGCAAGATCAACCTCACCGAGGCGTACGTGACCGTCAAGGGCAGCGAGGCCTTCCTGTTCGGCGCCAATATTTCACCCCTGCCGACTGCCTCCACACACGTCCACCCCGACCCGACCCGTACCCGCAAGCTGCTGCTGCATCGTGAGGAGCTGAACCGGCTGATCGGCCTCGTCGAACGCAAGGGTTACACGCTGGTACCGACTGCGATGTACTGGAAGCGCGGCCGTGCCAAGCTCGAGATCGGGCTGGCCAAGGGCAAAAAACTGCACGACAAACGGGCCGACGAGAAAGACCGTGACTGGCAGCGCGAAAAACAACGGATCTTCAAGAAAGGCTAAATGCTACAATCGCGGAACTTTACGGACTGACGCCAGTCCATAAGATACAGTTCAGGGGGCGACACGGCATTCGACGTGGGTAGCGAAACCTGAGGTGCATGCCGAGGTGCGAATCACCTCGTAAAACAATTCGCAAACTTATAGTTGCCAACGACGACAACTACGCACTCGCCGCTTAATACCCGGTAGGGTGCCGTCTGACTGGAGCCGTGCTTGTGCGTCCAGGTCCCTCGGGACACTCAGGCGTCATATCTCACAAGATCGCGATGAAGTACGTCCGGGACGGATTCGCTAAAACTTACCGGAATCGCCGTACTACGTGCCCTGTCGGTCGGGCGGTACTCGGTTAAATATAATCGATCGACTACGCATGTAGAGCCGAAGGCAGAGGACTTGCGGACGCGGGTTCAACTCCCGCCGCCTCCACCAATATTTTCTTTATTTTTCATAGGCTTATCCTGCTTTCATAAAGCATCACATTAATATAACAACCGCCGAGTGTGATTCCGCATGCAGGAATCACACTCCGCGGCTCCAAGTGACTGAAATCGTAGCTTTATTCGCCGCTCATCGCCCTCTCCTGCTTTTCCGAGTTCATCGCGGCAGCTTGTGGGCACACTGCTCCGTTCGCCAGTGAACGTTGTCCCTGGGAAAACGAAATGGGGGTATGAAATGAGCACGGCCGGAAATACCCCCAGCGCCTCCCGAATTCATCAAAATCTCTTTCGCCTGTCGCGGCGCTCGACGTTCGCCAGCGTGGAGTCCAGTGTTGAAACATAACGGGTATCTAGGCGGGCGCCATGGTCGAAGCCAGGTAAACGAGTATGTTGACCCGTTCGTTGTTGCTCAACTCGTTGAGGTATGGCTCGATCAGCATGTCGAGGGCCAATCGCACCGCCTAGGGGCTTGCTGGGTAGTCAGCATCGAAAATTGGCCTCCATCGCAATTTACGGCAAGCTTGGAGCTATTGGCTTCGAGGCTCGACGAGGATGTTGGTGGTGGAGACGATTCCGTTGACTTGCTGTTCCAAATTCGCTTGAACAGCGCCTCCTCGAACAGAGTTCACGTCTTCACCCGACCGCCGTGCACTGTCAACTGAAGTGGATGAAGCGATTGGCTGAACTGCTGCCCCGGTCTTGAAACGTCATGAGCACCCAACTGGCCTCGGGGGATGCGTTTAGATGATCGCATGCGTTAACCCTCTTTCGTCGCAGGAATAGGAGGCGTAAGCTCAAAAAGTCGAGCTTTACGCTAGCCGCGCGTTGGGAATCAGATGAGCCGTCGCGCGACAGCAACGCAAGTCGTTGCGGTTTGCGTATGCCGACGCGTACCGCAGATGCGCTGTGAATTCCGTGCCGTGGGTGAGACACAATGGGGAGGCTTCGTCGCATTACGGGGCCCTTCTCGAGTAGAGTGAAAGGCGACGCATGCATATTCACCTGGATCCAATCGGTGGTATGGCTGGCGATATGTTCGCCGCGGCCATGCTCGACTACAACCGTGATTGGCAGACGCCCTTGTACGAGACCATCCGCGGCTGTGGTCTGACGCCCGATCTCGAAGTGCGCGCCCTGCAGCACAATGACGGTTCCTTGACCGGACATCGCTTCGAGGTCAAGCAACCAACACGTCCGGACAGGCATCACCATCGTCGTTGGCGTGACATACGCGAGCGACTTTACGACAGTCGACTCGAAACCGCCGTTAAAGAGCGCGCGATCGCCATATTCGAATTGCTGGCCGAGGCGGAGGCCGAGGTGCATGGCTCCTCTATTGACGAGGTGACATTCCATGAAGTCGGCGCTTGGGACTCGATCGCCGACATCGTTGCCGCCGCCTGGCTGATTGAACGCAGTGGCGCGGCGACCTGGTCGTGCTCCCCGCTACCTCTCGGCCGAGGCCGGGTTGCGAGCGCCCACGGATTGTTACCGATCCCCGCGCCGGCTACCGCATTGCTCCTCAAGGGATTCCCGGTTTTTTACGATGAGGTGGAGGGTGAGCGCGTTACGCCAACCGGCGCCGCTATTCTCAAGCACCTTAGTCCCTCTTTCGAACCGAGAATGCCGCCCAGCGTTATGCTCGGCCGCGGTTACGGATTCGGCACCAAGACCTTCCCCGGTTTCAGCAATGTGCTGCTGGTCAGCCTATTCGATCCCCAGCGCTCGCGCTCCGCCGACAGCAGCGTCGCGGTGTGTGAGTTCGAGGTGGACGATCAGACACCCGAAGATCTGGCTATCGGGCTGGAACGACTGCGCGAGTTGCCGGGTATCTTGGATGTAACGCAGGCATCGGTGTTCGGTAAGAAAGGCAGGCTCACCATGCGCATCCAGGTGTTGGGCGACGTATCGCGAATCGATGCGATCCTGGACAAATGTCTGACAGAAACCACGACTCTCGGTGTTCGCTGGCACACGGTCACCCGCGCTACACTCTCACG
>Ga0316187_10001554_pt1 | contig 19949 bp, 29 predicted proteins | sample CroRivburrow1_MG_FD_204927 | JGI IMG/M metagenome (GOLD analysis project Ga0316187, IMG submission 204927) | Coastal sediment microbial communities from Maine, United States - Cross River worm burrow 1 | ecosystem: Environmental > Aquatic > Marine > Coastal > Sediment | place: USA: Maine...
CTGCACGCAGCAGTTTATTTCTGCTGCCGATGCTTGGGGGAGAATATGCCGAAGTCAACCTGACTCTGGCAACTGTTTGAGCTCAACGATTGTAGCGAAGCACCTGCCCCTTTGGCAGGGCTTCGGCCAGATAGTTGGTATTTTCAGGGCGGCTTTGGCTGTGATCAAACCCAAGATTAATCATCAGTTTACTGAATCGGGCATGATGGCCGCGGCCTGGATCAACAATAATGATTTCGCACTGCCTGTTGGCATGCTGATTGAGGAATTGAGAGAGTAGTTCGGCATGGCCACGCTCGTAGAGAAGGTCACTACCGATAATCAGGTCGAACGTTCCCAGGTCGGTCTCCTCATCGGCCCATCCAGTGCGGATAAAGGGGATATCACTGGCGTCATTTAGCTCACTGTTTTCCTGTAGAAAGTTGCCCGCCTCAGGGTGGTAGTCAGTTGCCGTAATGTCTGCTTGCCGCTGATTAAGGACATGGCTGGAGAGGGCTATGCCGCATCCCACCTCAAGAATCCGCTTTCCTTTGATATTGAAGTCGGCCATAAGATGGGCAAGCACCTCACCCGATGGCCAGACAATTCCAAACAGAGGCCATGATGCAGAAGAGATGCCCAAATTTTCCGCAATGCCATCATCGTCAGAAAATTCCTGATTGTCGCGCAGGGTGCGCAGGTGAATATCCACGTGATCAAACTCGATGGTTTGGTAACGTACGCGTAGTGAGGTCATAAGTTCCTGTTGCATCGATAAGATCGATTTACGCAGCAGGATTGCCTTAATCAGGGTCGATGAGCGACTGATTTACTACGCAGCAGCAGTCACTCTAATGGTTAAAACATGAATTAACCATGAATGCAGCAGCTCTTTTCAGTCGTGAGTCAGCCTCTCGACGCCTTCTCATCATGCCCTGAGACACCGAATCGGCGGCCAAGCTCGTTAATAACATCTTCACTATTCAGGCCGTGGTGAGCCAGCATGACCATGGTGTGAAACCAGAGGTCCGCCGTTTCGTAGATGATCTTATCTTTCTTGCCTGACTTGCTGGCCAGAATGGTTTCGGTGGCCTCTTCGCCCACCTTCTCAAGAATCTTATCTTCACCCTTGGCGAAGAGGGAGGCGACATAGGAGGCGGAAGCATCTGTGCCTTTGCGTGACTCTATGACTTCAGTCAGTTTTTTCAGCGTATCTGTTTCCATCTCTTTTTCCTTACTCCTGCGGCTCGTCGAAGGTCACCCACTCATTATCCTGTCGTTGTTTGTAGAAGCAGGATTCACGATTGGTGTGGCAGGCAGGCCCAGTCTGCTCAACAATCAGGAGAATAGTATCGCCATCGCAGTCGAGGAACATCTCAAGAACTTCCTGAACATGACCTGAAGATTCGCCTTTTTTCCACTGTTTATTTCGTGAGCGGGAGTAGTAGTGAGCAAAGCCTGTATTAACAGTTTGGCGAATCGCTTCTTCATTCATCCAGGCCATCATCAGTACGCGACCGCTATCGGCATCCTGTACGACAGCCGGGACTAGCCCTGCCTCGTTGAACCTGACGGAGTTCAGTAGACTCATGATGTTAGTTTGGCCAGTGCCCGGCCAGCAGCCGCAATCGTGGCATCGACATCTTCATCAGTGTGTGCGGCAGACATGAAAGCAGCCTCGTACTGGGATGGGGCGAGGTAGATGCCTTCATCGAGCATTGCATTGAAGAATTTTCCAAAGAAGGCCAGGTCGCAGTGGTTGCTTACGTCACTGCAGCAGCTGACTGCATCCAGCTTGGTGAAAAAGACGGTGAACATGGCACCGACCTGATTGGCAACAGCAGGTACACCGGCCGCTTTGCAGCCTTCAAGCAAGCCTTCAACCAGCCGGGTTGTTTTACGCTCAAGCTCTTCGTAAAAGCCGGGTGCTTGCAGGCGGGAGAGTGTTTCGATACCCGCACGCATTGCCAGTGGGTTGCCGGAGAGTGTTCCAGCCTGATAAACCGGGCCGTCAGGCGATATTTTACGCATGATCTCTTCACGGCCGCCGTAAGCACCCACCGGAAGACCACCGCCAATGATTTTACCCAGGCAGGTCAGGTCGGGAGTGATGCCAAAGCGCTCCTGTGCACCACCGGCAGCAACGCGGAAACCGCACATCACCTCATCAAAGATCAGAAGTGCCCCTTCAGCATCACAGATGTCGCGTAGCTGTTTCAGGAAACTGTTGTCGTTAAGCAGCATGACGCCTGTATTGCCCGGCACCGGCTCAACAATAATGCAGGCTATTTCACCGCTATTCTCTGCAAACAGGGCTTTCACCGCTTCGATATCATTGAATGGAGCTGTCAGTGTCAGTTTGGCGTAATCAGCAGGAACACCGGCTGAGTCAGGCTCGCCAAATGTCGCTGCGCCGGAACCTGCTTTCACAAGAAAGCCGTCGGCATGGCCATGATAGCCACCATCAAACTTGATGAATTTATCTCGGCCGGTAAAGCCGCGTGCCAGCCGCAGGGCACTCATGGTTGCTTCTGAGCCAGAATTTACGAATCGAACCACTTCAATCGATGGCACCATATCAATCACCAGCTCAGCGAGATCAATCTCCAACTCACATGGTGCTCCGAAACTCATACCGAGTGCTGCGGTCTCCTGAACACCTTTAACAACATCAGGGTGAGTGTGACCAAGAATCATCGGCCCCCATGAACCGACATAATCGATATACCGGTTGTTATCTACATCCCAGACATAGGCACCGGCAGCCCTGGCAAAAAAGCGCGGTGTTCCGCCAACTGATTTGAAGGCACGAACCGGTGAGTTTACACCGCCGGGGAGCAGCGTCTTGGCCTTGTTGAAATCGATTTCAGATTTAGAAATGTTTGGAGCAGAGGATGTCATAGTCTACCTTTAACAGAAGAGATTGTATTTGGGGTAAGAATGCCCGCTGCGGTCAAAAGCGCAACCTGTAGCAATGAACAGTGTTCCCAAAGAAGGGCCGAGTGAATGCAGTGGTTAAGCGGGATTACTCCCTCTGGCTTTTACCTCTTGCCGATCCAGGCCCCCTGAATGCCGAGACGCTGTTGTAGATCCTTGAGGCTTGCTTTGGCTTCATCTTTGGAGGTAAAGCCAGTTACCTGAACTCGATACCAGGTTCTTCCTCTGATTTCCGCCGTGTGAACCTCAGGGTTCAGTCCCTGAGCTTTAAGGCGCACGTTCTCGCTGATTGCCAGCTCTCTGTTTGCATGTGACGAAACATTGACAACCCAGTCACCGATTGAGGAGGCGGGAGCGATGGGTGTTTGCGGAGTGATTGGTGCTGGTGGTTGTACGACAGCCTCTTTCAACGGCTCAGGGCGGCTGTTCACTACTGATGAACCGGCTTCCAGTGGGGCTGCCGGTTGCACGGTCGGCTCCTTCACAGGTTCCGGAGAAACCATGGCTGGTTCGACTCCCAGCGGAGCTGCTGCCTCAAGGGTTGGCATGCCGCTCAGACGTCGTTCAACCTTGGCAAGGCGCTGTTGAATATCGGTAATGTCGTGGCTTTGTGGATAGTTTCCCGTTCTTGCCATGCTTTGAATTCGACGCTCCAAAGCGTCCGCTTTTTCAGTCGCATCAAATGCCACCCATGCCCCAAACCCGCCGGCCGCAATACCAAGAGTTGCGAAGAGAAGTGGAATTGCGTTTGATCTTCTTCGGCCTGCTATTGGAGACGATTGTTTAACGTATCTGCTTAGCGCTTCTTCAGATCCGGTTTCAGGCTTCGGAGGAATTGTTGCCGTAACATCGATTTCCGGAAGACCATCATCTTCTTCATCATATTCATCAACATATTCATCAATATCTTCAATTGCAGCTGTTGCATCCGAGACGATATTGGTTTCCGTGGTGGTTAGCTCCGGCATTCCGGCGTCATCTGTTGTTGGTTTACCAGCTCGGGCATTTTTTTCTGCGAACTCATTGACGACCTCGGAGAGAAGATCGTTTTCACGTGTGGAGAGAAAATCATCTGCCAAATCCTTTATCGCCTGATCATCTGTCTCTTCTGGCTCATCAAGCATCTCTTCGGTCAATTCAACCACAGCCTGGGGCTCTTCATCATTTGGGGAGTCTGGCAGAGACTGCACTTCCGCTGGCTGGGCGAAGTTTCCGGCAAGGAGTTCGTTTTCATCTCCGGCATCTTCATCGGGAAGGTCTGAGATATCCAGATCAAATATGTCATCACTCTCTTCACGTTTCTCTGCCATCTCCGGCATATACTCATCTGCCTCACCAGCAGGCTCTAAAAGTTCTTCGATACCGGTATCAACTTCGTCGAAGTCGAGCGAATCAGAGGAGGGTTCCTGTTTCTGAGTGGCGGGCTCGCTGATCGGCGCGACCTCCTCATTCAGAAGTTCGTCAATTTCCATCAGACCGTTGAGAGTTTCATCAAAGTCAGCATCAAGGGGAGGCTTGTCAGTCGGGGGTGAAGAGACAAGGCCAAGCTTATCAAGATCCAGTTCAACGGTTGAGTCAAAATCAAACTCAACGGATGGCTCTGCTGTATCTTTATCCATGTTATCAGACATGTGAGCTCTCCCACTCAATTCATTATATGGGGTAAGATATAGCACGACTTTTGAAATTAAAATAGATGGTTGGCAATTTTGATCTCTGACGGGGTAGAATTCGACACGCTTGCATTATCAAAAAGGGAGCAGAGAAATTGAGCAGTCAGCAACCAATCGGGGTCTTTGATTCAGGTGTCGGCGGATTGTCGGTGCTTAGGCATGTTCGCGATCTTCTTTCTGGTGAGCGGCTGATCTACGTGGCTGATAGTGCTTACATGCCCTATGGCTCATTGACTCTTGAGGCTGTTGAGGAACGTTGCCACCGGATTGCCGGTTTTTTTGCTATGCAGGGAGCCAAGGCGGTGGTGGTTGCCTGCAATACAGCGACAGCTGCGGCCATTGAGGCACTTCGTCGAGATTTCACACTACCGATTATCGGCATGGAGCCGGCGGTCAAACCCGCAGTTGAGGCAACTAGGGCAGGTGTGATTGGTGTATTGGCTACCAGTGGGACGCTGGCGAGCAAGAAGTTCTCAGGGCTGGTCAAACGTTTTGGCAGCAGTGCCGAGGTGATCTTTCAGCCGGGTTCCGGGTTGGTAGAGTTGGTTGAAGCGGGAGAGTTTGATAGCCCCAGAACACGGGAGTTGCTGGAAGCCTGTCTTCTGCCGCTGCTAGAGCGTCGTGCAGATGTTCTGGTGCTCGGTTGCACCCATTATCCCTTTCTAACGCCACTGATTCGAGAAATAGTTGGCAGCAATGTTACGATTCTCGATACCGGCGATGCAATTGCGTCTGAATTAAAACGTCAGCTTGAAACAAGAGAGTTGACCGCGCCTGAAGATGCTGTTGGTAGTGTGCAGTTTTTTAGCAGCGGGGATGTTGAGCATAGTGAGTCGATGATATCGCATCTATGGGGAAGAGATGTAGCTGTAGAGAAGCTTGTTTTATAATTAAGTTCAGTAGCAGAAAAAGGATGATTATATGGTAAAACATATTGTAATGTGGCGACTGCATGATGATGTCGACGGTATTCCAAAAGCCGAGAGTGCAGTGGTAATCAAAGAGGCGTTGGAAGAATTGCAGGGAAAGATTCCCGGGCTGTTGCATATCGAAGCAGGGATCGATTTCAGCGACAGCGATCAGTCAGCAGATATTGTGCTCTACTCGGAGCTTGAGAGCCGGGAAGCACTGGGCACCTATCAGGCGCATCCGCTGCACCAGGCGGTGATCCCGCTGGTGAAGAAGTATGCCAGTGAAAGGACGGTCGTAGACTTCGAGGTATAAGGGCACTTTACTCGGTTCGCAAATATTCGATGTATTTTGTGTCCTCGTTTAAAACATGCTCAACCAACAGGGCCTTGATTTCCAAGCCTGCTTTAATCCACACCTCGCCGAAATCGCTATTTTGAATCACTTTCAATGCCTGTTCGAATTTAGTGATCAGTTCCGAATGGATTTTAGTGTGTTCCTCTGCATCGGGGTACTCTTTTTCGGCAAATAGATGCTCCTCATGCGAGAAGTGGGCAATGGCATCCTTCATGATACGGTTCATAATCTGTTCAACAACAGCTTTATCACGCTTTTGACTTATAATTTCGGTATTTAGCTTGTTCACCAGATGGATGAAATTCTGGTGTTCAGCATCGATTTCCGGATTCGACATACTCAGTGCATCTGACCAGACAATCTTGAAAGGTGATGTTTCCACGGCTTAACCTCTCTACGGATTAGTATAGCAGGAGTTTGGAGTGTCTGTTTATTACCAAAACAGCTATTCGGAGCTGTTATTAATAAGTGATCCTGAAGCCTGAGGTGGGGGACTCAACATCTGCTGCCGTGGTCTGAACCTGGCTTACAACAGCAGAGGATGGCCCATGTCTGAGCCAGGCAACCATCTGGTTGACTGCTTCGTCAGGGCCATGAATCAGTGCCTCTACAGCTCCATCCGAACAGTTGCGTATCCAGCCACTGATGCCAAGCCGATTGGCTGTTTCCTGTGCATAGTGTCTAAAACAGACGCCTTGAACCCTCCCTTCAACACGGACAATCAGTGTGTTCATAGCTGGTCGGGTGTGAGAACCGTATCCCTGCCTGTTTCGGCGGTTTTTGGATAGTTGGTGGAGTAGTGGAGGCCGCGTGATTCATGCCGCATCTGGGCAGATCTTACAATTAGGTCTGCAACCAGAGAGAGGTTTCTTAACTCAATGAGATCGCGACTGATCGGGTATTGCCAGTAGTAGCTGGCGATCTCCTCACGGATAATGTCGAGACGTCTGCGTGCACGGCGAAGCCGCTCATTTGAGCGGACAATACCGACATAATTGGACATGGTGGCACGAATCTCATCCCAGTTCTGTTTGATCTGAATGCGTTCGATTTCCGGTACCGTGCCTGAATCATCCCAGACAGGAAGCGTAGTCTGTTGAGGGTTGATTCCCGCCTGTGTGATGGCATCGGTACAAAACTCTGCCATGACCAGGCACTCAAGCAGAGAATTGCTTGCCAGCCTGTTGGCACCGTGCAGTCCAGTGCAGGCTGATTCGCCAATCACATAGAGGTTTTCAACTGAAGTGCGGCCTGCGGTATCGGTCTTTACACCACCGCACATGTAGTGGGCTGCCGGAACTACCGGGATTGGCTGTTTACGCATATCAAGCCCGATTTCCATCAACCGCTCATGAATATTGGGAAAGTGGTTAACGATAGTCTCTTCACCCAGCGGTCTGGCATCAAGGAACATGCAGTCCTGTCCGCGCTTTTTCATTTCGTGGTCGATAGCACGGGCAACGATGTCGCGCGGAGCTAACTCTCCTTGCTCATCATAATCAAAGGTGAAGCGGCGCCCCTGACTATCGATCAGGAGGGCTCCTTCCCCGCGCAGCGCCTCGCTGAGAAGCATGGTCGGGCTGGATGCGTGGTAGAGACAGGTGGGGTGAAACTGCATCAGTTCAAGATTCATGACGGAACAACCGGCACGCCACGCCATGGCAATACCATCTCCGGTAGCAGCATGTGGATTGGAGGTATACATGTAAACTTTGCCGGTTCCTCCTGTTGCGACCACGGTGTGTGATGCGGAGAGGGTGATGATGGAGCCATCCGGATCGAGAAGATAGGCACCAAGACAGCTGTTTTTACCATTGTGCCGACCCAGCCTGCGACTGGTTATCAGGTCTACTGCCGTATGCTTTTTCAGGCAGGTGATATTGGGGTGCTGCTGTACGTGCAGCAAAAGTGTCTCCCCGATGGCCCTGCCCGTTGCATCCTTGGCATGAGCAACGCGCCGCTGGCTATGGCCGCCCTCACGGGTGAGGTGAAGTGATCCGGTCTTTTCAGTATCAAACGGGGTGCCCAGATCAATAAGCTCCCTGATCATACGGCTTCCGGAAGAGAGAACCTCTTTCACCACATCTTCGTGGCATAGCCCTGCACCGGCATGAATGGTGTCGGCAATATGGGATGCAACCGAGTCTGCAGCGTCGGTGGCACCGGCGATACCGCCCTGAGCCTGATAGGTGTTGGATTCGGAGAAGTCACCTTTGTTCACAATAGCGACCCTGCCATGGTCGGCCAGCCGCTTTGCAGCCAACAGACCTGCCGCACCACTGCCCAGAATCAGGAAGTCAAAATGTTGAATTGAGTGATGTCCCATGTATGCGGAGTTTACGCTTCTTACAGAATCTTTGTATAGTTCGGTCACTATGCAGCAATTCGCAGAGGTCACTCATTCAGATGGCAAGATAGCGGTGGTTAGAGCGCAACGCGCATCTTCCTGCGGTTCGTGCGCCGGAAAGTCAGCCTGCTCCACGCTTGGTTCGTGGAAAGAACGTTCTATGGAACTGCATGTTGTTAATCGTATGGGGGCTGTGGTTGGCGATGAGGTTGTTGTTGAGATTCCTGACCACTTTATTTTAAAGAGTGCATTTCAACTCTATGGAGTGCCGATGGTTATCTTTTTTGTTGTCGGCACTGCAGCCTATCTGTTTGCGCCCGTTTTAGGTTTTGAAGATAGAGATCTCTGGGCGGCTCTATCAGGCATCCTGTCGGTTGTTATATATTATATTGCTGTGGGAACAGGTGAGAACAGCAATAAGGTACGTCTGGATGCGGAGATTGTACGTATCCAGACGCACCATGATGATTCTCTACTGGCTTGCCATACCTCTGATTAGATAAGCGAAGGCATGGTCAGGCGTGATTAATCGTCGTCCTTACTCTTGTTTTTGTTTTTGAACTTTTCGTATTCAGCTTTTTTGTCTTTCCAGAACTTGCGCATCTCATCCTTGGATATATATCCATCGGCATCGCGATCAATCATCTGAAATCGGTCAGTGAAAGGTTTCAGATACTCATCTCTGCTGACAACGTTATCCTTATCTTTGTCCATGCGGGCAAAATTTGTATCTGCCTTGTGCTCAGGATTATAGGCAGCATAGGCTGGTGTTGAGAGTAGCGCAGCAATTGCAGCTATAGCCAGAAGTGGCTTGATCATGGTTTCCTCCAGTCAGTGGGTATGTAGCTCTATTTTATTGCCGGAAAGCAGTGGTAACCGGCATCAGGCAGCGAATGGTATAGAATTCACTGCCGGACGACACCATATAATCAGATGATGAACTGTTAATTAATTTTCACTGTCTGATTTCGGTAACGTTTTCACCTTTGTGATAAGGATCCACTCCGGGGGGGAGTTATGGTCAGGAAGCAGGTTAATCACGGAAGTTTCGTAATGCTCTTCAGGAAGTCGATTTACCCAGAGTTTCACTGCGTCGCACTCCTCTTCGCCGCCTGGATGACCGCTGTAGGCAAGAATGGAGATGATGCCGCGCTCAGAAAGAAGATTCAGGGCGATATCAAGAGCAGGAAGGGTCGACTCTGGCAGTGTGGTGGTTGATTTGTCAGAGCCGGGAAGATAACCGAGATTAAAGACAATGCATTTGATGCGACCATGAAATTGCGCAGGAATGAATTTGGCCATATATGCATGGCTTTTCATGATTAGTGTCGCACGATGATCAAGCTGGTGACTGGCCAACTTTTTGAGTGTGCTGTCGATGGCCTCGGGTTGAATATCAAAGCCGAACAGCTGGCCTTCATTGCCGATTAGTTCGGTCAGGAACAGGGCATCATGACCATTGCCCAGCGTTGCATCGATGACATTGTCGCCTTGCCTGATTTTTGTGCTCAGGAATTGATGAACATTTGATGTAATGGATACTCTAGCCACGCACTCTCCGGATATCGGCCTGATCAGGTAGAGGGGTGCCATTCATAAGATGTGATCTGAATTTCTCCGCATGCCATGGAATGAGCAGGCTCCCCTTTGATCCGAAGCCGTTAAAAATGCCAAGCTGTGGGTGTGCGGGGTGGAGGCCGACAAATGGGTGTTTGTCTTTTGTGCCTGGCCTGACACCCGCGATATGCTCAATGACCTGTGCCTGCGAATCGTTGGCACAGAGGTCTGGCAGTGCCTTCATCAGCAGTTCTCTGGCATTTTCTGTAGGCACCTCATTGAGTTCGTTCCAGTCATAGGTGGCCCCCAGCTTGAAGGTGCTTGTTGTTGTTGGCAGCAACCATTTGCCACGATTGATAATTTGGGAAGGAATAGTGCCACTGCTGTGCAGGGTAAGGATTTCACCCTTGGCAGGTTGGAATGGGAGCCAGTCAAACCACGGGTTTTTCTGACCACGCCATCCTTCGCAGAATATGAGGCGATTTGCCTTATTGCCTTGCCACTGAACAGATCCGGAATTGATTGAGAGATCTTTATAATTCAGTGGTGTGTCAATCAGCACGCTTTGTTGGTGGAACCATGCATGCAGAGTGTCCAGCAACAGGTTGGTGTTCAGATAACCGGTGTGGTGCTGGGTGAAACCATCGGGTTGCATGAGCCTGTCATCAAGATAGGGGGCGTAATCGGGGTCTGTTCTGCGCAACTTCCATGCAACCTTCTCTTTCTCTGAGCGAAAAATCCGAAGCATCGCGCAATTGTGGAGGATGTTAATACCAAACTGCTCTTCAATGTCGTGGTAAAAGTGCCGGGCTGATGACAACAGAGCTTCGATATTCTCCTGCAGCACCAGTCTCTGGCCTGTAACCGGATTGATCAGGCCTGCAGCCGCACGTGAAGCTGAAGGTATGGAAGGGTCACTGACAAGAAGCACCTTCTGGCCGGCAAGTGCCAGCCTGTAGGTAAGAATAGAGCCGGCCAAGCCGGCTCCAACAATCAGAACATCACAGAGTCGGGTCATTCCGTACCGGATAGCTCTTTAAACTGGTTTTTGAATGCGCCAAGACCATGTGCTTCCAGCTCATCTACAGGAATGAATCTGAGCGATGCTGAGTTAATGCAGTAGCGAAGTCCGGTCGGTTGAGGCCCATCAGTGAAAACATGGCCGAGGTGGGAGTCCCCGTGTCTGCTGCGAAGCTCAACCCGACGCATGAAGAAGCTGCTATCATCTTTTTCCACGACGTTTTCCGGGACAACGGGCCGAGTGAAGCTGGGCCAGCCTGTTCCAGACTCAAATTTATCAGTAGAACTAAAAAGCGGTTCACCGGAGACCACATCGACATAGATGCCGGCCTTTTTATTGTTCCAGAACTCGTTATTAAAGGCTGGTTCAGTGCCATCTTCCCGTGCAACCTTGTACTGCATCGGAGTTAGCTGCTTTTTTAGTGCTTCATCTGACGGGCGAGTCCACTCTTTCATTGAATACTCCTCGGCGAATGCTATGCCTGTAAACATCAGGATTATCAGGATTGTGATTAGACTATCTTTTTTCATGCTAAGTAAGTCGGGCTGCCTGACGCATTCTTACAGTGGCTTCTTTGGGAGAAGAAATTCATATGGTTCACTCCTGCACCGGGTTCGCAGGCAACCTTACGCCACCATCCAGCTGATTCAACCATCGCTGCCAGGCAGTGGTATATGTCGAGGATGAGGTGATATCAAAGTCATTATGGTTTCCAGAGAGCGTGACTAACTGCTTGGGTTGATGGGCTGCCGCATAGATTTTCTTACTCATGGCTTCGGGAACAAGCTCATCGTTCTGAGCAGTTATCACCATGATAGGGGTATTAACCTTCTCGATAAGACCGAGCGCATCAAATCGCGTCCGTGCCAGGTATTGAATCGGGACAATCCATGGGTAGTGCTCTGCAGCCATATCGGGAATGTTTGTAAAAGGAGTCTCCAACACCAGCGCGGCAGGTTTTGTCTCTGTTGCCAGTTTTGCAGCCACGGCACAGCCAAGGCTTCTGCCTGCAATGATGACCTGTGAAGCGGGAATATCCTGGTTGTTAACCAGTTCATTCCAGGCTGCACGGGCATCACTGTAGAGGCCTGCTTCGGAAGGGGTGCCTTCACTCTTTCCATAGCCGCGATAATCGATGGCTAATACCGACAGCCCCATCCGATGCCACTGCTCGTAGAGGTGGATGCGGTGGCTAATGTTGCCTGCATTGCCATGAAAGTGGAGAAGTGTGAATCGGGCCTTGCTGTGTGGCATCAGCCAGCCATGCAGTACGACCCCATCCTCAGTGGTTAGATGGATATCTTGGAATTTAAGTCCGTAGGCTGCGGGTGTGTGATCAATCTCTTTTGTCGGGAAGTAGATGTACTGATCCTCAAACATCAGCATCCACCCACTTACAAAAAGCGTGGTTGATAGAATGATTACAGCAAATCTTATCAGAAAGGGTTTCATTTGCTCTATTATAGGCAATTCCGGTTAATTGGCAGAAGGTCACTGTTCAAACTCAATCTGCTGACAGTTCATCAATGGAAAAGTCACCATTGATAAGCGCTTCCTTTTTCTGTTTTAGAAGCTTTTTGACGACAGCCTCGATTTTCAGAGCGGCGGATCTGTTACCAATTGGCTGATCAAACACCAGTTTCAGTCCCTCTCTGCCACGCAGGAATTTTGCACCTTTGCCATTTCTGTGCTCACTGAACCTTCGTTCTACATCAGTAGTGATACCGGTATAGAGATGACCATTATCCAGACGGATCAGGTAGAGATGCCAGACTGGTTTTTTTAGGGTTGTCATACCGCATTTAAACCTAGTTTTTCTGTTTTTGATAGTTCAGAGAGATGACGCACCAAGCTGTGAGTCTGCTACACTGTTAGCAGAGGGTATGGTAATGAGTGGAGCAAAATCGTTGTTTCCGGAAGGTGAGGCGCTCCGTCAGGCGGTTCGTTGGATTTCCAGCATGCACTCCTACGACTTGGCCACCATTGAGGAGGCCTGTAAGCGTTATGACCTCACACCTGTTGAGGAGGAGTTTATGATGCGCCACTTTCTTAATGCGGACCGGAAAGAGGCAAGCAGTTAGCACGTAGAGTTAATAAATTTCTGATATTGAATCCATCAAATGTCCGGGATGCCGATTTCTGTGATTGGACTATACTAGAGGTAGAGATTTCAGGAGGTAACTTATGGATATGACCTGGGTACTTGTTGCCGATAAGAGCCATGCAAAGCTCTACGCCATGAATGGGAGAGTCGGAGAGCTAACATTGAAGCAGGAGTGGGATCATGAAGCATCCCGTAAACATGAACAGGAACTAACCAGCGATCTTCCCGGTCGGGCATTTGATCGTACGGGTGACGCCAGACACGCTATGAGTCAATCGGTCGAGCCCAAGGACCATGAGGCCGAGCTGTTTGCACATGAGTTGATTGCTGAGATGGATCGAGGCCGTGTTGGCAATGCGTTTAAACATCTCTCTCTGGTAGCACCGCCTGAGTTTCTGGGACTGCTACGAAAACAGTGCAGTTCAACACTTGAGCAGCTTGTTTCAGATACGGTGGATAAAAACCTTGTATTTGAGGATGCAGAGACTGTTCGCGATCATCTTCCCAGCACACTGTAGCGTGCAGAGGCAGGCCTGACAGAAGAGGTTCAGCCTCTTCCTGTGCCGACTATTCGCGCACCTGTTTTGGCTTCCAGTAGATGAAATTCGTTACCCCTGAGGACAATCTCTTCACCACAGCCTCTACAACTGTTTCCAAAGCCTGAAAAGGGGAGGGTTTTGGGCGTTTCACACGCAGGGCACAGGCCACGACGCGCCTTGAAAGGCAGTACCAACAGACAGACAACCATAATGATTGAGGTGACGATTCCGGTCATGGGCATAAACAGAGTAAGTGCCATTGATGCACCCCACAGCGGTAGCGTGTAGAGGAGTATCTGCAAAGGGGCTGCAGATGTCTCTGATGTGGCAACAGTTTTACGAACGGGAGAGCTCATGCGACCACTCTAATCAGAGATCTGTTTAGTGAGAAGGTTTTCCAAAAGGGGAGACCTGCTCATCGCCCTCGGCAACACCTGCCGCATCGGTGGAATTATTCTCAAAGGCCTTTTTCTCTTTGGCAGGAACCGGCGTAGGTTGGATGGAGTCTTCACAGCCAGAAAGAAAAAACAGCGATATGATTAATACAACAGCCTGCAGGGAGTTTCTAATCACCTCCGCCGCCTGCTTCTCCGACATTTGAAGTGGAATCAGAGGTGTCGTTCTCCTGTTTGCTGCGGCTGTCCGATGTGGTGTTAGTGATGTTTACATCGCCATCACCGTCGGAGATTGAAGATGCAGTGTCTTCCTTCCGTTTGCGATGATAGGCCGGTGACTTCAAGGTCAGAACCCTGACCAGCGCTCCTATGGCCAGGACAACGGGCAGAAGGATAAGAAACCAATCAAAACTCATATCGTTACTCTAAGGGATAATGCCTGCTTGGGAAGCATCAGGCAGGAGAGGATGAGAGTGGTGGCAACTGAAAAGATTCCAGTTTTAGCGAGTTCTGCTCTTCGCGCTCTGTGACACAGAGAAGCGAAATATTATTGCGAGTACAAAGCTGGATCAAACGATCAAGAAACATTTGGCTTCTTTCTCCCGGCTCCAGCTCATTAAAGTTGTGCAGAACAAGCAGTGTTTGATCGCTGTTATAATCATTCTCTTCAAGCCAGATGGCAGGGTCGGAGCGGTCTCTTCGAAAATCAAATTGATGGATGCGCACGGAATCCGGAAGCATGTGACAGAGATCTTTCAGTGTGCGCCTGCGCCCCTGGCCATGAGCTCCGGAAAGGTTGATATTCGAACCAAGCAGAAGGTGATCTGCCAGCATGCGGGTGAAGGAAGGTCGAAGAAATGGGTAGTCAGGCATGGTTATCCCATAGGAAGCTTGGCAGGCTTTTTAGGTGGCGACTTTGTCATCTCCTCTGCCAATTCCTCTTCGCTGATCAGCCCTTTGCGAGCCAACAGACGAATCATGGCATCAAGCTTTTTCTCATCGACTGGCTGAGATGTCGATACAGACTTTTGAGTGGTCTTTGGCTTGGCTGAGGATTCGATATCGGTGATGTTATGACCCTGCCTCATCAGCTGCAGCAGTTCGTCATTGACGATGCCGGAAGCTTTGAGCCCTTTTTGTGCCTGAAAGCTTTTCACCGCATCACGGGTTGCTGCACCAAAGATGCCCGGTTGATCATCCATGGGGTACCCCAGTCTTTTCAGCATCTCCTGCAGATTACGGACACTTTTTCCTCGCATAAACATTTTAAGTGGTCTGGACATGGGTCTCTCCAAGGGGTGTCGTAATAAGATCGGGAGTGATGCTATCGCTCCAGCCGAATGCCTCAATGATCCGTGAGAATGATTCATCCAATAGTGCTTGAACCGATACTCTCTCGTCTGTGGCCGGGTGGCTGAATGAGAGTGATGTGGCGGCCAGTAGAAGTCGGTGGCAGTCAAACTGCTGTCGGAACAGATCATTGTGTTTGCCATCGCCATGTGTGGTATCACCTACAATGGGATGAAAGATATGTTTCATATGGCGGCGAATCTGATGTTTTCGTCCTGTTTCGGGTTTGATCAGCAGCAGCGAGTAGCGGGCAGTTGCATATCGGCCAACAGGGTAGGGGAGCTCCACCGTTGCAACTCTTCTGTAGGCTGTGATGGCTTCCTGTGGCTCCTTATCGGGATCGGCCTTGCGGTCACTCTTCCTGTCCAGCTCCTCTTTCAGAGGGTAATCGATGCTCTCCTCTTCAGCCGTGTGACCACGAACAACGGCCAGATACTGTTTGATGGTACTCCGCTGTGTGAACTGTTCGCTCATCAGCCGGGCTGTATCGGGATCAAGTGCAAAAAGAAGCACGCCTGAAGTGGGTTTATCGAGCCTGTGAACCGGGTAGACATGTTGCCCAATCTGGTCGCGCACCATCTGCAGGGCAAAGCGTGTCTCGTGCCTGTCAATCATGGAGCGATGCACCAGCACTCCTGCAGGTTTGTTCACGGCAACCAGCCACTGATCCTTAAAGAGAATCTGCAAAGGTTCACTCTGCTCATTTACTGACTGGACGTGGGTAGGCATGAGTCGCAAGCATAGTGGCAGGTGATAGATAAATCTTTAAACAGGCATGATATGGTTGCGCAGCGTTGATTATGGACAGGAGATTTGATGCAGAGCGCGATGGCTAAACATATTCTGGTAAAGACGAAATCCGAGGCTGAGAAGTTGAAGCAACAGCTGGCTGACGGCGAGGATTTTGGCAAACTGGCATGTAAACAGTCGACATGCCCATCCAGAAAACGTGACGGTGATTTGGGAGAAATCTATCCCGGTCAACTGGTCAAACAGATTGAGGATGTCATCTTCAAAAAGGCGCTGCACAAGGTACACGGTCCGATCAAAAGCCGTTTCGGCTATCATCTTGTGGTTGTCTATTTCAGAAGTCAGAAGCGTTCAGGATTAATTATCAGATAGTGCGAGCGCTTGTATATCCTATGCTCAGTACTAAGCTGCGCCGACTTTTACCCACTTAACTTAACACAGGACACTACATTGATCTCTACATCCGGCATTAGCATGCAATTTGGGGACAAACCCCTTTTCGAAAACATCTCAGTCAAATTTGGTGAAGGCAACCGTTATGGCCTGATTGGAGCCAATGGCTGTGGTAAGTCCACGTTCATGAAAATTCTTGGTGGTGACCTGGTTCCAACATCGGGCACAGTGAGCATCGATCTGAATGAGCGGTTGGGTAAATTGCGTCAGGATCACTTCGCTTTTGAAGATTGTACGGTGCTCGATACCGTAATGATGGGGTTTGAGAAGCTGTGGAAGATCAAGGAAGAGCGTGACGCCATCTATGCACTGCCTGAGTTTACCGAAGAGGCTGGTATGCGTGCCGGTGAACTGGAGAGCCAGTTTGCCGATCTGGATGGCTACAGTGCCGAAGCCAATGCAGGCGAGCTGTTGATCAGTATGGGTATTCCGGTTGAAGACCATTTAAGCCTGATGAAGTCAATTGCGCCGGGTTGGAAACTGCGCGTGCTGTTGGCTCAGGCGCTGTTCGGCAATCCAGAGATCATTCTGTTGGATGAGCCGACCAACAACCTTGATATCGATGCTATCCGCTGGCTGGAAGGGGTGATCAACGCACGCAACTGCACGATGATCATTATTTCACATGACCGCCACTTCCTGAACAGTGTCTGCACCCATATGGCCGATATTGATTATGGCGAACTTCGTATCTATCCGGGCAACTACGATGATTACATGGAAGCCGCATCACTGGTTCAGCAGCAGCTGCTCACTTCAAATGCCAAGAAAGCAGAAGAGATTCAGGAGCTCCAGGCCTTTGTACGTCGCTTCTCAGCTAATGCATCAAAAGCCACACAGGCACAGTCACGTGCCAAAAAGCTGGATAAAATTAAGCTGGATGAAGTAAAGCCCTCAAGCCGTGTGAGCCCATTCATGCGATTTACTCAGGATAAGAAACTTTATCGCAATGTGTTGGAACTGAAGGGCCTCAGTAAAGGTTTTGATGAGGGTCTGCTGTTTGAAAAGTTTGATTTGAGAGTTCCCGTAGGTGAACGCGTAGCGGTGATTGGTCCGAACGGCATTGGCAAAACCACACTGCTGAGTTGTTTGGCGGGTGACCTTGAGCCGACAGGCGGTGAGATCAAATGGTCTGAAAATGCGAATGTCGGGTATTACGCTCAGGATCATTCGGCTGATTTTGCTGAGGATGTGAGCCTGTTTGACTGGATGGCCCAGTGGAAGAAGAAAGAGCACGGTGAGCAGGAGATTCGCGGTAATCTCGGGCGGATGCTCTTCTCTCAAAACGATATAAAAAAATCAGTGAAAGCACTCTCCGGAGGTGAGCAGGGGCGCATGCTCTTCGGCAAGTTCATGTTCCTCAATCCCAATGTTCTGCTACTCGATGAACCGACCAACCATATGGATATGGAGTTTATCGAAGCACTCAATACAGCACTGGAGAGATATGAGGGTACGCTTATTTTCGTCAGTCATGACCGTGAATTTGTATCTTCGCTGGCAACCCGTATTATTGAACTCACACCTGAAGGTATTGTCGATTATCATGGAACGTACGAAGAGTATTTGAAGAGTCAGGGCGTGGTTTGATTCGAAAGCGGGGTGGTTTTGTATGAGCAGCGAACAATCTACAGAGCAGAAAGCATGGTTTGAAGCCGCTAAAAACGGTGATGTGGAATCACTGAAGCAGGCACTTGCATCAGGTTTCGATGTAAACACGACCGATGAGAAGAAGAATACAGCGCTGCATCATGCCGCCAGCAAAGCCTGTCTGGATGCGATGCGTCTGCTGATTGAGCACGGTGCGGGACTGGATTTAACCAATGACAAACTCTCCACACCGCTGCATCTGACCGAAAAAAACATGGATGCCATCCGAATTCTTCTCGAAGCCGGAGCTGATCCAAACCTGCAGGATGCGGATTATGACTACCCTTACTACTTTGCCTTTTATGGCTCGATGACACGTGAGCTTACCAAGCTCTATATCAGGTATGGGGCAAACCTGATGTTGTATGACGATGAATAACCAGAATCAAACAGTCCAAATCTCGGCACTGATGGAAGAGTGCGGCGTGAAGTTCGGCACCAGCGGTGCACGTGGTCTGGCTACCGATATGACTGACCGTGTCTGCTACGCTTATACCCTCGCCTTTCTGCAATATCTTAAGAGTGTTGGTGATCTCTCTCAGGGAACGGGCGTTGCCATTGCCGGTGACTATCGGCCCAGCTCTCCACGTATCATGGCAGCCGTGGCGATGGCGGTTCGCGACACCGGCTGCAAGCCGATCAACTGTGGCCTGATCCCGACACCGGCCGTGGCGCTTTACGGTATCTCTAAAAATATTCCGAGCATCATGGTGACCGGTAGCCATATCCCCGATGACCGCAACGGCATCAAGTTCTACAAGGCTGAGGGTGAAATCCTCAAAGAGGATGAGCAGGGGATGTGTTCCCAGCATGTCGATATTGCCGATGGCCTGTTTGATGTCTCTGGCACCTCCATTACCCCCTTTGTTATGCCAACCGTTGAAGCAGCAGCCGAGCGCATGTTTGTGCAGCGCTATCTCGACTTCTTCCCGGCGAACTGTCTGGCCGGCAGAACCGTCGGTGTCTATGAGCACTCCACCGTTGCCCGCGATATGCTCGGTGAGGTGTTTGAGGGTCTTGGAGCCAATGTGATTCGACTGGGTCGCTCCGATCATTTCATTCCCGTCGATACCGAGGCGATACGCCCGGAAGATGTGGTGCTGGCCAAAGAGTGGGCTGCTGAGCTGGATGTTGATTGCATCGTCTCCGCCGATGGCGATGGCGATAGGCCACTTATTTCTGACGAATCGGGCAACTGGCTGCGCGGTGATGTGGCGGGGATTCTCTGTGCCAATTATCTCGGTGCTACCAACATTGCCACGCCGGTGAGCTGCAATAGTGCGGTGGAGAAGAGTGGTTGGTTTGATTCGGTGATGCGTACCCGTATCGGTTCACCCTTTGTTATTGCTGCGATGAACGAGATGATCGGGCAGGGGGCAACCAATGTGGTTGGTTACGAGGCCAATGGCGGCTTTCTCACCGGTAGTGATATCACCCTTGATGGCCGAACACTCGGCGCACTGCCAACCCGTGACGCAGTGATTGTTCCTTTGACGATTCTTTTGATGGCAGTTGATGCAGGTAGCACCATTTCAGAGTTGCTGAACACCCTGCCTCAACGCTTCACATCCAGTGGTCGCCTGAAGAATTTCCCCACCGAACTCAGCCAGAGCAAGTTGTCGGCACTTAGTAGTGGCGATCAGACCGCCGACATCAAAGCCGCCGAAGCGCTCTTTGTTGATGCGTTTGGAAAGGTCGCTTCGATTGATGGCACCGATGGCATTCGCATCACCTTTGAATCGGAGGAGGTGGCGCATCTGCGCCCATCCGGCAATGCCCCTGAACTACGTTGTTACAATGAAGCGGCAAGCGAAGCGCGAGCCGAAGAGATGAACAGGCTCTGCATGGCGGTTCTCGAAAGCTGGCGTTCTTAATTTTCTGAACGTCCGCTTTCGGCCAAAAGCGGACATTCAGATTTGTGCTATAGT
>Ga0316187_10001562_pt1 | contig 19929 bp, 18 predicted proteins | sample CroRivburrow1_MG_FD_204927 | JGI IMG/M metagenome (GOLD analysis project Ga0316187, IMG submission 204927) | Coastal sediment microbial communities from Maine, United States - Cross River worm burrow 1 | ecosystem: Environmental > Aquatic > Marine > Coastal > Sediment | place: USA: Maine...
TTTGGACACGGTGCGCCATGCAGCTCTTGACCGCGAGCGAGCCTCGCCCCTCGCGTTGCGCTCGTTCGACGTCTCGGCGTGAGATCACGCCGACCAGCTTGCCGTTTTCGACGACCGGCGCGCCGGTGTGGCCCCACTCGCGGAGTGAGTGCGCCAGTTCGGACAACGGCATGTCGGGCGTCACGGTTCGGACCGGACTCGACATGAGGTCGCGGACGAACTGCGGGTGACGACAGGAGCGCTCCAACCCTTCGTGCAAACGGCTGACGACCTCATCGAGCGACGCATCGTGAACGGTGGCCGACCCTGCACCCGCGTGCCCGCCGCCGCCGAGCTCTTGAAGGATGGCACCTACAGGAACCGCGTTTGCCTGCGCCCGTCCAATGACGTGTGTCTTGCCGTTCGACAGACGATACGCACAGAACAGCGCATCGTGCGGTAAGATGCGAAACGCCTCCGTCGATACGCGGGCGAGGCTCGCCGGCACCTCATCGGTCTGCAAGGCGGCGACGCCAATCGACGGGCCAAACCGTGGGGCATCGCGCACCGCGTCGAGCAAGCGCACGAGCAGCTCCCGCTCCAAGGCGTCCAGCGGCGGCCGCAAGAATCGCTGGAGAAGGCCTGGTTGCGCGCCATGCCCCAGCAGCCAGGCGAGCGCCATCGCGTCCCTCGAGCTCGAACGGGCATATACGAGCGACCCCGTATCCTCATGAATGCCGAGCGAAAATAACGTGGCTTCGTCGGGACTGACCTCGGAGCCGCGCGCTCGAAGCTCCTCCACCAGGAGCGTCGTCACGGACCCCACCGGTTGCACGTACTCTTCGTCGGCGTGCAGATCGTCGGGCGCAGATGGATGGTGATCCCAAACCAGAACGCGCACGCTTCGCGGGTTCGTTGCCGCGCGATCGAGCACCTCTGCAACGTGTGCCAAGCGGCCGCGCCGTCGAACGTCGGTCACCATCAACAGGTCGACCTGCGAGAGGTCGAGGTCTTGACAACGTTGCGTACGAAACCGATCGCTATGAAGCGTGAGATACTGATGCACGTTTGGTGCGAAGCCCCCGCTCAGTCCGATCACCGAACCCGGGAATAGCTTCTGCAGAGCCACACACGATGCCAGGGCGTCGAAGTCGGTGGTCTCGTGCGATGTGATCAGCTTCACGCGCCCGGTTCCAACGTCTCCTGAAGCACGCGCAGTAGATCGACGTAGCTGACGATGCCGAGCAGGTCACCGGTGTCGAGGTCCGCCACCGGAACCGCCCCCACCCGATGCAAGAGCATTAGCTCGACGACGTCCCGGACGTTGGTTTCGGGATCGACTTTGACCGGGCTGGTGTTCATGAAGTTGCCAACAGTCGCCGAACGCGCGCTCTCGACCGCGTCGATTACGTCGTCCTCGGCAGCCCCCGTGAACTCATTGAAGTCTCGGTCGCTGATGATGCCGACGAGCTCACGGCCGCGGACCACCGGAAGGTGCCGGACATCGAGCTCATACAACAGCCCCAGCGCTTCGGCGACAGACATGAGCTCGGTCGAGGTCACGGGGTTTTCGGTCATGATGTCTTTTGCAAGCACAAGCTTCTCCTCTCCCAGTCGTCCGCTACCGGGCTAGAACATAGGGAACGGCAGAGTAGGTTCCACCGCCTTGAAATCCTGAATGATCTTTAGCGTGGTGACCACCGCTATTAGCGAACAAAGATTCGCCGCGACGAGGCTCCACCCTATTAGACGCAACCGGCGGGCGGTCGGCTGAAGGGCAGCCAGCACGAGGACCACGACCGCCACGGGCACCGCCGCAGCAAGCACCCAAAGACCCACCCGGGACCCGAAAGGCGCTGCCACCCCGACGGCGATGACCGCCAGAGACACCAAAACCAGCAACGCGCGCTTGAAGCGCACACGCGCGAGCTCTTCGTCGGTCTTGGCTTTGGTTCGCGCGACCGTCAGCCGCACTACCGCCGTCCCCAAAAGGGAGGTCACGAGCCAAATCAGCGCCACCGCGAGCGTGGAGGTCAGGCCCAAGCCCGCGGAAAGACCAAGGGGAATGGCGATCGAAGAGAGCGTTGCCGCTGCAAGCCCTTCGCCCACCATGCTCCGTTCGAGCCCCTGAATCGCCAGCATCACCAGCGCCGCACCGAGCACGAGCGGCACCACGACCGCGTACTGAACGACCGTGGGTGCGAGTACGAGCCCGGCAACCCCGGCGCCGAGCGCGACCAGGCCGAATATCAGGAGCGCGCGTTTGGCACGGTCGCTCTCCTCGCGCTTCGTGCGCGTGCCCCGCTGTCCGAACAACACGAGAAGTGGTTCATTCGCCAGGAAAGCGGCGATGGCGCCAATGGCCAGGAGCCAGGTCGAGGTCGTTGGCGAGCCACCGAGAAATACGGTGACGATTGGGAACAGAAGCTCCGCGTAGGCGCCGTGCTCGCGGGGTACCATTTTGCGTTGTGCGGTGCCCATGGGTTCTTGGGAATAGCACCCACTGGGACGCGATCCATCGCATTTTCTGCACGGCCAGAAGCTCGACGCGCAATATGTGCGTATTCGGGTATAAGTAGACTCGCGATGTCCTGCTGTGCCGGTTACGAGGTGACCGATTCCATGTTCGACCCTAGGGAGAGCATATGTGGACGGCCGTAATTGCCGGGGCAGCCGCAGGCCTCGCGTCGGTTCCGCATTGCACGGCCATGTGCGGGCCACTGGCTGCATACGCGTGCAGTGGGCGGCCCGGTGCGACCGGACAAGGCCGCTACCAGCTCGGGCGCTTCATTAGCTACTCAGCGCTCGGCGCGGTTGCCGGGACGATCGGCGGCGCGACCGCGGTGAGTCTGCCGCATGCCTGGGGCAGCGCGCTGCTGAGTTGGTCGCTGGCCCTCGGTCTCGGTCTCGCGGCGGTTCGTCTGTGGCGGCAGCCCAACCAGCCGCTCGTGACCCTGCGAACCAAGGAGAGTGATCCGAAGCCATCCATCATGTCCCGCACGATTGGGGGACTAGGGCGGCATCCGTTCTTCGTGGGCCTCGGCACCGCCCTGCTTCCGTGCGGCGCACTGGCCGCGGCAGTGCTGATCGCCGCGTCCACTGGCTCCACTGCGCTCGGGTCACTGAGCATGCTCGCGTTCGCCGTGGTGAGCGGTGTTGGCTTGGTGGCGGCAACCTGGGTCTTCGAACGGTTCGCCCGACGCCCGAGGCCCGGTACGGCGCGGATCCTCGCCGCGGTCCTTGCGCTCGGCTCGATCCTGTTCGTGATTCGGCCCGTCCACGCCCTGCGCACCGGAGACACATCATCGTGCCACGCACCTGCAGGCGACTCGGGGGGCCACGACGCACACCAGCACCATTCCCACTCGCCGTGACCACCCCTCAGCCAGCTGTTTGCGATGTTCCTCGGCCGCAGTCTCTGCCTTCGGGGTCTCGCTGCGATCACTGTGCGCAACCTTTGCTCAATGACGCCTTTGCGCCGTACTGCTGCCGGGGTTGTCGCGCGGTCCATGGAATCCTCACGAAAGCCGGCCTCACCCGCTACTATGAGCTGCGACGCGGCCCTGGACTTCCGCCCGCGGACCTCGAGTCCCGCCGAATCGACCACAAGTGGCTGGAGTTGATCGAAGAGGAACGGGCCGGAGAAGGCGGCGTCACCCGCGTCGACCTGGATATTCAGGGCATTCACTGCTCCGCTTGCGTATGGCTGATCGAGGAGCTTTTCCGGCGACACGGCGGTGCGCGAGCAGGCATCATGTCGATCAATCCAGCGCTCGGCCGAGTCGATCTCCGCATCTCGCCTGACTTCGCCCTCACGGACTGGGTCGACTCCATCGAGGACCTCGGATACTTGCTGGGCCCCGCCAGAGCCATGGGCGCGAGGCCTTCCGACGACTTGCTGTTGCGAGTCGGAATCTGCGCGGCCCTGGCGGGCAACGTGATGCTGTTCGCCGCCGCAATCTACCTCGGCCTGCGCGAAGGTCCGATCTACGAGCTCCTCAATCAGCTGAGCTACGCCGCGGGCGTCCTCGCCGTCCTCATCGGTGGCTCGGTGTTCATCGGGTCCGCCGTGCGGGCAATTCGAAAGCGGGTCCTTCACCTCGACGTTCCGATCGCATTGGGAATCGTGCTGGCCTTTACGGGTTCAACCTACTCCTTCTTTTTCGCAGCGGGGCATGCGGCCTACATCGATACCCTCACCGTGTTCGTCGCCTTGATGCTGGCAGGCCGTTGGCTTCAACAGCGCATGCTCGAGCGCAATCGCGCCCAGCTTCTGGCGGACGACGGGACCGAGAGCCTGCTCACGCGCGAGCTCAAAGACGGGGTCGTGCGGATCGTACACTGCATTGGCGTCGAGAAAGGGGACCGGCTGCTGATCGCCCCCGGAGACCTCGTGCCGGTGGAGCTCGTCGTCCTCGACCAGGCGGCAAGTTGCTCTCTCGACTGGATCGACGGCGAAAGCCGGCCGCGCCGCTTCGAAAGCGGGGACGCCGTGCCCGCCGGAGCGTTCAACGTCGGCACGCATGCCTTCTCCGGCATCGCGAACACCAACTTCGCCGCTTCGTCGTTAGTGGGACTGCTCGGCAGCGACCCGGCCTCGAAAGGCGATGGTCCCTTGGCCACGCGTTGGTGGTCGCAGCTCTCACGATACTACGTCATCGGCGTCGTCGCGCTCGCCACCACCGGCGTCAGCTACTGGTGGTGGCGAACGGGAGAGCCACTCAGGGCCATCGAAGTAGGTACGGCGGTATTGGTGGTCACCTGTCCGTGCGCGTTCGGGATCGCCGCACCGCTCGCTTACGAGCTCGTGCTCACGCAATTGCGTCGCGCCGGTATCTTTGTACGCGTGGGCGACTTCCTGGACCGTGTGCGTACGATGACGCGCGTCGTCTTCGACAAGACCGGCACGCTCACCACCGGCATGCTCGAGCTGGTCAACCCAGCCGCGCTCGACACGCTGTCGGCCCACGAGATCACCCTCCTCTACAGCATGGCCGCCCGCAGCGCCCACCCGAAGAGCGTGGCGGTCCGGCGCGCCCTCGAAGGGCACCCAGCCGCACGCTTCAGCGAGCTCGAGGTCGAGGAGCAGACGGGCTACGGAACGAGCGCCGAAGATCGCGGGCGGCGATACAGACTGGGTGCCCCTGGCTGGGCTGCCCCGGGAGCGACTGAGGATGGTGACGTCGTGTTTTCGGCCGACGGCGAAATCCTCGCCGCCCTGGGCACAGACGAGCAGCTGCGCCCAGGCGCCCGCGCCGAGATCGACAGGCTGCAGAGCGACGGATACGAGCTCGCCATCCTGAGCGGCGACACCCCCTCACGCGTGGTCGCCCTCGGTGTGAGTCTCGGCATGCCCGAGGACGTGTGCATCGGAGGTCACGATCCGGAACAGAAGGCAGGCTATGTCCGAGAGCACGAGCCGGCACGGACCTTGCTCGTGGGCGACGGACTGAACGACCAGGTGGCCATGAGAGAGGCGGCCTGCTCGGGCACGCCCGCAGTGAATCGACCCTTCATGGCCTCACGATGTGACTTCTACTTCGTGTCCCCTGGCTTGCACCCGGTGGCGCAAGTTCTGCGCGCTTCTAATATGCTCGCGCACGTGGTGCGCCGCATCCTTGCGTTTGCAATTGCTTACAATTTGGTCGCCGTATCGCTCGCCATGGCAGGATTGATGCGGCCCTGGGTCGCAGCTGTGCTAATGCCGCTCAGCTCGCTTATCACGCTCGCGTACACCGTGATGATGCTGGCGCAGAAAAGGCTCCAATGGAGATCTTGATCTTACTGATTTTCGTTTGCGTGTTGCTGGTTGGCGTCGCAGTGGCGTTCTTCGCGTGGACCGTGCGGCAAGGCACCTTCGATCAGGCCGACCGACTTGCCCTGCTCCCGCTTGACGATGAAAAGCCCATGACCCCAACGACGGAGAGGGAAGAGGACGAGGATGGAAACTCAGCGGATCGTTTATAACGACAAGGTCGTTCGCCAGTTCTTGTGGGCGTCGGTGCTCTTCGGCGTCGTCGGCATGCTGGTCGGGATCATCATCGCCCTGCAGTTGGCGTTCTGGCCGGCGAACTTGCCGCCATTCTTGTCATTCGGCCGCCTGAGGCCCTTGCACACCAATGCGGTCATCTTCGCGTTCGTCGGCAACATGCTCTTCGCTGGCATCTACTACTCGACGCAGCGCTTGGTGAAGGCACGCTTAGCGTCCGACATCTTATCCGCCATGCATTTCTGGGGTTGGCAGCTGATCATCGTTGCTGCCGCCGTTAGCCTCCCACTCGGCTTCACCACGGGTAAGGAATACGCAGAGCTCGAGTGGCCGATCGACATTTCGATCGCCCTCATCTGGGTCGTATTCGCGGTCAACTTCTTCTGGACCCTCGGCAAGCGACGCGAAAAGCATTTGTACGTCGCGATTTGGTTCTACATCGCGACCGTCATCACCGTCGCTGTTCTGCACATCGTCAACAGCTTCGAGATTCCGGTCGGCGCCTTCAAGAGCTACTCGGTCTTCGCGGGCGTCCAGGACGCGCTGGTGCAGTGGTGGTACGGCCACAACGCGGTCGCCTTCTTCCTGACCACGCCGATTCTCGGCATCATGTACTACTTCCTGCCGAAGGCGGCAGAGCGGCCCGTGTTCTCGTACCGTTTGTCGATCGTCCACTTCTGGGGCCTGGTTTTTCTCTACATCTGGGCCGGTCCTCACCATTTGCTCTACACCGCCCTGCCCGACTGGGCGCAGAGCCTCGGCATGGTCTTTAGCTTGATGCTGTGGGCGCCGAGCTGGGGCGGCATGCTGAACGGCCTGCTGACCCTCCGAGGGGCCTGGGACAAGCTACGCGTTGATCCCGTCCTGAAGTTCTTCGCAGCCGGCGTGACCTTCTACGGCATGAGCACTTTCGAGGGCCCGCTCCTCAGCATCAAGAGCGTAAGTGGCCTAGCGCACTACACGGACTGGATCATCGGTCACGTCCATGCAGGCGGCCTGGGCTGGAACGGCCTCATGGCAGCCGGCATGTTCTACTGGCTGGTTCCCAGGCTGTACGGCACGAAGCTCCACTCCCGAGGAGCCGCGAACTTCCACTTCTGGATCGCGACGGTCGGCATCCTTCTCTACGTCATCTCGATGTGGGTTGCGGGGATCACGCAGGGCCTGATGTGGCGCGCGGTCAGTGAGACCGGCGGGCTTCTCTACCCGAACTTCGTCGAGACCCTCCTCGCCATCAAGCCGATGTACTGGGCGCGACTCACCGGCGGCCTCCTCTACCTCGGGGGCTTCCTCCTGATGGCCTGGAACCTCATCAAGACCGCCAAGAGCGGTGCCGCAGTGGACGGCGAGATCGAGGTAGCCGTCGTGACCGAACCGCGTGACCGCGACATCCCCTGGCCGAAGCTTCTCTTCGGTCAGCCCGTCATGGCTTCGATCATCGTGATGTCGCTCCTCTTCGGAATGGCATTGTTCGACGGCTTCATGAGCACCGTGCTTGCCATCGCCGCCGTCATGTGGGGCGTGGCGGCCATTGCCGTTTCGATGCGCAGTCGCGGCGACGAGAAGGTCTCGTGGCACCACGCGCTCGAAGGGCGCGCGGGCGTGTTCACCGTGTTGGTGGTCATTGGCGTGTTGGTTGGTGGTGTCGCCGAGATCATTCCCATGGTCATCGCGGTGCCCGAATCGATTCGCACCACCAAGAACGTCCCGTACACGCCTCTCGAGCTCGAAGGCCGCGACGTTTTCCTCCGGGAAGGTTGCTACACCTGCCACTCGCAGATGATTCGACCGTTCACTTGGGAAACCGCGCGCTACGGCGACGTTTCGGTGATGGATGACTCGATCTTCGACCATCCCTTCCAGTGGGGCTCGCGCCGCATCGGCCCGGACCTGGCGCGCGTGGGCCGCAAGTACGCGGACGTATGGCACTACAAGCACATGATCGACCCGCGCGAGATTTCGCCGGGCTCGAACATGCCACCGTATCCACACCTCTCGAAGGAAACGATCGACTTCTCGAACACGCAGGTGAAACTGCGGGCGATGAGGAACGTCGGCGTTCCCTATCGGGCGGACCAGATTCAAACGGCCGAAGAGAACGCACGTGCGGCGGCAGCCGCCATTGCAGCGGGACTGGCCGAGAACGCGGGCGTCACCGTCTGTGACGAGCCCACCGAGGGCTGCGAGCTCGTGGTCAATAGCCGCATGGTGGCACTGATCGCGTACCTGCAGCGTTTGGGTCGCGTGCCCGAGGGCGAGTCCCTGGCCGCCGCGGAGACGAAGGAGGCGGGACAATGAGACGGTTCGCTTCCGAGTTCTTCGAACAGAGCCCTGTGCTCCTCTATCCGGTGATCGCGCTGGTTCTGTTCTTCATCGTGTTTCTAGTCGTGCTCATCCGTGTGATGCGGATGAAGGCATCCGAGGCGGATCTCTGCGCACGCATTCCGCTCGAAGAGGAGTTGGAGGTACCCCATGAGTGAGGCCAAGCGAACCGACGAAATTCAAGGCGAGATCCTCCACGTCTACGACGACATCGAGGAAGCCGATAACAATCTCCCGACCTGGTGGCTACTCACCTTCTACGGAGCGGTCGTCTTCGGCCTGGTCTACTGGTTCTACTTTCACGAGTACGCCATCGGACAGCTGCAACCGCAGAAGTACGCCGAGGCGGTCGCGGCGGCGGAGGCGGAGCGGAGCATCGTCACCGATGAGTCGCTCGAGGCGCTCGCGGCCGACGAGAGCGCGGTGGCAGCGGGTCAGGAGATCTTCATGGCCCAGTGCTTCGCTTGCCACGACGCCAAGGGGCAGGGCCGGGAGGGGCTCGGGCCAAACCTGACCGACAAGTACTGGGTACACGGCGGCGCGCCCATCGACATTCACGCGACCGTGACCAACGGCGTGGCTGCCAAGGGCATGCCACCTTGGACTCCGATTCTCGGAGAAACCGGCGTCAATCAAGTGGTCGCGTACATCCTCACGATCCGCAACACCGAAGTCCCAGGCAAGGCCCCCGAGGGCGAGGTCTGGGAACCCTGAGGGACGCTGGCGGGCGACGCGGCTGGCCTTAGAAACACCGACGACGAACCATGACCACCAAGCTGCCGATCGTAGAAGAACCGGCGAGCTCTCTTCGCTCGGATGGCACCCGTAATTACGTCCACCCAGCCGACGTCTCGGGGCGCTTCACGCGGATCCGCAATGTCGTCTTCACGGTCCTGATCGCGATCTACGTCGTCCTGCCGTTCTTGAAGGTGGGTGGGCATCCGGCGGTGTTCATCGACATCGTCAATCGCCGCTTCTATCTGTTTGGCGGCGTGTTCAACGCTCAGGACTTCTGGCTCGTCTTCTTCCTGCTGAGCGGGGTCGGGCTGGCGCTGCTGATCATGACCGCGATCAAGGGCCGTTTGTGGTGCGGCTACGCGTGCCCGCACACGGTGTTTCTCGAAGGCGTCTTCCGGCGCGTCGAGCGATGGATCGAGGGCCCGAGAGCCGAACGGATGAGGCGAAACGCTGGGGGCCTCTCGTTCGGCAAGCTCTGGCGCAAGCTGCTCAAGCACGCCCTCTACATCGTGCTCGCCCTGGCGTTGTCACACGTGTTCATCAGCTACTTCGTGTCGCTCCCCTCGGTCCTCGACATGGTGCAACGGAACCCGGCCGAGCACCCGACCGCCTTCACGTGGGTCATCGTGATGTCCGGCATCCTCTACTTCAACTTCAGCTGGTTCCGCGAACAGCTGTGTTTGATCATCTGCCCCTACGGCCGCCTGCAATCGGCGATGACCGATCGCGACACGATGGTGATCGGCTACGACTCGAATCGTGGTGAGCCCCGCGGCAAGGCCAGCAATCCCGAAAACGGCGACTGCGTCGACTGCAAGCGCTGCGTGGTCGTCTGCCCAACCGGCATCGACATCCGAAACGGCCTCCAGATGGAGTGCGTGGGCTGCGCCGCATGCGTCGACGCCTGCGACGAGATCATGGGCAAGGTCGGAAGGCCCGAGGGCTTGGTGCGCTACGACTCGCTCAACGGCCTCGAGGGTAAGTCCAAGCACTTTGGGCGACCCCGTCTGTTCTTCTACGGCGGGATCGCGACGCTCTGGCTGATCGGGTCTGTCTTTGCCTTTGCGCAGAGCGCCGCGTTCGAGGCCAACGTCCTGCGCCATACGGGGTCCCCCTTCTTCGTCGTCGATGGTCAGGTCCGGAACTCCATGCGGATCCACCTCGTCAACAAGACGGGCGAGAAACAGGCGTTTCTCATCGAACCGGAGTCCGAGAGCGGCATCGAGTACATCATCCCGCAAAGGCGTGTCGAGCTCGAGTCACTCGGCAGCACCTACCTTCCCGTCCTTGCTGTGATCCCAGCCGACCAGATGCGACCCGGCTTGAAGGTGCAGGTGACGATCTCGATGGAGGGCCACGACGGCCGCAAGTCCAGTCGCCTGGTCGAAGCCCCTTTCGTGGGTCCTGCCAGCGCGCGCTAGGGCACCGACATCACGATCGCGCCGCTCTTGTGGACGAGCTCGTGAGACACGCTGCCGAGCAGGGTCCGGGCGACTGCGCCTTTGCCGGTGGTGCCGCAGAGGATGAGGGGCGCATCGATTTCGCGAGCCAGCGCGACGACTGCGTCGGCCGGATGGCCGCTGACAGCATGGCACTGGATCGAGAGGTCGTCGGCCCTCACGGTCCCACAGGTCCGCAGCTCGAGAAGCTGGCGCAGGTCCTCGATTTCTCTGCCGGCGGCGGACGCATCGGCCTCACGGGAGTCGAGCACCGTCACGACGTGAACCTCCGCTTTGAGTTGCCGTCCCATGAACACCGCCAGCTCGAAAGCGCGGCGGGCCGGGTCGGAAAAATCATAAGCCACAACCAAACGTGGAATCAGCGACACGGGTTATTCTCCATCCTTCGTCTTGCGGTCACACCGCCCGCGCACCACCAGCACGGGGCACGGCGCGTGACGTACGACTCGTTCCGCGACGCTGCCGAGGAACGCTCGGGACAGCCCGCTTCGGCCATGGGAGCCCAGGATCACGAGGTCGGCGCCCTCGTCTTCAGCCATCTCGACCAGGGCTCTGCCGGGAGAAGGATGCTGAATGACGCTGAGCTCCACCTCGGGGACCCCTTTTAGAAGCTCGGCGGTCTTGCCGGTGAGGGTCTCGCGAATTGCTTCTTCGATCTCGACGCGAATGCTCCGCTCGAGGAGGTCCGGGCGCGACCAAACGACCGGCGGGACATTCGGTGTTGGGTCGAACACGTGAGTCACTAGCACCCGCGAGTTGAACATCTTGGCGTAGAGGGAGGCGGCCCGAAGAGCCTCATCCGAGATGTCAGAGAAGTCCGTGCCGACGAGAATCGTTTGTGGCTGGTCCATGGTTACCCTCTTTGTCTATCAAGCTTCGTGCCAGGCGATTGACACGGCTTTTAGGCAGTAAGCATAACGAAAGGAGCGCAGTTTCTGCGAAAGATTCCGACTCGGCGCAGAACTTGCGTGCCCAGGAAAGCGAAATGCTGCTAAACCGTTGGCGCAGTCCTTGCAATACCTCGAGTCACCCATGCCCTACGGGAGGACAACATGAGCGAAAAACCGTTGATGCCCTCTGAGGTTCGACGAAAGGTGCTGAGTCAGCACCGGGAGATCGAGCAAATGCTCTCGGAGCTCGAAGTAGGCGTTGCCCAACTCGGTGCCGGAACGGTGGATGCCTCGCAGGTCAAGCGCGCGGCATACGCCCTCCGCGGGATCTTGGAGCTTCACATGAACTTCGAAGAGGCTCACATGGTGCCCGCAATCAACGAGGCCGACGGCTTCGGCCCTGAACGCGTGCGTCACCTACACGCTGAGCATGCCGAACAACGGCAAGAGCTGGATCGGCTGGTGGATGGGATTCGGGAGGCGAGCTCGCCCGACGACCTCGTCTCGGGCGTGACCAAGCTCGCCAATATGCTGCGTATCGACATCGAGGAAGAGGAGCGCGAGTACGTGACCGACAAGCTCCTTCGCGACGACATCATCCCAACGGACACCTTCGGCGGCTAACGGGGCCCCGACTCAAAGGACGGAAGACTCCACATGCAGATCAAACAAATCCTCGTCCCCACGGACTTCTCGGACAATGCTCGGCACGCGCTGAGCTACGCGATCGAGATGGCTCAGCGATGCTCCGCCAAGCTCCACCTCTTGCACACTCCAGTGATCCCGACCTACCTGCTCATGGACTTGTCGTATAGCCCGGGTCCGGAGGCGGTGACTCGAATCCTCAACGAGTCGCAGGATGCCCTCGATGAGGAAGCAAAACTCATCGCGGCCGCAGGCCTCGAGCACTTCACGGCGATTCGCGAAGGAACGGTCCACGAGGTCATCCGAGACTATGCCAAGGAGCATGATGTCGACTTGGTCGTCGTTGGTACCCATGGCCGCACCGGCGTCTCGAAGCTGATGTACGGCAGCGTGACGGAACGCGTCATCAAGACGGTCCACACGCCGATCATCGTCGTCCCTCCCGAGGGCGGGGTGATGCCGAGCACGATCGTCATGTCCTTCGACTTCTCGGCTCCGTCTAAGCGCGCCGCCGAGGTCGCCCGCGCGATCCATGGGGTATTCCACGGACCGCTACACATGGTTCACTCCTACCTCGACGTCTGGGGCGAGTACACGGACCGGGGCGCCGTGGTCGGCGAGGCCGCGGAGAAGCGTCGTGAGGCGCTGCACCTCGGGCTCGAAGAAATGCTCGACACCGAAGCCAAGGAGCTCTTCTCCATCGACGCGCAGAACATCCAAACCCACCTGGTCACCGGAGACCCGGCCGAGGGCATCCTCCGGGTGGCCGAAGACGTCGGCGCAACGCTGATCTGCGCGGGGACCACGGGCAAGAGCGGCATCGAGCGCCTCCTCATCGGAAGCGTCGCCAGGCGGCTCCTTCACGACAGCAAGGTACCTCTCCTTCTTACGCACGACGACGGCTGAGGGCACAGTGCCTTGAATGAGCGCTCGGAGCGCGCATAACGGGGGCGTCATGGTCGGGCGGATCATCTTACTGGGGCTGGCGATTGCGTCGTGGAGCGGTTGCGACTGCGAGCCGAAGCGCGCCTCTCAGGACGTCACCGTGCCCGATGGCTTCGAGGAGGTCATGAAGGAGCATGCGGCGCTCTCTATCGTGGCGCGCAACGCTTTAATTCGAGGGGACCTCCCGGTCGCCCAGCAGGCGATGCGCAAGCTCGCGTTCTTCATGGAGCACGTTCCTTTCCCGGAGCAGGGCAAGGAGTACGCGCGAATCACCCGAGAGCTCGCCGGGCAGGTGCGGGAGGCCGCGGACCTCGAAGAGGCGTGCATGGCATTCGCCCGGCTCTCGAACGCATGCGGAGAATGCCACCACGCGTTGGACCGTGGCCCTCCAATCCAGCTCGAGCCGGCACCGGAGGGCGAAGACCTGAAAATGCACATGCGGCGGCACTACCGGGCGGTCGAAGGGATGTGGGAGGCGCTGTTGAGCGACTCCCCGGAGGCCTTCCAAGCGGCAGCCGGCATGCTGGCCGAGGCCCCGCTCCACGGGTCACGAACCCCAGATCGCGAGAGTCACTCGGGCATCACCCGCCTGGGCTACGAGGTTCATGACCTCGCGTTCGCCGCCGCGGTCGAGGGCAAGGCGCGGGAAGACGAATACGTCCCACAGCCTGGCGAACCCGTCGAAGACGAGCCAACGACGCGAGGGCAGGCAGAGATTTTCGGGCGCCTTTTATCCGCCTGCAACCAGTGCCATACCCTGGTCGACGTGAGGCCAAATCTGACACCCGAGGAGCGCAGGGGGAAAGCGCCGTGAATTCCTTATACCGAGCTCTCATCCTAGCCGCTTCCATCGGTGTCTTCGCCGCCGCTTGCGCGAGTGGCCGCGTTCGTGGAGGACAAGGCACCGAAATGGGGCAAGCTGAGGCATACCAGCCGGACAAGAAGGTGGACCCTCCGACAGGCAACTCCGACAAAACCTCAGGGCCGCTGGAGCCGATCGACACATACCCGGCGTTGGAAATCGATCTCGAGCGGCGTCGCCCGCCACCTGGACCGGGGCCCGAACCGGAGCCCGAACCGCAAGCCACCCCCGAACCGGGAAACGACCCAGAATAGCCAAATCGAGATGTCCAAGCTCTGCACCGCCGACGAAGCGGTCAACCATATTCACTCCAATCAACGAGTGTTCGTTCACGGAGGCGCTGCGACCCCCATCGCCCTGGTGGACGCCCTGGTCAAAGACGCGAACCGTCTTCGCGATGTCGAGCTGATCCACCTCCACACTTCGGGTGAAGCGAGCTACGCCAAGCCGGAGTACGCCCGGTCATTTCGCGTAGCGAACCTATTCGTCGGCCAGAACATGCGCCGCCAGCTCGATGGGGATCGCGTCGACTACCTGCCGTGCTTTCTCTCGGAGATCCCGCAATTATTTCGTTCGGGACGCCGGGCGCTCGACGTCGCGCTCGTCCAGGTGTCGCCGCCTGATAAACGAGGCTATTGCAGCCTCGGCGTCTCGGTGGACGTGGCCCGGGCGGCCGTCGACTCCGCCAAGGTCGTGATCGCTCAGGTCAATCATCACATGCCCCGGGTGCATGGCGATGGCTTCGTGCATATCGACCAGCTCGATTGGCTGGTCGAGCACGACGAGCCCCTGCCGGAGGTCCCTGCCCCAAAGCCGAGCCAAGAGGAGCAGGCGATTGGGCACCATGCCGCCGAGCTCGTGGAGGACGGCGCCACTCTTCAGATGGGGATTGGAGCGGTCCCCGATGCCGTCCTGGCCGCCCTCAAGGGCCATCGGCATCTGGGGGTCCACACCGAGATGTGGTCCGACGGCTTGCTGCCTTTGTTCGAGTGCGGCGCGGTCGACAACAGCCGCAAGGCGGTGCATCCGGGCCGGACGGTGTCTGGCTTCGTCATCGGAACCCGTCGGGTGTACGACTACATCGACGATAACCCGACGGTGACACAGTACGACATCGGGTACGTGAACCGGGTTTCGGTGATCAACCGGAACCCGAAGGTGACCGCCATCAACTCCGCGGTCGAAGTCGACCTCACGGGCCAGGTTTGCGCCGACTCCATCGGCCATCGCGTGATTTCGGGGGTTGGCGGCCAAATGGATTTCATTCGCGGCGCGATGACATCAGAGGGAGGCAAGCCGATCATCGCGCTCACCAGCCGTACCCCAAAAGGCATCCCCCGAATCGTGCCAACCCTGCGGCCGGGCGCCGGTGTCGTGACGACGCGGGCACACGTCCGCTTCATCATTACCGAAAATGGCTCGGTCGACCTTTACGGGAAAACATTGAACGAGCGCGCTCAATTGCTGACGTCCATTGCACACCCTGACGACCAGGAAGCCTTGGAGCGTGCCTGGCACGAGGCGCGAGCCTGAAACCCAGGCGCATCGGTTGCGCGATTGCCGCTCGCTGCCGCAAATGTTGCGTCACGGTGCGTGATCTTGTTGACGATTTGTGACGGACTGACGCCCGTCTAGGTGCCATGCTTTTTGGCACGCGTTCTGCTTGAGGGGTGTCTTCGACCGAACGCCAAATTAGGCTAAGGGGAGTTTACTTTGATTCTGCCGAGTTGGTTTCCATCTCGCTCCGACAGCGCGTCGGGGCTCCGTCTCCTCACCAAATCGCCCGAAAGTGGTGATGACGGCACCGCTACATCGACGGCAGCGACTACGCCAGACGCCGAGTGGTTGACCACCAACTCGGGCGGTTCGTTTGCGATCGGGACCATCGATCGCTGCCCGCGCCGCAAGTACCACGGTCTTCTCACCGTGCGCGAGCCAGGTGTTGGCGAGCCGATCAACATGGTCGCCGAGGTGGAGGAGTGGTTTCAAGTCGGCGACGAAAAGACCGCTCTGCACAGCTACAATTGGGGCAATGCCGTCGAGCCGAACGGCGTCGACTACCTGACGCGGTTCGAGCCGCTTCCCCGTTGGACCTACGAGTTCTCCGGCCTCACCGTGACACGCGAGCTTTGGCTCGAGGATGACGCAGACGCGGTGTGGATCCGGTATTCGATCGAGGGGCTGACCAAGCCGGTCGACTTGCGGCTACGTCCGCTGATCCGATGCCGTCCCATTCACAAGCTAACCTTTGCCAACCCGTTTATGAACGGAGAGCTAGAAATCGAGGATCGCGAATCGCTTCGCGTGGTCATGCACCCCTACAAGAACGTTCCGGCTCTCATCACGAGCCTGCACGGCGCCGCGGGCACGTTCCACGCGGACGGCCACTGGTACGAGGGCGTTCACTACGAGTGGGAGCGGGAGCGAGGCTACGACGACGCGGAAGACCTCTTCACGCCGGGCGAGTTTCGCCTCACCCTCGAACACGACGGCGCGTTTTGCATCCGGCTTGGCACGACGCCAGCGGCCAGCCACGACCCCCAAGTGCTCAGCTCGGTCCTCAGCTCACGCCGATCCTTCGTGAAGGAGCTCGATGATGCAGCCGATGCCTACTTGGTCCAGCTCGAGGGCGATCGCACTGGTGTCATCGCCGGATATCCCTGGTTCGGTGAATGGGCGAGGGATGCCTTGATCGCACTGCCAGGGCTTTGCTTGGCACGAGACGAAGTCGACAAGGCCCTCGGGGTTCTCGAATCGCTGGCGAACCGCCTCGAAAATGGCCTGGTGCCCAACATCCCGCAAAGCGGCGATGTCGCGTCGAACGCTGAATCGATCGACGCGTCGCTGCTCTTCATTCGAGCCACCGCACTCACCGCGAAACGGACGCGCAGCCGCCGCATCACCGCCCTCCAAGAGGCCTGTCTCGATCTGATCGACCGTATCGGAGACGGCGCGGACCCTCGGGTACACATTGATTCGCAGGGTTTCCTCTTCGTCGACCACGGCCCGTGGGCGCTCACCTGGATGGACGCACTGGTAGACGGTTGGGCGGTGACACCTCGCCAGGGCTATGCCGTCGACCTCAACGCCCTGTGGTTGTCGGGCCTCGGGACCGCGCTTCGATGGGCAAAAAAGCTTCGGCCGGAGTTCGTGGAAAAGTGGGGCGAAACGGCGAAGAAACTATCCGATCACTTCGAGGAAAAGTTCTGGCTCCAAGATCAGGGCTTCTTGACGGACACACACGACGGACAGAACCCCGACGGACAACTGCGACCGAATCAGCTTTGGGCTCTCTCGTTGCCTGGCGTACCAATCGACAAGGCCCACAAGAAGCGGGCGCTTGCGGCGGTGCGAGACAAGCTCCTCACCCCCGTCGGGTTGCGGACGCTCTCCCCTGACGACCCAGCCTATCAACCGTTCTACCGTGGCGGACAAGTCGAACGAGACCGGGCGTACCATCAGGGAACGGTCTGGCCGTGGCTCCTCGGTCTCTACGCCGACGCAGTGGAAGCGATCGACGGGCCCGATGCAGCCGCCGAAGAAATGATGCCCGTGCTCGCGGCCCTTTCTGCACACTTCCGAACGGAAGGCTGCATCGGCCAAATTGGCGAAGTGTTTGACGGCGACGCCCCTCACCGCCCCGGAGGCACGCCCGCACAGGCCTGGAGCGTGTCCGAGGTGCTCAGAGTCGCAAAGATGGCGGGTCCATGAGAATCTTGATGCTCGGTTGGGAGTACCCTCCCCACATCAGCGGCGGACTCGGGACAGCCTGTGAGGGGTTGACGACATCGCTCGCTGAACGGGGTATCGAGATCGACTTCCTGGTACCCAGATTGTACGGCGAGGAGAACGCGCCGCACATGCAACTCCTCGGGGCTGACTCCGCAGCGCTCATGGGCCCGGTGCCGGTCGAGACGCCCCGCCCGCTTGCCGAGCTAATCGCGGCGGAACCAGAGCTTGCCACGGATCCCATCCTCACGGCTGCGGCCGTGGCAGCACCCACGCAATCGCAAGCCAGCCAACCCGCCGAGCCTAGCGTCCGGATGCTCCGCGTGCCGGCAATGCTGAAGCCATATCTGGACCAGGTAACTTACCGGGAGCTGATCCGCACCGGCGGGCTCAAAGAAAGCGTAGCTGCCGAGATCGCGGCAGCACAAATCGTGAACCCCTTGCCCGGGCCTCCCCATGAGGTCACCCGGCTGGAGCACGTGCACGTTCCGGGGAACGACCTGCCATTCGCCGAGGCGGCGCCAACCGGGGCGCACTACGGAGAGGACCTCTTTGCGGAGGTCGCCCGCTACGCGATCTCGGCGACTCGCCGGGTCTACGGACAGAAGTACGACCTGGTGCACGCCCACGACTGGATGACGTTCCCGGCAGGGATCGAGATCGCCCGTCGTGCAGGAGCCCCACTGGTGGTTCACGTGCATAGCCTCGAGTACGACCGCGCCGGCCACGGGGCCGACCGGGACATCGTCGCGGTCGAACATCAGGGGCTCGAAGCCGCCGCGCGCGTCGTAGCGGTCAGCTACTACACTCGCGGGCTGATCAACCGCGTTCACAACACGCCCCTCGACAAAATCTCGGTTGTGCACAACGGGGTGTATGCGCGCGAGACCGTCGAGGCGTACACCGAGCAGCGAACGTCCACTGGGCCTGTCGTCCTTTTCCTCGGCCGCATCACCTTCCAAAAGGGCCCGGAATACTTCGTCCAGGCTGCCGCGCGGGTCCTCGAGCAGGTGCCCGATGCGGTGTTCATCATGGCGGGCTCAGGCGACATGCTTCCGCGCATGAAAGCCCTGGTGGAAGACCTCGGCATCACCGAGTCGTTCCGCTTCCCCGGTTTCCTACGTGGCGCGGAGGTCGAGCGCGCTTTCTCGACGGCCGACGTGTACGTCATGCCGTCGGTCTCGGAGCCCTTCGGCATCGCTCCTCTAGAGGCGATGAGCTACGACCGGCCGGTCATCGTGTCGAAGCAATCGGGCGTCTCGGAAATCCTTCGCAATGCGCTCAAAGTCGACTTCTGGGATGTCGACAAGATCGCAAGCCAGATCGTGGCGCTCCTGGAGCTCCCCGAGCTTAGGCGGGTCATCGTCGAACGGGCTCGCGAAGAGATCCGGCACATCCACTGGGATGCTGCCGCGGCAACACTCGTTCCCATCTACGAGTCGGTCCTACGTGGTTGAGGTGAATCATGCCATCGGTCTGTTTCTATTTTGAAGTACACCAGCCCTATCGACTGAAGCCCTATGGCGCGCTTCAGGTCGGTCGAGATCACGAGTATTTCGACGAAAAGCTCAACGCCGAGGTCCTGCGCAAGGTAGCCAACAAGTGCTATCTGCCGGCCAACGAGTCGATGCTTCGCCTCATCGACCGCACCGACGGACGATTTCGCATCTCGTACGCCGTGACGGGCGTCGCGATCGAACAGATGAAGCTCTATGCGCCCGAGGTGCTCGATAGCTTCGTCCGGCTCGCGAACACGGGTGCGGTCGAGTTCGTCGCGGAGACGTACTACCACAGCCTGGCTGCGCTCTACGACAAGGACGAGTACCGCGAGCAGATCGACCTCGAGATGAAGCTCATCCGAAACGAGTTTGGGCAAACGCCGCGCGTGTTCCGAAACACCGAGTTCATCTACAACGACGAGATTGGGCAATTCATCTCGGACCTCGGCTTCGAGGCGATGCTGATCGAGGGTGCGGACGACATCCTCGACTGGCGAAGCCCGAACTTCGTCTATACTGTGGCGGGCCGCGACACGAAGCTGCTCGCCAAGAACTACAAGCTGTCGGACGACATCGCGTTTCGGTTCTCGAACCAGGCCTGGGGCGAGTATCCGCTCACCGCGGACAAGTTCGCCGGCTGGGTCCACGGGCATAGCGGCGCGGGTGACGTCATCAACCTCTTCATGGACTACGAGACGTTCGGCGAGCACCAGTGGAAGGAAACCGGCATCTTCGAATTCCTCGAGCACCTTCCGGACCTCATCTTCACGCACCCCCACTGGGATATCCTCACTCCGAGCCAGGTCATCGACCGGTATCCGGCCCTTGGAGAGCTCCCTTTCCACCGAACCGTGTCATGGGCCGACGAAGC
>Ga0316187_10001564_pt1 | contig 19906 bp, 19 predicted proteins | sample CroRivburrow1_MG_FD_204927 | JGI IMG/M metagenome (GOLD analysis project Ga0316187, IMG submission 204927) | Coastal sediment microbial communities from Maine, United States - Cross River worm burrow 1 | ecosystem: Environmental > Aquatic > Marine > Coastal > Sediment | place: USA: Maine...
CCGAGGAATCGGACATCGCGTATCTGGCGGCAAACCCGATCTAGAACTTCATCCTCCCGTTCCGAACAGAAAAGGCCCCCACCGCGCGGGGCCTTTTTTGTTCGAGAAAGCCCACGCCCTGTCCGTAAATGGCACCGATACCGCTTGCCCACGCCGGACGTTTCGCCACCGTAATATGGCACCGCTACTTCGACGATCACGTTCAGACCAACGCGGCGGCTCTGGCTTTTACCACGGTACTCGCACTTGTGCCCGCGGCGGCAGTCATGTTTTCCATGCTCTCCGTGTTTCCGGTTTTCCAGGACTGGGCGACGGAGCTGGAGAATTTCGTATACGATAACCTGGTGCCGGCCGCCGGTGACCTTGTACAGTCGCATGTACAGGAGTTCATCGGGCAAACCGGCAGGCTGACGGCTTTCGGACTGCTTTTCCTGCTGGTGAGCGCGCTGCTGCTGCTATTTACCATCGAGGAGACGCTGAACAAGATCTGGCGCGTGGAAAACAGCCGCAGCGTGATGCAAAGGCTGCTGTCGTACTGGGCAGTGCTCACACTTTCCCCGTTGCTGATGGGTGCCAGCCTGTCGCTGACGTCTTATCTGGTTACCACCGCTCTGCAGGGTGACGGCAATGTGGCGGAAGCGCGCGGCTGGTTCCTGGGGATCCTGCCGTTCCTGTTCGAGACACTGGCTTTCGTACTGCTGTACACCGCCGTGCCCAACAAGCCGATCCGGTTCAAACACGCACTGGCCGGCGGCGTGTTCGCGGCGGTGATGTTCGAGATCACCAAGCGAAGCTTCACCTGGTATATATCCAATTTCCACAGCTATGAGATCATCTACGGCGCGCTGTCCTCGATACCGATTTTCCTGCTCTGGATCTATCTGTCCTGGCTGGTCGTGCTGGTCGGCGCCGAGATCACCGCCGTGCTGGGGGATGACAAGGAAATTGCCTGGAAAACAGAGAGTTAACCCGGAGTATCAAGCTGTTGGCTGACGAGGGAAAATTCGAACCAGTCAAAATGGGGTCCGCGCTCCAGTAGCTTGCCGGCAAGCGCCATTCTGGTCACCGTACCATCATCGATGACCATCTTACGGTTGATCCTGAAAGTCCCCGCCGGCGTGACGAGTGACGGTTGCCGTTTTGCATCGACGTCGGCCGGCACAAATACCGCGGGTCTGAATCCTTCGCCTGGCCTTTCCGGGACGTAGACCGGAAAGACGACGGCTGGTCGGCAGTTCGCCCCGAATTGCTGTATGCCCATTCGAAGCTCGGCATCGGTTGTGCATGCCCATCGGACCAGTCCGGCGGACCAACGTGCGTTGCCGCGATCGGTGCGATAGGCAACGACTTCACCGATCCGGATCAGTACCCCGGAGGCCCGACCGAGATCCACTGCGAGACATATGCCATAAATGCTCTCGTTTATCCCTGTCCAAATCTGGATGTCGGGAATTTCAGTTCTGACGGAACGCTGCGGCTCGACGATGGTCCCCGCTGGCGCTTTGCTTTCGGCATCAATTCGGGTCGATGCCCCCTTGAATGCGCGCTCCCCGTTGATGCAAAAAACGCTGCTGCTGATTCCAGTCACCAGCTGGAATGGGCCTGAGATCGGGTTGCGCGGAAACTTCCGTCTCGGTGCTACACCCCAGGCCCGGATCACCTGTTCCAGCATATCGAATCCGTGGCCGTCATAAAACCCGTCGCCCAGTCCGTTGGCCTTGGGTTTCGAGCCTTTCCGGAGCAGGTGCCACTGTGAGTGCGCCACGTTCGTGATTGCACGCGCATCCACCAGCAGCATCGACCGGGTCCGCTTGGGGGCGGTCCGCTGATCCAGCACCTGGGCAGGCCGATCCTGCTCCGGATCGACCAGGAACTGGCAGCGCGTATCGGGAGCGGAATCAAATTCACTGGTATCAACGAGCGAACCCCACCTGTCCAGGAAGCGGTACAGCTTGCACATGACGGGTGTGCCCAGTCTGTACGCATCGCTCATTCCGTACAGTATCGCCTGCTGGTAAACGTGCGAAATGGTGTTTTTCGGTCTGGATTTGTTCAGCGCGTCCTTGACCGGGGTTTGCTCCATGCCGAGCTTGCGTGCATAGCCGAACAGAGAATGGATCTCGACCCAGGTACCGGGCGGCTGGCTGTTGTAGTACAAAGTACTGCGGTATACCGTCAGTGACAGATAGTGGATGGAGCGGTGGATCGCGGTGCAAAGGTCCTTGTTCGCACGACTGGAGCGTATTTGCCTGGCCAGGTCGAGTACGACACTCTTGTAGCCGTAGGCCATCTCGATGACGACCCTTCTGCAGATCTCGGCCAGAATAGCCTGTGTTTTCGGGAATGGTATGTCCATCGCGGCCAGGCCGACCTCGATGTTTTCGCCGATATGCGACACCGTCGCCCGGTAGGGTTCCAGCAATCGCAGCCTTAGACCAGGTTTTAGCGGGATCCTGTTGAGGTCGTGCAACTCATGATAGATCCCGGTCAGACTCTCCCCGGATTCATCATGTGAAAGCTTCTCCAGCCACGCGCGGGTATCGGCGGGCGTCAAAGCCACCGTAATGGCGGTGCCGGATTTCTTTTCCGGAACGGTAAGTATCGATACCATCGATCAAGTGGCGCTGGGTGGCTGGTCTGTTGCTTTCTGATCCGGTTTTCCCGCCGGTCCAGGCGTTGTTATACCAGGCAGAATTTTTGAAAAACCAATAATCTCAACAAATGCAATGTGTTAAACAGGCATCAATAGCCGCCTGGTGGAAAGTCCGAGCATACTTCAAAAATAGGCGGAAAAACCTCTAAAAGCAATGGAAAAGCGGGTGAATAGCCGCTCTTGTCCGGTCCCCGCGGAAGCTGCGGTCCCGGAACAGGTCTATTGCAGATTGCCTCTGAACTTACCAGAATAGCGGGTATGGAATGCTGCCGTCGATTTCTTGTTTCGGGTGTGGTTCAGGGTGTGGGGTTTCGTTACTACACAAAAAAACAGGCACTGAGTCTGACGCTTGTCGGTTGGGTTCGGAACCGGCCCGACGGCACCGTGGAGATTGAGGCCCGGGGCAGACGTGACCAGCTCGATCAAATGTATTCCTGGTTACAGCACGGGCCCGCTGCCGCCCGCGTGACGGGTGTCGAGGTGATGGACATCGAGATGGACAAAGTCCCGGAGGAATTTTCTATTCGCTGACTGTCCGGCCTGCGGACGGCAGCCAGGTGCTGTTGAAAGCTGTCAGCACCTTGTCCGCGTACGCTGTCTTGTCGTCGCTGCCGTTGTATCGCTCCAGCGCCACCCGGACAGCGCCTCCCGTCTGATCGAGATAATACTTCAGGATGGTGCAGCCGTATCTTAGATTGGTGTGTGGACGAAAGAGGTTGTCCTGTGGATGGCCGATCTCCTTCATCCAGAACGGCATGACCTGCATCAAACCCCGTGCACCCGACCGGGACACGGCAAAGCGATCGAACTGGCTCTCCACTTCTACCAGGGCCAGCACCAACTCCGGGTTGAGTTCCGCACGTGACGCTTCGGTATGAATGGTCTTAAGCAGATCTATCCTGTAAAACGGATCCGGTATCCTGGCTTCCAGCTGCTTTGACATCGAGGCCAGCCAGGCAACGGTGTCCATCTGTGCCGAAATGTCCGGTGCGTCCCGGACGGCCAGCCTGAGGGCCATGATGAGCTGCGCGTCGGCGTTCCGGGATTCGGCGTAGAGCGCCGGGGCCAGCAGAATCGATGCCGCTGCGATACCTCTCAATAGATGCGACGCAAGCAACGGACGATCCTCACTACCGGGAGTCGGTCAGCGCCGTCAGGGTCTCGACGACATCTTCCATGGGCAGTTCCTGCACCTCCGAGGAGCCACGGTGCTTGTACTCGATGATTCCTTTTTTTATCCCCCGGTCACCGATAACCAGGCGGTGAGGCACCCCGATCAGATCCAGTTCGGCGAACATCACACCCGGCCGTTCGTTCCTGTCATCGATCAGCACGTCGAAGCCTGCTTGCTGCAATCGGGTATAAACCAGTTCCGCGGTGTCTCTGACGGCCTCCGATTTCTTCATTCCAATGGGGGCGATGACGACCTCGAACGGCGCAATGCTGTCGGGCCAGATGATGCCGTTGTCGTCGTGGTGCTGCTCGATGACGGCGGCCGCAACCCTGGTGATGCCGATACCGTAGCAGCCCATCTCGATGACCACCGAATTTCCCTGCTCGTCGAGGCAGGTTGCATTCATGGCCTCGCTGTACTTGGTGCCGAGCTGGAAGACATGCCCCACTTCGATGCCGCGCTTGACCTCGAGCACTGCCCCGGCTTTCCCGCAGCGCGCGGGGCAGGGATCACCGGCGAGGACCTTGCGGAGGTCCTCGCTGCGGGGAACGGGCAGGTCACGGCCCCAGTTGACCCCGGTGAGGTGCTGGTTGTTGGCGTTGGCGCCGCACACGAAATCCACCATCTCCGACGCGGCGTGATCTGAAATTATCCTGACTTCGAGGCCGCGGGGGCCGATCGAGCCGACGTCGCAGCCCGCCACCCCGGATACCTCGGCCGGTGGGATGAACTCCAGGGGTTTGGCCACCTCCGGCAGTTTTTCCGCCTTGACTGCATTGAGTTCGTGGTCTCCTCGCAGGATCAGGGCGACCGCACCGCCGTCGCTGCCGCGGACCAGCAGAGTCTTGGCGACGCGGGAGGTGGGTATGCCCATGAAATCCGCCACACTTTCGACGGTATGCTGTTCCGGGGTGTCGACAGCTTGCATTTGCTGCGACGGAACCGGCCGCTCCGATTCGGTCGATACGACCTCGGCGAGCTCGACATTGGCGGCGTAGTCGCATTGGCTGCAGATCGCGATGGCGTCTTCGCCCGAGTCGGCCAGTACATGGAACTCGTGGGAGGTGCTGCCGCCAATGGCACCGGAGTCGGCGCTCACCGCCCGGTATTCGAGTCCGCAGCGGGTAAATATGAGCTCATAGGCCCGGTACATCCTGTCGTACGACGCCTGCAGGCCAGCCTGGTCCACATCGAAGGAATAGGCATCCTTCATGATGAACTCCCGGGCGCGCATCACCCCGAATCTGGGCCTGATCTCGTCCCTGAACTTCGTCTGGATGTGGTAGAGGTTCAACGGCAGCTGCCGATAGCTCTTGACCTCGTTGCGGACGATGTTGGTGACGACCTCCTCGTGGGTGGGGCCCAGACAGAAGTCCCTCTGATGCCGGTCCTTGAAGCGCTGCAGTTCCGGGCCATACTCCACCCAGCGGCCCGACTCCAGCCAGAGTTCCGCGGGCTGGACAGCGGGCATCAGAAGTTCCTGGGCGCCGGCCCGGTTCATTTCCTCGCGCACGATCTGCTCGATCTTCCGTACCACGCGAAGCCCCATCGGCAGCAGATTGTAGATTCCGGCCGCGACCTTGCGGATCATACCGGCGCGAAGCATGTACTGATGGCTGATGATCTCGGCGTCAGCGGGTGTTTCCTTAAGGGTTGCAAGCAGGAGTTGGGAAGCGCGCATATTCAGATTGACAGAGTGTTTAGGGAGCGACAAAGCCGTATATTAACCGCAAATTCCGGACAATCTAAGATGCCTCATACTTTTTGTGAAAAGAACATCAAGCTCTAAACTCCGCCAATACCGGGATCTCCTTTACTGGAGGCTTACCTCCCGGGGAAACACGCCGCCGCCTTTGTTCAAGCAGCGGCTGGTGAAATCGTATGCCAGACGTTTCGGCCTCGACGTTCTGGTCGAAACCGGGACATTCCACGGAGACATGCTCGACGCATGCCGTGGCGAATTCCGAAAGCTCTATTCCATCGAGGTCAACAAGCGGCTCTATCTGAGTGCTCGCGAGCGTTTTGCCCGCTGCCCGCAGATCACACTGGTCCCCGGTGACAGCGCACTGGTCCTGCCCGTGGTTTTGAAGGCGGTGGACGGTCCCGCGCTATTCTGGCTGGATGCGCACGCAATGCAGGGGATGTCCGATCGCAGTTTGCCTGTCACGCCGATTGTCGATGAATTGAATCAGGTGCTCGACTCCGGGATCGGGAAGTATGTGGTGCTGATCGACGATGCGCGCCTGTTCACCGGCGGTGCTGCCTACCCGTCACTGGCGGAAGTGGAAGGTCTGGTGCGGAGCCGATCGCCCGGTTGCGTATTCGCCGTCGAGGATGACGTTGTCCGTATTCATGCGGATTCGAAACCATGAATCCCTCGCGAGGTCCAAACTGGTACTATCGACAGACAGTCGGAGGCAGGTGATGACGGAACTCAAAACCCGGCCGGGCAGAAAGAGCGTCCGACGCTTTCTCGAGAGCGTCGGGCACCCGGTCAGGAAGAGTGACAGCATCAGGTTACTGGCAATGATGGAGGAGGCAACCGGTGAGAAAGGAGTGATGTGGGGAGACAGCATCGTCGGGCTTGGCAGATATCACTACAAGAACGCGAACGGCAGGGAAGCGGACTGGATGCTGACCGGTTTCTCTCCCGGAAAGCAGAACCTGGTGGTCTACATCATGCCCGGTTTCTCCCGTAACGGTGACATCCCGGGCGCGCTCGGAAAACACCGGTTGGGGAGGTCCTGCTTGTATATGAACAAGCTCGATGACGTAGACTTCGATGAATTGAGGGTGCTGATCACCGCATCGGTCGAGGAGATGCGAAGGAATTATGACTGTGGGTAGAGTATCCATTTCGCCCCGGGGAACCCCGGATTCACTGACGGTGCGACCGGCAAGGCTGAGCGACGCCGGCGCCATTTTGGAAATCTCGGGTGACATGGGCATTGAATGCAGGGAAGGAGAGCTTGATCTCCATCTGGGCGAAATTCTCAACAGCACGGACCACGAGGTCTTCGTTGCGATGGTTGGCAATACCATCGCCGGCTGGGTGCACGTTTTCGCCGCCAGGCGCGTCGGCGTGGCCGGCTTCGCTGAAATCGGGGGTCTCGTTACCCGGAAGGCGTTCCGGCGCAAAGGGGTAGGGCAACTGCTCGTTGAACAGTGTGAAACGTGGGCAAAGCGCAACCACAAGTCGAGGATCAGGGTGCGCTGCAACCCCCGGCGCGAGGGCGCGCACGAGTTCTATGGAAAGATCGGGTTTGCTCGAATCAAGGATCAGGTGGTCTATGAAAAATGCGCTTGAATTGACGGGCAGTTCGGGAAGTGCCACCGCACCACGCCGACAACGACTCCGGCTGCGAACCTCAGGGTCTGTGAAGTGACCGCTGCCAGCACCGGACCAGACGCGGACCTGAGAGGTCAGCGCGAGCGCATGGTGGCGGATCAGATCGCACAGCCGCTGGACAGCCGTCCCCCGGTCAGGGATCCGGAGGTGCTCGCGGCAATGCGCAGCGTGCCGCGCCACAAATTTGTCGACGATCAGACGAAGAGCCTTGCCTATAGCGACAGGCCGCTCCCCATCGGCCACCGGCAGACGATTTCCCAGCCGTACATCGTCGCGTTCATGACGGAATTGCTCCAGCCACAGCGCCACCACGATGTACTGGAGGTCGGCACGGGTTGCGGATACCAGGCCGCCGTGCTTGCGGAACTGGTCGGGCACGTGTACACCATTGAAATTGTCGCGGCGCTGGCGGAGCGCGCGAAGTCTACGCTTTCGGATCTGGGTTATGACAACGTCACCGTGCGGTCGGGAGACGGATATATGGGCTGGCCTGACGCGGCACCGTTCGACCGGATAATTCTGACCGCCGCGCCCGATCATGTGCCAACACCTCTGATTGATCAACTCAAGCCGGGTGGACGAATGGTATTGCCGGTCGGCGAGGTCTGGAGCACCCAGCAACTGACGCTGGTTACCAGGGACGAGGCCGGGAGAGTGTTTGATGAAACAGTCATGGCGGTGGGTTTTGTCCCGCTGACAAGGCTGTAAGCCGGTGGACCCGCTATCAAGATCTCTCAGAAACGGGCTCGTTTCGGACCTGTTGGGGCGGGAATCCCTGAAGCGGGAAAATGGCGACTGGATCGATATCGCCCTGGCACTACCCACCACCCGCATCGTACCGGTCAAGGGTGAGGATTGCCTCTTTTCCGGAAATCCGCCGACAAGGGCCGCCCTGCTACCGGCATTCAAGGTCAGGGAACGGGTTGAATCCGAGACCTTGATATTTCTTGGCCATCACGCTGGTCATGACTATTTCGCACTAGCGGTGGCGGACGCCCGCGCGGGCGAGTGGTGGACATCTCAGGAAGAACACCTGTCATTCGGGGACCTGTGGCGCACCGGTGCCCGGCTCGATCAGTTCGAGGCGTCGCTGCTGGCCTATGCGCGCGGTATGTGCCACTGGCATGAACGGTCCCGGTTTTGCGGGAGGTGCGGCAGCCCGACGCGTCCGGACAGGGTCGGTCATCTGCGGCGTTGCACCAGTCCGCATTGTAGCGCGATGGAGTTCCCGCGCACCGATCCGGCAGTGATCGTGCTGGTGAGCGACGGGGACCGCTGCCTTCTGGGAAACAAGCACGGCTGGCCGGAAAGCCGGTTCTCCACCATTGCGGGGTTCGTCGAGCCGGGGGAAACGATCGAGCAGGCCGTGTTGCGTGAGGTGAAAGAAGAGACGGGCGTGGGCGCCTCGGGCCTGGAGTATCATTCCTCCCAGCCCTGGCCCTTTCCCGGCTCGATCATGCTGGGTTTCTTCGCCGCGGCGAACAGCACGGCGATCTCGCTCAACGATGGTGAACTCCGGGATGCCCGCTGGTTCAGCAGGGACGAGGTCGAGGCCGCGAAGTCAAAAGCCGGATGGCTCCGGCTGCCGTCCCGGATCTCGATAGCGAGGCGCCTGATCGAAGACTGGTGCAGCGCATGACGATAGCCCGGACAAGTTAGTGAATCAGACCAGGAGTTCGACAAAACGAACGACCTGAACGAAGGTAGTGCGTTGCAGAGGCATCGATAGCCGCCTGGTGAGAAATCCGGGCTAAAATACTCGAAATCCAGTCCTCATTACGGAGCATTTTCATGAATTATCAGGGACAAGCGCTCAGCGTCAGCACCAGCGACGGTATCGCCGAGCTGCAGTTCGATCTGAAAGCCGAGTCGGTCAACAAGTTCAACGAGCTGACCCTGGGAGAACTTCGGGAGGCTGTCCGGCAGTTGAACGAGGCCCCCGGCATCAGCGGGCTGCTGCTGACCAGCGCAAAGAACGTGTTTGTGGTGGGCGCGGACATCACCGAGTTCACGTCCTGGTTCGACGTGCCGTCGGAGGAGTTTGCCCGGCACATCGTGGGCATCCACAAGGTGTTCTCGGCGATCGAGGATCTTCCGTTCCCGACCGTGGCGGTGATCAACGGGTTCGCGCTTGGCGGTGGCTTCGAAGTGACTCTCGCCTGCGACTACCGGGTGATGAGCACGAAAGCGCAGGTGGGGCTGCCGGAAGTCAAGCTCGGCCTGTTTCCCGGATGGGGCGGCACCATCCGGCTGCCGCGCTTGATCGGGCTGGACAACGCCATCGAATGGATCGGTCTCGGTAAGCAGCAGCGACCGGCGGACGCCCTGAAGGTCGGAGCGGTCGATGCGGTCGTCGAGCCGGAAATGCTGGCCGATGCCGCGCGCGCGATCATCCGTCAGTGCAACGAAGGTGCTCTCGACTACCTAAGCAGGCGCCGTGAGAAACTGGAGCCGATCAGGCTGAACGAGGTCGAGCGGACGATGGCATTCTCCACCGCCGAAGCCTATGTCGCCGCCAGGGCGGGCAGCCACTATCCTGCGCCGGGGATCGCGTTGAGGGCTATGAAAAATCACGCGACGTTGCCGCGGGACGAAGCGAGCGAGATCGAGGCGGCTGCCTTTGCCGAGGTCTTCAAGACTGAAGCCGCCCGGAGTCTGGTGGGACTTTTTCTCAATGACCAGGCGCTCAAACGTGACGCCCGAAAATATGCGAAGAAGGCTCGCGTTGTCGAGTCCGCAGCGGTCCTTGGGGCAGGCATCATGGGCGGTGGCATCGCCTATCAGGCCTCGTCCAGGGATGTTCCCATCGCGGTGAAGGACATCAGCCAGGAAGCCCTGGATCTTGGACTTGGAGTCGCCTCGAAGCTTCTCGCCAGGCGCGTGGACCGGGGACAGCTCAGTCCGGCCGAAATGGGCGAGGTGCTCATCCGGATAAATCCCACGATGGACTACGCCGATCTGCGAGACGCCGATATCGTGATCGAGGCGGTGGTGGAAAACGAGGGGATCAAGAGATCGGTGCTCAAGGAACTGGAGAAGAATGTTTACGAAGACGTGACCATCGCCACCAATACATCGACGATTTCAATCGATACGCTGGCGAGTGCGCTGTCCAATAAGAGCCGGTTCTGCGGAATGCATTTCTTCAATCCGGTCCACGTTATGCCGCTGGTCGAGGTGATACGCGGCACGCATACCAGCGAGGAAACGGTCGCGACAACGGTGGAGTTCGCACGCAAAATCGGCAAGAACCCGATCGTGGTGAACGATTGCCCCGGGTTCCTCGTCAACCGGGTATTGTTTCCCTATTTCAACGGCTTCGAACTGCTGGTCCGGGACGGCGCGGATATCAGGCTGATCGACAAGACCATGGAGCGTTTCGGCTGGCCGATGGGCCCTGCTTACCTGCTGGACGTCGTCGGTATCGATACCGCGCACCATGCCGCTGCGGTGCTTGCGGCCGCCTATCCCGACCGGATGAAACCGGGTTACAGGACGAGTATCACATTGATGTATAAATCGGGCCGGCTTGGGCAGAAGTCCGGCAGCGGATATTACAGGTATGAGAAGGACGGTGAGGGCAAGTCGAAAAAAATACATGACGAGGCGGCCCTGGAATTGCTGGGCCAGATTACGTCGGTCCGCGATTCCTTCAGCGAGGACGAGATCGTCGCCCGCATGATGATTCCGATGTGCATAGAAACTGCGCGGTGCGTCGAGGAGAACGTCGTGGAATCTCCGGTGGCGGCGGATATGGGCCTGATCTGGGGTGTGGGTTTCCCGCCCTTCAGGGGCGGGGCGCTACGCTATATCGACGATATGGGCGTTAACGATTTCTGCGAGCTTGCCGATCGGTATGCCTCGCTGGGCGGTGCATACCAGGTCACCGACGGCCTGCGCGCGATGGCGGCGGAAGGCAGACGTTTTTTTGAGTAATCGTGAACCCGAAATGAACGAATCAGGTATCAAGCCAGGAGGCTCGCCATGGCACTAAACGGTCGTGAAGCAGTCGTTGTCGATTGCGTCCGGACCCCGATGGGCCGGTCAAAAAACGGCATGTTCCGGAACATCCGGGCGGAAGAACTTTCCGCTCATCTCGTCAATTCACTGTTCCGCCGAAACCCCGGGGTCGATCCCGGCGAGGTGGACGATGTCATATGGGGTTGCGCCAACCAGACGCTGGAGCAGGGCATCAACGTTGCCCGCAACATGGCGCTGTTGACGGATCTTCCGCATTCGGTGCCCGCTCAGACCGTGAACCGGTTGTGCGGTTCGTCGATGCAGGCAATACACAGCGCGGCGCAGTCCATCATGAGCGACAACGGCGATGTGTTCGTAGTGGGGGGCGTCGAGCACATGGGTCACGTCCCCATGGACCACGGCATCGACATCAATCCCGCGCTCAGCAAGCATGTGGCTAAAGCCGCCACGATGATGGGGCTGACAGCGGAACTCCTGGGGCGCATGCACGGGATCTCCCGCAAGCAGCAGGACGCGTTCGGCGCCCGCTCTCAGCAGCGCGCCCACGCCGCGTCGATCGAGGGGCGATTCGACAGCCAGATCGTCCCTACCGAAGGCCACGACGACGCCGGCATGAAAACCGTTTGCCGCACCGACGAGGTCATCCGTCCGGGTACCACCGCCGAGGCTCTGGCGGCGCTCAAGCCGGTGTTCGACCCGGTCAACGGCACCGTAACGGCCGGCACATCGTCCGCAATCGCGGATGGCGCTTCCGCCATGATCGTAATGTCCTCGGACCGGGCAAAGTCTCTGGGGCTCACCCCCATGGCCAGGGTCCGCTCCATGGCCTTGGCCGGTGTCGACCCGTCCGTCATGGGCTACGGTCCCGTGCCCGCATCCCGAAAAGTCCTTGAGAAAGCGGGCCTGGCCATGGAAGACATCGACATCATTGAATTGAACGAGGCCTTCGCGGCGCAGTCTCTGCCCGTGCTCAAAGACCTGGGCCTGTTGCAGCAGATGGATGACAAGGTGAACCTGAACGGGGGCGCGATAGCGCTCGGACATCCGCTCGGATGTTCCGGCGCGCGCATTTCCACGTCGCTGCTGCACCTCATGCAGGAACGGGACGCGGCCCTGGGCCTGGCGACCATGTGCATCGGAATGGGGCAGGGCATCGCCACGATCTTCGAGCGCATCTGATACCGAAGCCCGATCGATCTGCGGAATGAAGTTCTACGACTGCAAGACGGCGCCCAGCCCGCGTCGGGTGCGCATGTTTATCCATGAGAAGGGGCTTGATATCCCGGTGGTCGAGATCGATCTCAGGCACAGAAAGCAGTTCGACCCTGAGTTCGTGCGTAAGAACCCTCGCTGCACCGTACCGGTCCTGGAACTCGACGACGGAGAATTCATCACCGATACGCTGGCGATTTGCAGCTACATCGAGGACCGCTTTCCCCAGCCGCCGCTCATGGGTGTCGGAGCGGAACAGCGTGCGCGGGTCCTGGCGTGGTATATGCGCATACTGGAAGACGGGTTCATGGCCGTGTCGGAGTCATTCCGGAACTTTGCGAAAGGATTCCGCGGGCATGCGCTGACCGGCGCGTCCGGTCACGCGCAGATTCCTGAACTCGTAGAGCGGGGCAGGAAGCGCGCCGGTCGGTTTTTGGTCGATTTGAACGAACATCTGGCCGGCAGGGAGTTCGTTGTGGGCGAGGCGTTTACCCTTGCTGACATTGCGGCCCTGGCGACGGTCGACTTTGCCGGCTGGATCAAGATGGACATCGATGGCGAAATGGGTGAGCTGAAACGATGGCACGCGTCGGTTTCCGCCCGTCCCAGTGCAAAACTATGATCGATGACAACGAGTTGTTTTCCCGCGTTCTGGACATCACAGGTCCGCGGGGCGTCGTCGAGGCTGACCAGTTCCCCGAATACCTGATCGACCGCCGGGGTTACTACGAGGGAAAGGCGCGGCTGATTGTCCGGCCAGGCGGCACGAAAGAGGTTTCGCGGATCGTTGCCCTCTGCGGTGAAGCCGGAGTGTCAATCGTGCCCCAGGGCGGTAACACGGGGTTGTGCGGCGGCGCGACACCGGACGCATCCGGAGGTCAGGTCGTTCTTTGCCTGTCCCGAATGAATTCGATTCGCGACATCGATCCCGTAGACCACACGGCCACCGTCGAGTCCGGAGTTGTACTGCAGCAGTTGCACGAGGCAGCAGCGGAGCGGCAGTTGTTTTTCCCGCTCGATCTGGGGGCGAAGGGCAGCTGTCAGATCGGAGGCAACCTGTCGACCAACGCCGGCGGAATCAGCGTGCTGCGCTACGGGAACGCCCGGGACCTCGTGCTCGGGCTGGAGGTTGTGCTGCCCGACGGCCGGGTCTGGGACGGCCTGTCGCGACTTCGGAAAGACAATACCGGTTATGACCTCAAACAACTGTTCATCGGCGCCGAGGGGACCCTGGGGATCATCACGGCCGCGGTATTGAAACTTTTTCCGGCTCCCGGTGCGCGCCATACGGCGTTCATTGCGGTCCCGGACCCGGCCAGCGCCTGTGCGTTGCTGGGGGTAGCGCGCCGGATGAGCGGGGACGCCCTCGTGTCGTTCGAATATATCCCGAGGCTGGCGCTCGATATCGTCGGCATCGATCCGCTCGATGAAGTCTACGAGCACTACATACTGCTCGAGCTGGTTTCCGGCGACGGTGGCAGCCTCAACGGGCAACAACTCGAAATCATGCTCGAAGACGGCATGGGAAAACAGATGATCATCGACGGCACCATCGCGCAGAGCGATCAGCAACGGAACCGGCTGTGGCAGCTGCGTGAGAACATCTCCCCCGCGCAGCGTGAGTCGGTAAAGAACGATGTTTCGGTGCCGGTATCCGCCGTCCCGCAGCTGCTGGTCAAGGCGCCACGCGTGGTCGAATCCATCGCGCCGGGCGCCCGACCCTGCCCGTTCGGACATATCGGCGACGGCAATATCCACTACAATATCCTGGGTCCGGAGAACATGGATGCGGTGCAGTTTCGACGGGACTATGGGCAGAAACTCATTGACGCCATAAATGAGCTGACTTTATCGCTGGGCGGCAGCTTCAGTGCCGAACACGGGGTTGGGCAACTGCGGCGTGCCGAGCTCTACAAATACAAGGACCCGATAGAGATCGAATTGATGCAGCGGATCAAAACGGCAATGGACCCGGACGGACTGATGAATCCGGGCAAGGTCATCTGATCCCCTGACCGGAATGTCAGTCGGGTTCCGTTGCGTCGCTCCGTTCCTCGACAAACGTCCACAGAGTTCCCGGTGAGGGGTTGAAATGAGCGAGTTTGAAATCCACAGTATGTCCCGTGCCGACGTCGATACCGCCATCGAGTGGGCGGGACTGGAGGGTTGGAATCCAGGTCTGAATGACGCGGACTGTTTTTACGCGGCCGATCCCGGCGGATTTCTGATCGGCAAGTGCAAGGGAGAGCCTGGAGGGGTCATCTCGGCAGTTAAATATCAACGGTCCTTCGGGTTCATCGGACTCTACATCGTCCGTCCGGAATTTCGCGGCAAGGGATATGGGTTAAAGCTGTGGAACGAGGCCGTGGCATCGCTCGGGAGCCGGAACGTCGGGTTGGACGGCGTAGTGGAACAGCAGGAAAACTACCGGAAGACGGGTTTCGGATTCGCGTACAGGAATATCCGCTTCGAGGGAAGGAGACCGCAGGCTGCACTGATCGGTGGGAAGGATCTCGCCAATTTGTCGACCCTGGATTTCGAACGTATCAATGCGTATGACCGTACCTGTTTCTTTGAGGAGCGATCTTCCTTTTTGAGGACCTGGCTCGACCAACCCGGTGCGTTTGGTTTCGGCATCCGTGCGGGTGACGCGCTGGGGGGTTACGGTGTGCTGAGGCCCTGCCTGAAAGGCTTCAAGGTCGGTCCCCTGTTCGCGGACACGCCGGAGCTGGCGGAGCGGATCCTGACCGCATTGCTGGTGTGCATTCCTGATGACGCCGTGTTCTTTCTCGATGTGCCCGAGGTGAATGAACAGTCCATCGCGCTGGCCGGTCGTCACGATATGAGCATCGTTTTCGAAACCGCACGGATGTATACCGGTGAACCTCCCCGGCTGCCGCTGGAGAAAATTTTCGGCGTCACGACATTCGAACTGGGCTGAAGTGCTCGGTCCGAAAGTGGCAGTGATGCCGCCATTCAAATTACACATTTTCACGAATCTGGAGTGCGGCATCGATTGTGGGGATATACATGGTATCGGCGGCATTTGCGCAAGACGCCGCCGCCCGCGACGAAGTCTGTGTGTACACCAAGAAGGACTACGAAGGGGAGGAATACTGCACCTCGAGGAGCATACAGAATCTGGACGACTACGACATGAACGACAAGATCTCGTCCCTGTCGGTGCGCGGCAACGCGACCGCGGTTTTGTACAAGAATGCGAACTTCCGGGGCAAATCGATTGAATATACCGGTGACGTGAGCCGCATCGGCGGCGGGATGGACGACCAGGCGTCCTCGATCGAGGTATACGTCGGGGGTGCGGCGCCGGCCAGCGGGAACAGTTCGGGCGGGAGCAATACCGCCGGCAGCACCCAGTATCCTGCAAGCGAGGGCTGGCAGCTCCAGACCTACTGCAACTGCGGCAGCGGGAAACGCTGCTATGTCCGGAAACGGAACGGGCAAACCGAGGTGGGTGCCTGTGTGTTCGAGTGTCCGAGCGGTTGTAAGTAGAACCTGTCTCGAAAAAGTGCTTCGGTCGTCGATGCGGGGCGTGGATCGTTGGAGTGGCGCAGTTTACATGGAATAACTGCGCACTGGAGAACGATCCACAACACCCTGTCAATGAACAATTTGACGGACCAGACGCAATTTGAGGTGGCTTCCGGACTCTCGCCGGGATACCGGCATCTGTCGTGAAACTCCGGGTAAAAGTGGCAGCCGGCGCTTCCGGTGAAGGCATCGTGGGGTGGATGGGAGACACCCTCAAAGTGCGCGTCCGGGCGCGGCGGGAGAAAGGGAAAGCCAACGCTGCGCTGGGCAGACTCCTGTCCGATATACTTGAATTGCCGACGGATCGTATCCGGGTCCTGTCCGGCCTGACCACGACCACGAAGCTGGTGGAGATTGTCGACGCCGACAGATTGGCCGTGCTGGAACACCTGAATCGAACCCTGTCGCTGAAATAGCACAGCCGACTCGGGGTGATCTCCTGGGCGGACTCGCCGCCAGAATATTTGCACAATTTTTCCCGCTACTTGATCAAAGTCATGGGATCGATCGCCACCAGCGCATAGAGTATTCCGATCCGTCAATCCCAATATTCAAAAACAAGGGAGCGAATAAAATGTCACTCAATTTCAAGTCAATCTCCGCTGCGCTCGGCGCCGTTCTGCTGACCACCGGGTCGGTTGGCGCGGTCTATTCCCAGGAAAACCTGCAGCAGGTGATGGAGAGGCGCGGACTTACCGAGAAAGACGTGCTCGCGGCCGCCAAAACGTATACCCCCACTGGCGGGCGCGACGAGTACCTCGTGTTCAGCTCCGGTGGTCAGAGCGGGCAGGTCATCGTCTACGGTATCCCGTCCATGCGCATCCTCAAATACATCGGGGTGTTTACTCCGGAACCGTGGCAGGGCTACGGGTTCGATGACGAATCGAAGGTAGTTCTGGCGCAGGGTCGGATCGGCGGCAAGGACATCACCTTCGGTGATACGCACCACCCCGCCCTGACCGAGACCGACGGCGAATCCGACGGCCGGTATCTGTTCATCAACGACAAGGCGAACCCGCGCATCGCCGTTATCGATCTGCACGACTTCGAGACCAAGCAGATCGTGGTCAATCCGTTCTTCAAGAATGCGCACGGTGGCGCTTTTGTGACCCCGAATTCCGAGTACGTCATGGACCCGGCCCAGTATGCGGCGCCTTTTGAGGATGAATTCGTCCCCCTGGAACAGTTCAACGACCGCTACCGGGGCGGGCTCACCTACTGGAAGTTCGATGCTGACAAGGGCCGGCTGGATCCGTCGCAGTCGTTCACCTTCGAGCTGCCGCCTTACAGCCAGGACCTCTCCGATGCGGGCAAGGGGCCCTCTTATGGATGGGGCTTCACCAACTCGTTCTGCTCCGAGCGCTACATCGGCGGCACCGAACGTGGCCGCCCGCCTTTCGAAGCGGGCTGCTCGTCGAAGGATACCGACTTCCTCCACGTGACCCACTGGAAGAAAGCCGAGGAACTGGTTGCGGCAGGCAAGGTGGAAAAGGTCAAGGATCATTACCTGATTCCCATGGAACAGGCCGTTGCCGAGGGACTGCTCTACCTGATCCCCGAACCAAAAAGTCCCCACGGTGCCGACGTGACCCCGAATGGAGAGTACATAACCGTTTCCGGCAAGCTCGACAGCCACACCTGGGTGTATTCCTGGGAAAAAATCAAAGCGGCAATCGACGGGAAGAATTTTGAGGGAACGGACCCCTACGGGATCCCGATCATTGCTCTCAACGACGTGCTGCACAAATCCGTGAATGTCGGCCTGGGCCCGCTCCACACCCAGTATGACTCGAAGGATTGCGTTGCCTACACCTCGATCTACGTGGATTCCATGATTACCAAGTGGGATTACTGCGAGGGCAAGGTGCTGGACCAGTTGCCGATTCACTACAACGTCGGTCACCTGATGACAATGGAAGGCGACACCACCAGCCCGGACGGAAAATATCTGGTGGCGCTGAACAAACTTGCGATCGACCGATTCAATCCGGTGGGCCCCCTGCATCCGCAGAACCATCAGCTGATCGATATCAGTGGCGAGAAGATGGAGCTTCTGTATGACATGCCGCTGCCGCTCGGCGAACCGCACTACGCCGTCGCCATCAAGGCGGACAAGCTGAAGCCCGGCGTGCGCTACAAGTCCGGCTGGAACAGCCGCGCCGACGAGCGCTCACCGTTCAAGGCGCGTGCCGGCCGTGAGAAGACCGAGCGCACCTGCAACGACGAAGGTCAGTGCACCGTTCATGTCTACGGCACCACCATCCGCTCGCACATCACACCCGAGATCATCGAGGTCGAGGAGGGCGACGTGGTATCCCTGCACTTCACCAACCTGGAGCGTGCGGAAGACGAGGTCCACGGCTTCGCCATGTATGGCCAGAACGTCCAGCTTTCGATCGAGCCGGGCAAGACCGCCTCCGCCACCTTTGTCGCCGACAAGGCCGGCGTTTTCCCCTACTACTGCACCGAGTTCTGCTCGGCGCTGCATCTCGAAATGCAGGGCTACCTGCTGGTGCGGCCGAAGGGCTACAAGGCGGAAGAGGTATCCATGCAGGAAGGCACGACCTACAGCGAGGACGATTACATGAAGCAGGTGGAGACCAACGTCGCCACCCAGGGTGTGATCGACCAGGTGGTCGCTTTCATCACCAGCCACAACTACCAGGACTTCCCCACGGTAGTGGGGCTGGTCGAGGACGCCACGGACCAGCTCGGATTTGCCGAGGAAGCCAAGGCGAAATCCGAAGCCGCCGCGGGCCAGCAGGATTGGAACAACGCAATGCTGTGGGCCAACCAGTGGTGGCAGTACCAGGTTAAAACCGCCGACCTCGGGTTGCGGGCAAAGACTTTCCTGGAAGAAAACGGCGCCAGGAAGGTCCAGTAGCATTAAACGGATTTAGCGAGGATACGGACGTCAACCGGGGCGGCCCGCGGGGCCGCCCCAACTATTTGAAGGTATGTTTATCATGAAGAAACTGAAGACCCTGGCAGTACTCCTCGGTGCTACCGGCATCGGTATGAACCTGGCCGGCCCGGCAGTTGCTGCCGACGGTGAGACCCTGTTCAAGCAGAAAACGTGTTTCACCTGTCATGGCGCGGACGGCAAGACTCCAATCATGGCGGGTTATCCCAAGATTGCCGGTCAGGACCCTGTCTACGCCCTGCAGCAGATGAAAGACATCAAAAGCGGGGCCCGGTCCAACGGCATGTCCGCCGCCATGAAGGGTGTGATGCACCTGGTGACTGACGAGGAAATGCAGGCGATCGCGGACTACGTCGCCACGCTCCAGCCCTGAGGTCGTCGCCGGCGCGGATGCATCCCGGACCCGGCAGTGAAGAAAGTAGTCCACGCTCCGTCGATTGTGATGTGCCGGATTAAGTAATTCTGAGCGGGACGAAATTGAGAATCGGTATCAGTGCCGGATTGTTGCTGTTCGTGGCCGGTGTGGTTTTCTGGGGCGGATTCAACACCGCCATGGAGGCCACCAACACGCTCGAGTTCTGCATCTCCTGTCACGAGATGGAATCCACCGTCTATCAGGAGTACAGGCACTCGGCCCACTACAACAATCCCTCCGGCGTGCAGGCGGTCTGTTCGGACTGCCACGTGCCAAAGGAGTGGACGGCCAAGCTCATCCGCAAGATCAAGGCCAGCCAGGAAGTCTACTTCTGGTTGACCGGCGCTATCGATACCCCCGAGAAGTTTGAAGCAAAGCGCCTGGAACTTGCCGAACGCGTGTGGGACTCGATGGAGCGGAGCGACTCGCGCGAGTGCCGCAACTGCCACCACTTCAGCGCAATGGACCTTGACGGGCAGGCCAGATTCGCGCGGCGCATCCACGGCAACAGCATGGATGAGGGGCAGACCTGCATTGATTGCCATCGAGGGTTGACCCACCGTCTTCCACGGGAGGTAGTGCAATTCGTGGATGTCCCGGAGTTGTCGCGGGGCGACCGCGAATACGGCGAAGAAATCAACGACACC
>Ga0316187_10001566_pt1 | contig 19895 bp, 18 predicted proteins | sample CroRivburrow1_MG_FD_204927 | JGI IMG/M metagenome (GOLD analysis project Ga0316187, IMG submission 204927) | Coastal sediment microbial communities from Maine, United States - Cross River worm burrow 1 | ecosystem: Environmental > Aquatic > Marine > Coastal > Sediment | place: USA: Maine...
AAGTGGCTTATTAGAAATAAATCCCTTTCAAATTCTTTGGCTCAGTAAGTCTTAGCTATATTTTACTTTTCTTAAAATTCGAAAAGACTCCTTTAAGGATTCATAAATGTTTACATCGTATTTCTTTAATAGTGGACGAGCAGTTTCCATTAAATCTTTTGCCTCCTCAAAACCATTAAAATAGCAAATAAGATACGTTGCCGGTAATAGTTTCAAATCTAATTCTTCTGAGCGTTTAAGTAATACGCCCTTTTCAATTTTTTGCAGTAGAGCCTTGTTTGAATTAAAAATATGATACAAGGTCTTTTTGTCATATTGTGGTGGTTCAAAAATTAAATCACTTTGAATTTGATAGGTTCCGTTATCTGAGAAATATATATCCACTTTTTCCAGGGGATAGTATTTTTGTTGATTCCCCAAGCCCAACTTCACATACTCCATGATAGTAAAAGATTCATCATTGTAGCTTATTGAGATTTCATCCAGTGCAGAAAAGAAAAGTTTAACCTGTTCATTAATAAGTTCTATATCAACTCTTGAATAAAAAACTTCATTTTTTACTTTTTTTTGATTCCCCGCCCAGCAGAGTACAAATTGTTCTTTAAAAACTTTATAGCTGCTAATCAGATCCCTATGTCTGTTATTTATAAAATCTATTACGCCATCAAGGGTAAGTTCAATATTATTTCGGGCATGTTGTTCTATGGTTGCAACGGTTTCTGAGTTGCTATCTTTTAATACAATATCAAAAGCCTTTGGCATGCTTATACTCCCATCTCTGAAAAAAACTGCGCCTCCGTAATACTTCCATATATTGCGCCGCAATGCGCAAACTTTGCCAGTAGAGCTTATCGTAACCAACCCCACAACCTTGCCTTCCGGTAAGTGCGGAAACGGAATATTTTCATAAGAGATCAAAGGAGGGTTGTCAAGATAGGCATTTACCAGGTTTTGAATTTTACTGTCATCAAAGAAATCTACCCCAACAATTTTATTGTCTTCATCCTCAACTCCAACAACAATAAATGAATTATTATTTGGATTGCTATTTGCCAGTGCGCAAACATGCTTTAGGAATTTAGCTTTACCTTCTCGCTTACCTATATTGATAAACCTTTTTTTATCATAAAAACTATTCTCGTCATTATGAGCCAAAAGGTTTTTTACCAGTAGGCGCTTATTAATCATATTGTTTTCTTCACTATAGTACTACTTGCCTGTGCAGTGGGCATAACTACAAGATCTGCAATATTTACATGGGGAGGTCGCGATATTACAAAGTAAATTATATCTGCTATATCTTCAGGCTTTAAAGGTTGAAACCCCTGGTAAACACTATCGGCTCGTTCAACATCCCCTTTAAATCTGACTTTGCTAAACTCTGTCTCTACCAAGCCCGGGTTAACAGCACCCACGCGTATTCCATAAGTGTTCAAATCTATTCGCATTCCCTGATTAATTGCATCAACGGCATGTTTGCTGGCACAATAAACATTCCCTTTGGGATAAACCTCTTTGCCGGCGGTTGAGCCTATATTTATTATATGTCCGGAACGACGCTCCACCATTTGTGGCAAAATTCCCCTGGATACATATAAAAGTCCTTTAACATTAATATCCAACATCGCATCCCAATCTTCAAGGCTGCCTTTTTCTATTGGATCCATTCCATGAGCGTTACCCGCATTATTTATCAAGATATCTATATGAGAAAATTTCTCGGGCAATGAGTTAATGGCATTTGAAACGGCATTTTTGTCCCTGACATCAAAATTCAAGATATAGACATCAGTAAGCGGTTCTAATTGCTTCTGCAATTTTATTAAAAGTTCTTTTCTTCGCCCACATATTACCAATCGGATATCTTTTGATGCGAAAAGTAGCGCCGTAGCCTTTCCTATGCCACTGGTTGCGCCTGTAATAAATGCTGTTTTTTTCATTAATTTTATTTGGAATGATTACTAATTAGGGAACCTTATGTCCCTGAGATGCAACTAATAATAAAAACCAATCTTCCAACTCCAGATCAATTTCAGTGGCTCTTACAGAAGCCATTAATCGTTCTTTGTTGGTGGTGCCAACAACTGGGTGAAGATGGCAAGGGTGTTTTAATATCCATGCCAGAAGAATTTGACTACTATCTGCTTTATATTTCTTTTTAAGGCGTTTTAACACCTTTTTTATTCGCTTCCTTCTTTTGTTATCCTCCCTAAAATAGCTACCCAAGGGACTCCACGCCATGGCAGTCCGATTATGAATAATACAATCATCAAAAGTACCGTCATACATTAACTTTTCGGATGTTAAGGAAAATTCAACCTGATTAGCGGTTACTGGTAATACCGACTCCAATAGATTAATCTGTGAAGGTGAAAAATTAGACACTCCAAACTCTCGTACTTTACCTTCTTTCTGCAAATAAAGAATGGCTTCTGCAATTTCATCGGGTTGCATTAACGGGCTGGGTCTGTGCAGTAAAAAAAGGTCTAAATAGTCCGTTTTAAGTTTGGACAGAGAACGCTCTGCAGACCAAACAATATAATCTTTTGAATAATCATAATGTTTTACATTATTATCTCTGGCCTTGCACACATATTGTATTCCACATTTAGTAATAAGTTGTACCTGCTCCCTGGGGATTGAACTTTGAATAAAAGCGTTTCCAAACGCTTCTTCATTTTCATAACCTCCGTAAATATCTGCATGGTCGAAAGTTGTTATTCCATTTTCGAAACAGTAGCCAAAAAGGTCAGTCATTTCCTTTTTTGTAAGATTCTTTCCCCAACTTCCCCATGTCATGGTTCCAGCAATAATTTTTGAATAAGATATCCTGTTTTTCATAAGTATGTGAAAATATAAAATAAATCCCTTAAATACTTCATAAAACTTAGGGTTCTAGACAATTTTTAACCAATCATTAACAGCACTTATATAAATAAATTTTCAATTTGCGCCCTACTGTAAGACCAACAGATTAAAAACCAAAAAATAAAAATATTAATGGAGGAAAATACTACTATAGATATTAGTGCTGTTAATGAGAAGATTGCACAGGAAAGTGCTTTTATAGACCTGCTTATTCTGGAAATGAATAAAGCTATTGTAGGTCAAAAGCATATGATAGAACGATTGTTGATCGGACTTTTGGGACAGGGTCATATTTTGCTGGAAGGAGTCCCCGGACTTGCAAAGACTCTTGCAATAACCACTCTGTCAAAGGCGGTTAAAGGTAGTTTTAGCAGAATTCAGTTTACTCCTGATCTTCTGCCAGCAGATGTCGTGGGAACAATGATATACAATATGAAAGAAAATGACTTCTCCATTAAGAGAGGTCCAATATTCGCCAATTTTGTATTAGCTGATGAAATTAACCGTGCTCCTGCCAAAGTGCAGTCAGCACTGTTGGAAGCCATGCAGGAAAAACAAGTTACCATAGGTGATGAAACTTTTATACTTGATAAACCGTTCCTCGTTATGGCTACTCAAAACCCGGTGGAACAGGAAGGAACATATCCGCTCCCTGAGGCTCAGGTGGATCGTTTTATGTTAAAAACGGTTATTGATTATCCAAAGATGAATGAAGAACAGCTTATTATAAGACAAAATCTTCAGGGTATACTTCAGGAAGTTAAACCTGTTATATCACTTAAACAAATTCTCAGCGCTCAACAGGCAGTTCGGGAAGTCTACATGGATGAAAAAATTGAAAAATATATCCTCGATATAGTATTTGCCACAAGATATCCGGAAAAATATGATTTGGCAGATCTTAAGCCACTCATAAGTTTTGGAGCATCACCACGTGGGAGTATTAATCTGGCAAATGCCGCTAAATGTTATGCTTTCATAAAAAGACGTGGGTATGTGGTACCCGAAGATGTGCGTGCAGTTGTGCATGATGTACTTAGGCATCGAATTGGAATTACCTATGAAGCAGAGGCCGAAAATATTACTTCAGAAGAAATAATCAACCGGATTGTTAACGAAATTGAAGTGCCATAATAGTTCAACCTATGTAGTTCAATGTCGTAATGGGCATTTGCTTATAAACTAAAAAGCTTGAACCCGAATGGATACCAAGGAGTTATTAAAAAAAGTTCGTAAGATTGAAATTAAGACCCGTCGTCTTTCAGATCACATATTTGGAGGGGAATACCATTCTACTTTTAAAGGTCGTGGAATGACTTTTAGCGAGGTCCGCCAATATCAGTTTGGCGATGATGTAAGAAGCATTGATTGGAATGTCACAGCCAGATATAACGAACCTTTTGTAAAAGTTTTTGAGGAGGAAAGGGAGCTAACCATGATGCTTATGGTAGATGTCAGTGGCTCTGAACTTTTTGGTACAACGAATAGTTTTAAAAAAGATATAATTACAGAAATATCGGCCACACTTGCATTTTCCGCTCTCCAAAACAACGACAAAATTGGTCTACTCCTTTTTACTGATGAAATTGAACTTTTTATACCTCCTAAAAAAGGTAAAAGCCATGTCTTGAGAATAATAAGAGAATTGCTGGAATTTTCACCGAAAAGCAATAAGACGAATATCGGGGAAGCTCTTAAATATTTAACTAACGTCATGAAGAAAAAAGCAATTGTATTTGTGCTTTCAGATTTTATGGCTGCAGATTATAAACAAACGCTAAGAATTACAGGTAAAAAACACGATGTTACCGGTATTCGTATTTATGACGAAAAAGAAGAACATATTCCAAATTTAGGAGTAGTGCAAATGCTGGATTCGGAAACCGGTTCAGTGAAACTTGTAAATACACAATCTAAAAACGTTCGGAAAGCTTACGGGGAATACTACAGAAATCGGGTAGACTATTTTAAAGATACTTTCAATAAATCGGGATGTGGTGTTTTGGATTGTCGAGTAGATGAGAGTTATGTTAAAAAGTTATTGGGTTATTTTAAGCGAAGAGGATAAATGGATATGATTTCAATGAATTTAAGACGTATTATCAGTTCCTGGTCTGGACCGGTGTTTCTGTTATATCTTTTATTTTTTGGGAGTCCTATTATTGCTCAGTCGCAACCCGTAATAAGCTCAAAAGTAGACACGACGAACATTAAAATTGGTGAACAAATTCATTTTACGGTTACTGTTGAAGTAGATTCAACTGCCCAGGTATTCTTCCCTGAAGGGCAAACCTTTTCACCCTTGGAAACTGTTGAAGCTTTTAAAACAGATACAACCCGAAAAAAAGATAGGATAACTCTCCAGAAAATATACGCGCTAACACAATTTGATTCCGGATCATACGTGCTGCCAGCTCAGCGCATTGAAATTAACGGGGCCGGATTTTTTACAGACTCCCTAAAAGTTGATGTTGCCACGATACCGGTTGATACGGTCAACCAAAAAATGTATGATATAAAACCTTTAATAAGCGTACAAAAAAGCAATAGTGAATTTTGGAAAATCCTCCTGATTGTTTTACTTATTGCCGGAATTGCGGGCGGCCTTATTTATTGGTTCATTCTTCGGAAAAAACCATTGACAGAAGAGGAAAAGGTAGCATTGCTCCCTCCTTATGACAGGGCACTTTTGGAATTGAAACGATTAGAAAATTCTAAATATTTAATTCAGGATAAGTACAAAGTGTATTATTCAGAATTAACCGCAATAGTACGATCCTATCTTGAAGAAGAGGTGCATATTTCAGCTCTGGAAAGTACCACAGGTGAATTGATTCAAAAATTAGAATTACTGCAGGATGCAGGTGAATTAAAGCTTCAGGATAATACAATCAAACAATTTGAAAAAATACTTCAAACAGCAGATCTTGTAAAATTTGCAAGGTCCAAACCCCCTACAGCAGTGGCTGAGCAGGATAGAAAATCAATTGAAGAGATCCTTGTTAAAACAAAAGAAGCCCTGCCCGAACCTACCGAAGAAGATTTATTGGAACAAGAAGAGTATCAGGAAATTATTGCTCAGAAAAAACGGAAAAAGAAAATAATATCAATTGTGTCTGCTGCGGCAATTGTATTACTAGTCTCCCTTGGGGGACTTATAACCTATTTGGGTCCTTCTTATGTTTGGGACACTATTACGGGACATCCTACAAAATCACTTTTAGAAGGAGAATGGGTTTCCAGTTCATACGGATATCCGCCAATTATTGTTGAAACTCCAGAAGTATTAGTACGACAAGACGTTAAACTCCCCCCGGATGCAAAAGCAAATATCAAAGAGTTGCAGGCTTTTATGTTCAGGAGTGAAAAAGGTTTACTCACTATTGGCACTACTTCGACTACATTAAATAAACCGGAAGAACCGGATTTCAATCAGGTTGTTGAACAAATATTGAAAAATTTCGAAGACCAGGGCGCAAAAAATATAATTACGAAACAAGAAGAATTTGTCACAGTATCCGGTGTAAAAGGAATTAAAGTTTTTGGCCGTGGAAAATTTGTAGTCCCCGACTCAAAAGAGTTAGTTAGCGGGCAATACACAATAATTCTTTTTGGCGGAAATGGTTTTCAACAGCAGTTAATCTTATCATGGTTAGATAAAGATACTTACGCCGAAGAAATTGTAAACAGGATATTAGGTTCATTAGAAGTAAAAACAGAGGCATAAATGTTAGACAATATAGAATTTGCAAATCCTCAGCTTTTTTGGTTGCTTTTATTGCTCCCTCTGGTTCTGATATGGCATATATTCAAGCGCAAAGAGGAGACTGCAACCCTGAAAATTTCAAGCGTAGATGGGTTTACTTCGAATGACCTTTTGCCAAAATTAAAACCTTTATTATTTGCGTTCCGTTTGTTAGCATTGACAGCAATTATAGTAGCAATGGCTCGTCCTCAAACTGAGGATATTTCCACTCGAACAAAAACCACAAAAGGCATTGATATTGTAATGGCCATAGATGTTTCTTCAAGTATGTTGGCAAGGGATTTAAAACCAAACCGACTATCGGCACTTAAAGAAGTGGCAGCAGATTTTATTAGACAAAGACCAAATGACAGAATTGGTTTAGTGGCTTATGCAGGTGAAAGTTATACCAAAACACCAATAACAAGTGACAAATCTATTGTGTTAAACGCGCTTAAAGAAATTACATATGGCCAATTGAACGATGGAACAGCCATAGGTATGGGATTAGCAACTTCCGTCAATAGGTTGAAAGAAAGTAAATCTATAAGTAAGGTAATTATTTTGCTTACTGATGGAGTTAACAATTCAGGATTTATTGAGCCCCAAACGGCCGCTGATCTTGCTGTGGAATTTGACATCAAGACATATACTATCGGCTTGGGCACTAATGGAAATGCGCTCTCGCCAGTTGCATACAATGAAGATGGTTCCTACAGGTACGGGATGAGACAGGTTGAAATAGACGAAGAATTACTTAAAGCTATTGCCGACGCAACCGGTGGGCAATACTTTAGAGCAACAGATAATGAAAAATTAGAGGCAATTTATGAGGAAATAAATAAATTGGAGAAAACAGAAGTAGAAGAATTTAAGTATTATAAATATGAGGAGAAATTCAGACCATGGATACTATTGGCGGGGGCATTGCTAATTGTTGAATGGTTGCTGAGAAATACCCTCTTCAGGAGTTTTATTTAAAATATGATTCAGTTAGACGAGAAAATATATTTCTATCTTTTATCCATTATTCCGGTAATGGTCGTAATATACATATTGCTTCATATCTGGAAAAAAAGGACCCAGAAGAAATTTGCAACTCCCGATCTGTTGAAAAGACTATCCCCAAACAAGTCTAATTTTAAATCCGTATTAAAATTAATTTTCCTGATTTTAGGGCTTTCATTTTTGGTTTTGGGTCTGGTTAACCCAAAAATTGGAACAAAATTAGAAACAGTAAAACGAGAAGGTGTTGATATTGTATTTGCTATTGATGTCTCAAAAAGTATGTTAGCTGAGGATATTGCTCCAAACAGACTAGAGAAAGCCAAACGCCTGGTTTCTGAAATTATTAATCAATTGGCAAGTGATCGAATAGGTATAATAGCATATGCTGGTCAGGCTTTTCCCCAGTTACCAATAACCACAGATTACGGTGCGGCCAAAATGTTCCTCCAAAGCATGAATACGGATATGCTCTCATCACAAGGGACTGCTATCAATGAAGCTATTGAGCTGGCCTCTACTTATTTTGATGATGAGGAGCAAACGAACAGGGTTTTGTTTATTGTTTCAGATGGAGAGGATCATTCCGAGGGTTCAACCATAGATGCCGTTGAATTAGCTGTTGAGGAAGGAATAAGGATTTTTACCATTGGTGTTGGAAAAACAAAAGGAAGTCCAATTCCCATTAAAAGAAATGGTATTGTAGAAAGTTTAAAAAAAGATTCACAGGGTGAAGTGGTTATCACTAAACTAAATGAGGATATATTACAGGAAATCGCAGACGAGGGTAATGGGGAATACGTAAACGGATCAAATACAGAAGATGCTGTGGACTTTATTAAGGAGCAATTAAATCAAATGGACAAAAAAGAATTTGAAGCCAAACAATTTGCCGAATATAAAGACCAATTTCAATGGTTCCTGGGAATTGGTCTTTTGTTTCTATTTTTGGAAGTTTTCCTACTAGACCGAAAAACCCAATGGCTTAAAAAAATGAATTTGTTTAACGAGAAGGAAATTCACTAAAATGAAAAAGATTGTTTTATTTACTTTTATAATAAGCACTGTCGTTTTTCCGCAAGACGATTTGAAAGAGAAGGAAAAAGCACTTAAAGCCTCAACAGATATAACCTTTGAAGCAAATAAGGAATTAGCTGACAACGATTTTATTGATGCAGAAGTGAACTACAGAAGAGCCATTTCTAAAAGTAATGAGAACACGGCAGCCCCATATAATTTAGGAAATGCCTATTATAACAAAGAGAGTTTTTCTGAGGCTTTTGGCCGATTCAAAGAGGCGGGAGAATTGACATCCGAAAAACCTGTTAAGCATAAGGCATTTCATAATATGGGTAATGTATTTATGAAAAACAAAGAATACGCCAAAGCAGTTGAAGCTTATAAGGAAGCGTTGCGTAATGATCCTTCTGATGAAGAAACCCGCTATAATCTGGCACTGGCTAAAGAGCTCCTAAAAAAAGATAAGGACAATCAGGATAAAAACGAGAATAAGGAGAATCAGGATCAGGAGGAGCAAAAAGACAAAAACCAGGATCAACAAGACCAGGGAGATAACAAAGATGAGAACAAAGGCGATCCCAAAAACGAAGAAAACGACCAAGAGAGCAATGAAGGAGATAATGGTGAGCAGGAAAAAGAAGAAAATAAAAAAGGGGAAGGGGATGAAAAAAAAGAAGAAAAAAAGCAGCCCGAGCAGGGAGATCAGCAACAGCAGAAACAACCCAGACCAAACCAATTGTCTCAACAACAAATAAAAAATTTACTTGAGGCAATGCAAAATGAAGAGAAAAAAGTTAAGGAAAAAATGGATGCCCAGAAAGTTAAAGGGGTCAAAACAAAAAATGAGAAAGACTGGTGATATTTAATAAACTTAAATATTATATCATTTGTATATCTTTTCTATTACTGGCCAATAACCATGTAATGGCACAAGATAAAGAAGCTGTTACTTTTGAAGTAAAGCTCAGTAAAAGCAAATTGGGAATAAACGAGCGTTTGCGGGTAGATTTTGCCATGAACAAAGATGGAGACAATTTCACCCCTCCAGATTTTCAAGGCTTTAGAGTACTCATGGGGCCTTCTCAATCTATTAGTTCTTCATGGATAAACGGTGTCAGAAGCTATTCCAAAACATATTCTTATACCCTTGCACCTACCGCCCAGGGTAATTTTACTATTAAGCAGGCAACAATTACCATAGATGGAAAGGTATACAAATCCTTAGCAAAAAATGTAGAGGTTACGTCGGCGGTTGATAAACCAAATGATCAGATGTCTGTAGATGATATTGCTGATGATAATTTACATTTAGTGGCAGAAGTTTCTAAAACTTCGCCCTATCTCAATGAGGCTATAAGTGTTGTTTACAAATTATACGTAAGTCCTTCAATTAATGTTTCAAATTTTCGGCCGTTGGACAATCCTAAATACAATAACTTCTGGAGCCAGGATATGCCTTTTACAAGATACGATGTTCAAAATGGCACATATGAGGGCAAGTCTTATCGTTTCGTAGTTCTTAAAAGAGTGGTGCTCTATCCCCAAAAGAGTGGTCAATTGACCATTGAGCCACTTTCTTTAGATGTAACATTGGAAGTGCCTTCCAACAAGCGTGATTTTTTTGGTGGCAGAATATATTCTCAAACAAATAAAACGGTCTCCGCTGGAAAGCGCGTGATAAATGTAAAACCCTTACCATCTGAAGGAAGACCGGCAGATTTTGGGGGTGCTGTTGGCAGTTTTGAGTTTTCTGTTTCAACGAGCAAAACAACATTAAATGCCTCAGAGTCCTTACAAGCCACAATTACGGTAAAAGGAAATGGCAATTTAAAACTGTTTCAATTACCCGAACCTTCGCTTCCTGGAGCTTTAGAAGTTTATGAACCCGAATTTAATGAAGACGTGAGAACCACTCTATCGGGTATGAAGGGTAAGGTGAGCAATAATTATACGATAGTACCTTCATTCAGAGGTAAATATCCTATCCCTGGTATTACATTCAGTTATTTTGATCCGGAATTAGAGAGCTACAAATCAGTAACTTCAGATGAAATTATGATCAATGTGCTGGAAGGGCCATTAGGATCAGGGGCATTAGCAAGTGGACCCACCTCAACAAACAAGCAGGCTGTTATTGGCTCAAATGATCAATTCAATTTTATTAAACTTAAGCCAAACTTAACTGTTATTGGTAAAAATTATTTTTTTGGTTCTACAAGGTTTTATTTTTGGTTGTTTTCACCCTTTTTGCTTATCCCAATTGCCGTGCTTTTTGGTAAAAGGCGGGAAGCTATTGCCAGCGATGTAGCTGGCAATAAAATTAAGAAAGCTAACAAACTTGCAAGGAAATATCTCTCTGAGGCCAAAAAGGCATTAGGTAACAAGGTTGCATTTTATATTGCACTTGAAAAAGCTTTACACAATTATCTGAAAGCCAAATTAAAAATAGAAACCTCGGAGTTCAGCAAGGACAAAATAGCTTCCCTATTATCTAAAAAACAAATAGACGAGACAACAATTCACGCTTTTGTAGATCTGCTTAAGAATTGTGAAATGGCTCGCTATAGCCCTTTTTCTGATGTGCAAATGCAGCAGGATTACAATAAAGCCAGTGAAACAATTTCATCAATAGACAAAAAGCTTTAGCCATGAAGAAATTATTCATCTTATTATTGATGTTGCTTTCATTTACAGCTAATGCACAAAATGAAGCTCTTTTTAACAGGGCAACAACTTATTACAATGAAGGTGAATATGAAAAAGCATCTGAGAACTATTTTAAAATAATAGAGAACGGTGAGCATTCGGCAGCTGTTTACTATAATATAGGCAACTGTTACTACAAATTAAACCAGATAGCACCCAGCATTTATTATTATGAAAAGGCTTTGTTGCTCAAACCCAATGATAAGGAAATAAAGAATAATCTCGCATATGCTCAAAACATGACCTTAGATGCTTTTGAGGCACTTCCGGAGACAAGTCTATCAAAGTTATACAAAAACATCACCGGATTCCTCTCTTTCGATCAATGGTCCTATGCGGCCGTTTTTTTTGTATTCCTATTTGTTCTGGCCTATATTTTATTTTATTACTTAAGATACTCTACCCATAAGCGAATAGCTTTTATCGCCAGTATTACTTCCTTCTTTATTGCGGTTTTCTGCATAGTATTTGCATTAATTCAATTCCAGGATTTTGAAGCAGACATACCAGCCATTGTTTTTTCCGAAGAGCTAATAGTTAAATCTGAACCTAATAATAGAAGTTCACAAGCATTTATTTTACATGAAGGAACCAAAGTATATGTTCTGGATCAGTTAGATGATTGGAAAAAAATAAAACTTAAAGATGGGAAAACAGGTTGGGTACCTTCAAATGATATTAAATTGTTGAAAGATTTTTAATTTTTTTTAACAAATATATGATGTAGTTCCAAGTATATTTGTCTTCTAACCAATTTCAAATGATAAAACCTACCGTTTTAGCTTTACTTATTTCCATTTGGCTTTTCGCGGTATTTGCACCCTCTGTGATATCATTGGTGAATAACGAGGATAATATTTTTATTTCTTTAAATTTAAATGAAGAGGAACAACAAGAACAGGTAAAGAAAGACGACAGCGAAGAAAAAATACTACTCGAAAATTGGCTGGCACAAATTCACTTATTGCAAAATGAAAGAATACTTTTTTCACACACATTGCAGATAAATTTTTCTTCTCATGCAATTGAAATTCCATTACCCCCACCGGAATTTTTAATCAAACAAGCATAAATCTATTTACAAATTAATTTCTAACCAACCTTTAATACTCTATTAAAGGCTATATATTTTTAGTTATGTTAAGATATTTGAAAAACGACATCCCCGCCAGTATTGTGGTTTTCTTTGTTGCACTTCCATTGTGTTTAGGAATTGCACTAGCCAGCGGCGCACCCTTATTTTCAGGATTAATAGCAGGTATTGTAGGAGGCATTATCGTTGGAGCTCTTAGTGGATCCCAGATAGGTGTGAGCGGACCTGCAGCCGGACTAGCGGCCATAGTTTTGACCGCAATTGGTGCATTAGGAGGATATGAAAACTTTTTAGTGGCTGTCGTATTGGGCGGTGCCATTCAAATCATATTCGGTATCCTTAAGGCCGGTATTATCGGCTATTATTTTCCATCTTCTGTTATTAAAGGAATGCTTACTGGTATTGGAATCATTATAATTCTAAAACAAATTCCTCACTTTTTTGGATACGATGCAGACCCCGAAGGTGATTTTGCGTTTTTTCAAATAGATGGAGAAAATACCTTTTCGGAGATATTTAATATTGTGAATTTTATAAGCCCGGGAGCTACAATGGTAGCTTTTCTTGCCCTTGGAATATTGGTTCTATGGGATAGTTTTCTTACCAAGAAAGCTAAAATTTTTCAACTAATTCAAGGGCCTTTGGTTGCTGTAGCCGTTGGGATACTATTTTATTATTTGTCAAAAGATAATGCCATATGGAACATCTCTTCGGATCATCTGGTTAGCGTACCCATCCCGGATACGGTTGAATCATTTTTGGGTCAGTTTAGTTTTCCTAATTTTCAGGTAATAGCTCGTCCGGAAATATGGATTACGGCGTTTACCATTGCTTTGGTTGCAAGCCTTGAAACCCTTTTATGTGTTGAAGCTACAGACAAGCTAGACCCTCAAAAAAGAGTAACTCCTACCAACAAAGAGCTTTTGGCTCAAGGGACCGGGAATATTATTTCAGGGCTTATTGGAGGTTTACCTATTACCCAGGTAATAGTGAGGAGTTCTGCCAATATACAATCTGGGGGAAGATCAAAAATGTCTGCAATCATTCATGGTTTCCTTCTATTGATCTCCGTAATTCTCATCCCTAGACTATTGAATATGATACCTCTATCAGTTCTGGCAGCCATTTTATTCATTGTGGGCTATAAATTGGCAAAACCTGCGCTCTTTAAAAAAATGTATCAGCTGGGCTGGAAACAATTTGTCCCTTTTGTAGTTACGGTCCTAGGAATCATTTTTACCGACTTGCTTATTGGTATTGGTTTGGGTTTAGGCGTTGGAATAGCGGTCATTCTGCTTAAAAGTTATCAAAACTCCCATTTCCTGCATATTGAAGATAAAAGCAATGGCAAGCACAAAATAAAAATGACTTTAGCCGAAGAGGTCACTTTCTTTAATAAAGGAGCAATTCTTAAAGAACTTGATTCGCTTCCCAGCAATTCCTATCTTGAATTAGACGTTTCCAAGACCAGATATCTAGATAATGATATTATTGAAATTCTTGAAGAATTTACTGTAAAGGCTTTTAACAGAAACATCGATATTAAGCTAATTTCCGAAAGGGGAGTTGTTGAAAATCCAGATAGTTATATTGAATTTTTTAGGTTGAGACCAAAATTGGGAGAATTGTAATAACTTAAACAAAATTTTAAACAAAGAAAAAATGAACATAGATAAAGTTTTTGAAAACAATAAAAAGTGGATTACCGATAAGCTATCTGGCGACAAAGAATATTTTGAAGAATTAGGTAAGGGTCAAAGCCCGGAATTATTATATATAGGTTGTTCAGACAGTAGGGTAACTGCAGAAGATTTAATGGGCCTGGGACCAGGAGAAGTCTTTGTTCACAGAAATATCGCTAATATGGTAATCAGCATTGATTTAAATGCAATGTCTGTTATAAACTATGCGGTGGAGCACCTCAAAGTGAATCATGTTGTCGTCTGCGGCCATTATGCATGTGGAGGAGTGAAAGCAGCAATGCAATCTGCAGATTTGGGTATTTTGAATCCCTGGCTAAGAAATATAAGAGATGTATATCGTATCCACAAGAAGGAACTCAATGCTATTGAAGATGAGGACAAAAAATATGATCGTTTAGTAGAACTAAATGTCCAGGAACAATGTGTTAACCTGATAAAAACGGCTGCAGTACAGAAAGCCTATCGCGATCGAAATCTAAAAGTATATGGTTGGGTATTTGATGTACATACAGGTAGACTAGTTGACTTAAAAATAGATTTCGAAGGTATTTTAAAGAATATTATGGAAATTTATCATTTGGATTAAATCATAATTACAAAAAGAAAAAGGGCCGGTGTAGTACACCGGCCCTTTTTCTTCATAAAATATTCTATCTTGTTAACCTGTACATATTCATAACTATGAAAACCCTGTTCTCAAATTTTAAAGGAGATCTTTTTGGCGGAATAACCGCAGGAATTGTAGCTCTCCCCTTGGCGCTGGCTTTTGGAGTTTCATCAGGATTGGGTCCTAGCGCAGGATTGTACGGTGCTATATTTATAAGTTTTTTTGCCGCTCTTTTTGGCGGTACAAGTACTCAGGTTTCTGGGCCAACTGCACCCATGACGGCTGTGAGTATGGTTGTAATTGCCGGGATTGTTGCAATCTACGATGGCAGCGTTGAAAAAGCCTTGCCCGCTATTTTAGGTGTTTTCCTCCTGGCAGGACTTTTTCAAATTGGTTTGGGAATCCTTGGAATAGGCAGATATATAAGATATATACCTTATCCTGTTGTATCGGGTTTTATGACGGCTATTGGAGCAATAATTATCATTACCCAAATTCTTCCGGCCATTGGTTATTACCCCAAAGAAGATTCAGAATTTGTAGATCAGTTTAAGCCAGAAGCGGAAGAGTTAATTCTTGAGAATATTTTACGTGAGGAAGCCGGAGAGGGTATCCTGGTTCTTGAAGATTTTGAAGAAACTATCAACCGGTCTGGAGAAATCACCGAAAATGCGATTTTAGATGAAGCAAGGACACTTGCTTCTTCTGAAGCTTCAGGGGTTTTAGGATCAATAAAAGTACTTTCCAAAGCAATAAATAATATTAATTGGCTTGAACTTATTCTTGCAATGAGCACCATTCTTATTATATACGGATTTAAAAAAATTACCACAATCATTCCAAGTACACTTGTGGCCCTGATAGTTGTGTCTGGAATTGCCTACGGATTTGATTTAGAATATAGATCCATAGAAAAAATACCGGAGGGATTTCCGATGCCTAAATTGGAGATTTTTACCAAATTTAAACTTAACGCTATCACTCCCTACATTTTTACGGCTCTTACACTAGCCTTATTAGGTGCCATTGATTCGCTTTTAACTTCTGTTGTTGCAGATAATATGACTAAAACGAAACATAACCCTAACAAAGAACTGGTAGGACAGGGCATTGGTAATAGTATAGCCGCTATTTTTGGAGGTCTGCCGGGTGCTGGCGCAACAATCCGAACCGTAGTAAATATAAATTCCGGAGGGAAAACTAAATTGTCCGGAATGCTTGCCGGCATAATTTTGTTAACGATTTTATTAGTAATTGGCCCTGTTGCTTCACAAATACCTGCAGCCGTTCTTGCAGGGATTCTTATCACCGTAGGAATAAGTGTAATGGATTATAAAGGCTTACGGGCAATTCCAAGCTTGCCAAAAGATATAAAATTGGGCCCCTTACGGCTTAGTTCTGAAGTTATGGTAATGTTGGTTGTTTTGATACTTTCCACATTCTGGAATCTGGTTTATGCTGTTGGTATAGGTCTTATCATTGCTTCTTTAATGTTTATGAAAAAAATAGGAGATCTTACCGCTCAACGGTCAGATGTTAAACCTTTACTTAAGGAAAAATCCTGGGCAGATGAGAAGAACTTTCCTGAAAACCTAAAACAGGATGTTTTTATTAAACATCTAAAGGGTCCACTTTTTTTCGGAACTACGAGTGATTTTCTGCGGCTGGCGGAGCAAATTCCCAAAACAGCAAGGATAGTTATCTTACGACTTGGCCGGATGCAATATATGGACCAATCGGGACTTTATGCAATGGAAGAAGTACTGCAAGAATTGAGGAAGAATGATATCATGCCTCTTTTTGTAAATATTTTGGACCAGCCAAAATATATGATGGAGCGGATAGACATTATTCCAGATCTTGTTCCTAAGGAACATATTTTTAAAAAGTTTGATGAATGTGTTAAATGGATCGAGCAATGGGATATGGTTGACAAAGTAAAGAAAGATGGTTTTATCATAAATATGCCGCCTTGATAGATAATTATTATAAATTTGCCTTTTCTATTGCCTTTTGCTATGATTAGAAGGCTATTTATTAAAAATGATGATGATAGACCAGCTGAAAAAGCACCTTACCGAAGTAAATGACTTCTCTTCAGATAATGCTCAGGAAATTGAGGCTTTCCGAATTCAATATCTGGGAAAAAAGGGTCTCTTGAATCATTTCTTTTCCGAATTCAAAAATATCCCTGCCGAGGACAAAAAAGAATTTGGTCAAACCATTAACGAACTTAAAAGTAAGGCAACTGAAAAGGTAAATACCCTTAAAAAAGCCATTGAACTTGGAAGCCAGGAAAAAAGGATATATAATGATCTTACAAGACCTTCCGAGCCTATGGAACTCGGAGTGCGCCACCCTATTTCCATAGTAAAAAACCAAATCATAGATATTTTTTCCAGAATAGGTTTTAATGTTTCCGAGGGTCCTGAAATTGAAGATGACTGGCATAACTTCACTGCTTTAAACTTGCCGGAACACCATCCCGCCAGAGATATGCAGGACACCTTTTTTATTCAAACTAATCCAGACGTGCTCTTGCGTACCCATACGTCTTCTGTTCAAGTGCGGTATATGGAAAACAACAAGCCACCAATTCGAACTATCTCTCCAGGCAGAGTATATAGAAATGAGGCAATTTCTGCCAGATCGCATTGTTTTTTTCATCAGGTAGAAGGGCTCTATATCGATAAGAAAGTCTCCTTTGCAGATCTAAAGCAAACACTGCAGTTTTTTACCACAGAGCTTTTTGGGAAGTCCAAAATCAGGCTTCGTCCATCTTATTTCCCGTTTACGGAGCCTAGTGCTGAGGTAGATGTCTATTGGGGACTGGAAACGGAAACAGACTATAAGATGACTAAAGGAACTGGCTGGTTGGAAATAATGGGATGCGGTATGGTAGACCCGAATGTATTAGATAATTGTGGGATTGATAGTAAAACCTATTCTGGTTTTGCTTTTGGAATGGGTATAGATCGCATCGCTTTGCTGCTTCATCAAATTTCAGATATCCGCTTGCTCAGTGAAAATGACGTAAGATTCCTAGAACAGTTTAAAAGTGCTTTTTAGATTGAGTCCTGTTTAATAATTTTCATTTCACACTTTCCATTCTTTAAAAGGGCTTTTGCTTAACTGAGAGTTGTAATATTTGATATCCCCTGTTACCTCTAATCCAACCCAGGACGGCACTTCAATATTGTCATCTTCTTTTTCAATTTCAATTTCTGCTATCACCAACCCCTGGTTTGAACCAAGAAATTCATCTACTTCAATTATATGGGTTCCTGTTCTCACAAAATAGCGGATTTTCTCCAAAATTTCTTTTTCACATAGCTCTAAAAGTAGCTTAGCCTCCGGGGTTGGTATCTCTTTTTCCCATTCAAATCTGGTAGTGCCTGCAGAATTTGATCTGCCTTTCACGGTCAAAAAGGCTTTATCATCTGCTATTCTTATTCGCACTACTCTATCCGGATGTGAATTTAAAAATCCCTGAACAATATGTGACTTGGAAAAGGCTAAAGATCTATAATCCTTTGAATTTACCAGATACTTTCTTTCTATTTCTATCATATTTGTTCAAACTTAAGCCTTAGATATGGATAATTCTTAGGTTTCAATTTCTCCCAACTTTACGATCTCATCAGAAGGAATTTTAACTCTTTTATATGAATTATTTGCCAGCCATACCATACAACGGGCTATTGTTTGAGGAGTTATAGATCTGTATTTCCTAAATGGTCCTACTAAAATAGCATTCAAAATAAGAAAGGCTTTCTTTGCAAGCCATTCCCCAGGCCTTTTCTCCACCCTGTAACCTCCAATAAGTGATGGCTGTAAAATATGAATTTTTGGAATTTTCTTAGAAACCACAGCATTTTCCATTTGCCCCTTTAGTTTATTATAAAAAACATTGCTTTCAGCGTTTGCTCCTAATGCAGAAATTACAACAAATGTTCTTATTTTGTTTTTTTTACACAATTCTGCAGCGCTGACAGGAATGCCGTAGTCAATTTTTTTGTAAAGGTCTTTATCCGGGGTTTTAGCCTTGGTGGTTCCTATACAGCAAAAAACTTCATCTGCCAGGAAATCACTCTCGTAATCGGATAATTCTAGCAGGTCAATCAAGTGCTCCTGCAGCTTTTCATCCTTTATTCCAACAGTTTTCCTTGAAAATAATTTTATTTTCTTATACCGCTCGTCATTTAGAAGCATATGCAATAGAATGCTTCCGCATAAGCCGGTAGCCCCTAATATAATTGCTGTTTTTTGTACCATTTCAATTAGACTAAATATACCTTAAATTTGAATATGCACAATGAATTCCCTTTGCGAAAAATAATACATGTAGACATGGATGCATTTTATGCCTCGGTTGAGCAATTGGATAATAGTGAGCTTAGGGGTAAGCCAGTTGCAGTGGGTGGGAGTGAAAAAAGAGGGGTGGTATCTGCAGCAAGCTACGAGGCTCGAAAATATGGGGTGAAAAGTGCGATGAGCGGATATTTGGCAAGGCAAAATTGTCCGCATATTATATTTGTAAAACCACGATTTTACAGATACAAAGAGGTATCGCAACAAATTCGTGAAATCTTCCTGGACTATACCGATTTGGTGGAACCACTTTCATTGGATGAAGCTTATCTGGATGTTACGATGAATAAAAAGGGAAACCCTTCCGCCACCCTAATTGCCCAGGAAATAAGGCAGAGAATTTTCAATGAATTAGGCTTAACCGCTTCGGCAGGAATATCTATTAACAAATTTGTAGCCAAAATTGCCAGCGACTATAACAAACCCAATGGACAAAAAACAGTGAATCCTGAGGAAGTATTTCAATTCCTTGAGGATCTAGAAATAAGAAAGTTTTACGGTGTTGGCAAAGTCACTGCTGATAAAATGTATAAACTGGGTATTTTCACTGGGAAAGATTTGAAAAGCAAATCTCTGGAATTTTTGGAAGAACATTTCGGAAAGAGCGGGGCTCATTATTACCATGTAGTAAGAGGTATTCATAATAGTGCCGTCAAGGCGGAACGGATTCCTAAATCCGTAGGTGCCGAACGAACTTTTAGTGAAAACCTTAGTAGTGAGATTTTTATGTTAGAACGATTAGATCATATTGCCAAGGAACTGGAAGACAGGTTAAAG
>Ga0316187_10001567_pt1 | contig 19882 bp, 14 predicted proteins | sample CroRivburrow1_MG_FD_204927 | JGI IMG/M metagenome (GOLD analysis project Ga0316187, IMG submission 204927) | Coastal sediment microbial communities from Maine, United States - Cross River worm burrow 1 | ecosystem: Environmental > Aquatic > Marine > Coastal > Sediment | place: USA: Maine...
CAACTCAAGAGCGCATGATTGGTCAGCAGAGCATGATGGAAATTCGTGCCAGCAGGCAATATCTGGATGACCCGGAGATCAATGATTACCTCAACCAGCTTGGCGGTAAACTTGTTGGATATAGCTCTGAACCGTCACTGAATTTTGAGTTCTTTGCAATCAATGACTACAGCGTCAACGCCTTTGCATTACCCGGTGGATTCATAGGCATAAATGCAGGACTGCTACTGACAACACAAAGTGAATCAGAGCTTGCTTCCGTGTTAAGCCATGAGATTTCTCACGTCACCCAACATCATCTGGCTCGCATGATTGCGGGGCAGAAAAATGATGGCTTGATTTCTATGGCTGCCATTGCAGTCGCAATACTAACTGCACGCACCAGCCCACAAACAACAGAGGCCACAATCGCCAGCGTTCAAGCTATCGCAATACAAAAACAACTTAATTTCACTCGCGCCTACGAAGAAGAGGCGGATCGCATTGGTCTGCAACTTTTAGAAAAGTCCGGCTTTAACAATCATGCAATGCCGGAATTCCTGGAGAGACTGCAAAAAGCAACACGCCTGCTTGATGGTAATGCCCCAAACTACATGCGTACCCACCCTATCACCAGTGACCGTATCGCCGAAATTGAAAACCGCGTGCAGGGCCAGCCGTATCGCCTGATTCCGGATAGTCTGGATTTTCAGTTGATACGCACCAAGTTAATCGCCGCACAAAAAACTTCGAAAGATGCCATTTCCTACTTCAGTGACGCACTGGGTGCAAAAAAACACGGCAATCCTGTCGCACAGCGCTATGGTCTAGTATTAGCTTTGCTGCGCAACAATGAGGTCTTACGTGCCACCCAAGAATTAGCAATCCTGAACAAGCAGATAATCGCTAATCCAATGATAGCGGCCCTCACAGGCAAAGTGAAACGTGCTGAAGGCAATTCCGCCGTGGCGTTGGAGCTATACCGAAATTCTGTTGAAAAGTTTCCGCAGCATAGCGCCCTAGTCTATGATTACGCTGACCTGTTACTACAAAACGAACAACCCGAAATAGCCCTAAAACTTCTCACTGTACAGACTGCTAACCATCCAAGTGATGCCACGCTCTATGATCTGCAAGCTAGGGCTTATGCTATGCAAGGCAAGGCTCTGGAACAACATCAGGCATTAGCTTACAGATACGCTTGGCAGGGAAAACTGTACGCGGCATTGGATCAACTGGAATTAGCAAAACAAGCAGGTGGCAGTTTTTATCAGCTTTCCGCCATAGAAAGTGATCTGCGTGAATTAAGGGAAATACTAGATTCAAGAAATGATAGGTAGTCAAAGTTTCGTACCAGCTCAGGATACTATAAGCTTAACAGTTAAATGGAAAGGAAGGCTGTGAGTCAGGAGATTATTGCCATCGTTGGGTTAGGTTATGTTGGGTTGCCGCTAGCTGTAGCTTTTGGTCAAAAGTTTACGACCATTGGCTACGACTTATCTGAACAAAAGGTAAGCTGTTATCAAGATCATATCGACCCGTCCGGTGATATTCCTGAGGAAAGTTTTCGATCCGCAAAACATCTATCCTTTACTACTGACTCATCTCAACTATCTCAGGCGGATTACGTTATCATTTCCGTCCCGACCCCGGTTGATAACGCACACCAGCCTGACCTTTCACCTTTACAGTTAGCTTCCCTCACTGTGGGGAAATATCTGAAGCGAGATGCGATCGTCATTTATGAGTCGACAGTTTATCCGGGCGCGACCGAGGAAGTGTGCATTCCAATATTAGAGCGTGAGTCTGGCTTGAAGTGGAAGAAAGATTTCCATGTCGGATACTCTCCGGAACGGGTTAATCCTGGTGACAAGGAAAGAACTATCTCCAAGGTAACAAAGGTTGTATCGGCTGATAATAAAGCGACTTTGGAAAAAGTAGCAGCATTATACAAACGCATTATTGTCGCGGGTGTACATAGAGTAAGCTCCATCAAGGTCGCAGAAGCAGCCAAGGTGATTGAAAACACCCAGCGCGATCTAAATATTGCATTAATGAATGAACTGGCCTTGATTTTTAATCGCCTGAACATTGACACATTGGAAGTATTGGAAGCAGCAGGAACAAAATGGAACTTTATGCCCTACCGTCCCGGATTGGTGGGCGGCCATTGCATAGGAGTCGACCCCTATTACCTTACATACAAGGCTGAGATGCTGGGTTACCATCCTGAAGTGATATTAGCAGGCCGTAGAATTAATGACAGTATGGCTGTTTTCATTGCTCAGCAAACGGTCAAGCGACTTTTGCAAACCGGCAGTCCTGTCAAGAATGCAAACATCATTGTCTTAGGTTTGACTTTCAAGGAAAACTGCAGTGACTTGCGAAATTCAAAAGTAGCTGACCTTGTAAAAGAGTTACAGGATTTTGGATCTAATGTATCGGTACATGACCCAATCGCTGATGCGGATGAAGCTCTGCAAGAATATGGGATTCAACTACAGAGTTGGGATAGTTTGCCAGAGGCCGATGCAATCGTTGCAGCGGTATCCCACAAAGAATATTTAACCATGTCAAAAACTTATCTATTTGCAAAACTAAAACATGATGGGTTATTTGTTGATGTGAAATCAGCTTTTGGTGCCAAAGGGGTAACTTCTGCCGGATACAGATTGTGGAGGCTATAATCTTACAAAATGTAGCCTGCTCAGAATACTTTCCGAAACAATAGTCCCTAAGGCTACCGGAACCGATGAACAATATAATTAGAACTTTTTTATTTAAGCGCCAAAAAAAGCGAATCGATTTTATAGTTTGTGGCGCTCAGAAATGCGGGACATCTGCGCTGGATACATATCTAAGAGAGCATCCAGAAATTTGCTTAGCTAAAACAAAAGAAGTTCATTTCTTCGACAGAGAACCTTTCTTTAAAACGGGCAATGGTGATTACTCAAAATATCATGAGCACTTCGCGCCGGAATTAGCAAACTTGATTGTTGGAGAAGTTACTCCAAGCTACTTATATTGGCATGAAGCACCAAAACGCATGTGGGATTACAATCCGGATTTAAAGTTGATTGTATTATTAAGAAATCCAATTGAACGAGCTTTCTCACATTGGAACATGGAACGAATTCGAAATAACGAAACGTTACCTTTTGGAGAAGCCATTCGCCAAGAAAATGAAAGGAGAAGGCAAGCTCTTCCCTATCAACACAAAATATTTTCCTATGTGGATAGAGGATATTATTTAGAGCAATTAAGAAGATTATGGATGTTCTTCCCAAAAAATAATATTCTTATATTACGAAGCAATGATCTTGAAAAGAATACACACGACACCATTAAACTCGTGTGCCAATTTCTTGGAGTAAATTCTATTGATCTAGTTAATGTGAGAAAAATAAACTCCAATCGATACAACACATCCCTTGATTACAAAGACAAGGAGTACCTTTTAAAAGCTTATGAATATGACATTAAAGCATTGGAAAGAGCTCTGGGTTGGGATTGTAGTGATTGGTTATCAGTTTAAGCATTACTGATTATTACGAAAAATAATCTAATGGCGCTATATGATGCATCCACAATGTTTAGCTTAATGCTGTATTACATATCATGAACTCTAATTGCCTGATTATTCTGGGTATGCACCGCAGTGGCACTTCAGCATTGTCAGGAGTACTAAGTTTACTCGGCGTACATCCTGGAGAGATACTCATGCCAGCGGCAGAAGATGTGAACCCTAAAGGATTTTGGGAGCATGTTGAAATTGTATCCATCCACGATAAGTTACTGGAAAGTCTTGGCTCCTCTTGGGAGGATGGAACGCCATTGCCTGATAGATGGTGGCTGTCAAATCATTCTATTGAATTTCGCAATCAAATAGTTAATATACTCCGCCGGGAATTTAGCAACCTATCCATGTGGCTTATCAAGGATCCTCGGATGTGTAGATTGCTCCCTATGTGGTTCGAGATATTTAGTGAATTATCTTGCCAGCCATATTTTGTTATCACATTACGAAGCCCTGCCGAAGTAGCTCAATCCTTGCATAAACGGGATGGGTTAGCCGATGAGGTCTCCTGTCTGTTGTGGCTAAGCTATATGCTGGAAGCAGAATTTCAAACAAGAAGAAAACCTCGAATATTCATAAACTACACAGACTTATTGGTGGACTGGCATGAAGCCATTGATAGCATCTCTAAGCACCTCAACCTCACTTGGCCAATCACTTCAGAAGAAGCGGCGAAGAATATTGATGAATATCTCGATTCCTCACTCCGACATTACGTCAACAACTACTCCTTACCCGAGCACCCAGTCTGCTGTTTGGCTCAACAGGTATTTGCGCTACTATCGACTCCAACGCTCAACGAAATGGAACTTGACCGATTACGATTACAGACCAATGAACTCATCAATCTTGTTGCCCCTTGGTCAAAACAGTTTGGACAAAGTGTTTTGCAGTTAAATAAGCTCAACAATCAAAATCTCCTCTACGAATCCGAGAATAGTGCACTTCAAATGGAGCTTACTCGAGTCAAAAGTACTTTTTCTTGGCGTGTTACTTCACCGCTCAGAGTGATTTGGAATAGGATGTGCGAAGTGTGGAAGCAACATGTTAAATCAAAACCCTAAATATTAGGCTTGGCTCAAAAATCATATTTGCTTTGATTCCACAAATAATTATTTATTGCTTTAATATTTATGCGATTTATTTTATATTTTAAACCACAGACTTGCCGAGCATGTTGAAATCATTCTTGCGTCTGCTCATCAATCCTAGGCAATTGCTTTTGCTATTCACAGCGGAACGCATACGCAGACTATGGTTCTATACTCAGACTCAAGATTTCTCAATAATCATTGATCGTGCAACAAGATTACTTTACTTATGCACATCCCCGCCGCTGAAACTCTCTTTATATTCAGCCAAAGACAGGCCAGGCCTGTTGACTTTCCCACAACATGACAACCCTTTGGTATCCATCATCGTTCCTGTTTACAACCAATGGGACACAACTCGTGCATGCTTGATTTCAATTCTAGAAAATTCAGGAACTCTCCACTATGAAGTCATTGTGGCAGACGACAATTCCAGCGATAAGACATGCAATATTCTTCAATACACAGAAAATATCAAACTTATTGTCAACAAAACCAATCTCGGGTTTTTAAAAAACTGCAACAATGCCGCTGACCAAGCTACTGGGCATTATTTAGTATTCCTCAACAATGATACTAACGTCCAACCTGGGTGGCTTTCCCCATTAGTAGAACTCATGGAAAAAGATACAACTGTCGGCTTAGCAGGTTCAAAATTGGTATATCCAGATGGAAAACTACAGGAGGCGGGAGGCATCATTTGGCGCGACGGGAGCGGATGGAATTATGGTCATATGGATTTTCCCGAACGTCCGGAATACAACTATCTCAAGGAAGTAGATTACATCTCCGGTGCTTCCGTTATTGTACGGAAATCTCTATGGAATGAAATCGGCGGCTTCGACGAACGTTACGCTCCAGCATACTATGAGGATGCTGACCTAGCCTTTGAAATCCGCAAACGCGGCTTCAAAGTGATGTATCAACCTCGTTCAGTAGTAGTGCATTTGGAGGGAGTATCACATGGAAAAGATATTAATGCTGGGCAGAAAACCTACCAAGTTTTAAACCAAGCCAAGTTCCTCAATAAATGGCAGGATGTCCTTACACATGAGCATGGGAAAGGCGTTGAGGATATCTTTACTGCTCGCGATCGTAGCAACAATAAAAAAACTTTGTTATTTATTGATCATTATGTCCCCATGCTTGATCAGGATGCCGGTTCAAAATCAACTTTTGGGTATCTTACGCTGATGGCTGAAATGGGTTACAACGTGAAATTCCTAGGGGATAACTTTGTCGATCACCAGCCATACACTTCTATGCTGGAGCAAATGGGGATAGAGGTGTTATATGGTTCTTGGTATCAGCGGAATTGGAAAAAGTGGATTTCTTATCATGCAATGCATATTGATTATGTTTACATGAGTCGCCCACACATTACCAAAAGGTTTTTGCTCCACATCAAAACCCACACCAACGCCAAACTCTTTTACTGCGGCCATGACCTCCACTACCTTCGCGAGGAAAGACACCATCAATTAGATGGGAGAAGAACTTACCTCGCTGCCGCTCAAAAATGGAGAACTATCGAGACAGATATTATTCGCAGCGTTGACATAAGTTATTTTTTTTCAGCCTTTGAAGTGAAAGAATTACGCAAACATCTTCCAGATTGTACCGTCCAAACAATTCCTTTGTTCCTATTTAACGAGGTAGAACTTTCTTGTAAAGAAACACCTGGTTTCACGTCGCGAGACGGCTTACTTTTTGTCGGTGGTTTCATGCATGCACCTAATGTCGATGCCGTTCGTTGGTTCGTCGAGGACATCTATCCACTTATTCTCGCCAAGCTACCCAACGTCAAGTTCACTATAGTGGGTTCTAATCCACCCGAAGAGATTGCCAAGCTAAAGAATAGTGGCGTGATAATTAGCGGCAGATTATCAGATGAGGAATTACAGCAGCAATACAGCCTGCGTCGTATTGTGGTCGCACCGCTACGTTATGGTGCCGGAGTAAAGGGAAAAATTGTCGAGGCTATGCGCTACGGAGTTCCAACGGTCACCACTTCGATCGGTGCGGAAGGGATTGGTGACGCAGAAAACACATTGTTTATCGCCGATAAAGCATCTACATTTGCCGATGAGGTGATTAAAGCCTATATCGACAACGAAAGATGGGACACTGCCGCTGTGAAGGGAGCTCAATTAATCAGGCAGCATTTTTCCAGAAAAACTGCTCAGGAAATCTTTGCTCGAGACATGCCTCTCCACTGACCATACCCGATCTACTCCAAACATACTGCCAGAGGAAGCTTGGCAAAATTTAGTTTGAGCCACTACGCTTAATACGATTTAGAAGTTCGATTTTAGCCATCTCATAAAGCTGCAAATCCCATTTATTCCTTAACTCGATTGCATTCCATATTTCTTTATCTATAGAAAGGCGAAATTCTTCTAATCTTTCGTCAAGTGATTTTCCATAATGCTTGCTCCTATTCTTTACTTGATAATCTAATTTAATCTCAACATTCAATTCCTTCAGATATGAAGATAACAAGAAAAGGCTCTCATCGAACTGCTCAACAAGGCCGAAAAATGGAAGGTTTTTAAGGTTTCTCATGGCTTGCTCATAGTCTTGTTGTTGGATTTCAAGACGATTAAAGCGCGGATGATGTAAAAGCCATGCAGTATGGTGGTTGTGAGTCACGCCATTTACGGTGAAATCGAATCGCCATCTAATATAGTCTTTGAAATTAAGTTTTGATGCATGATCGGCACCTCTGCTAACCGGTCCCGCAGTTAATCCTTGATGACGCTCAAAATCATATATTGATCGTAGGCGATCTAAAGGATGTCTCAGGAAAATTATCGGTACGATATCTATATCGTTAATCTGTGGGATAGGCAATGTCGCATTATGACTTGAGATTGCTCTGCATTTAGGATGATTGCTGACAAAACTCTCAACCTCATCTGGTGATATCCTTGAATGCGCTTTCTCACCATCATAAGTTACCCATGATGATCCAAAGTTATTCTTGAGCATATTATCAATAGTCGAACCAGCATTTTTGAAAATATGGTAATGAAAAACTACAACTCTTTTATCTTTTTTATTATTCATGTCTGCTTCTCAAGATCATATATATATACTTATCTTTCGATACAGGAATAGATGAAAATTAACAAACTGCGTATAGAATATATCGAAGTTAAATTTGATGTTGACGAGAATCCATGTTTCACAGTACGAGTACGCAGGTACATTTCTTTTCATTAAAAATAGATCGTGGCACTTTGAAACAGGATATGACACTTTAATGAACTTTTCGCAACCACAAGCTACCTCCACCCCAATGTCGACCATTTAATGCCTGCATCATTTCACTTCGCAGTCTGATTTGACAATAGGCTGAACCGAATAGTATTTTGAAGCCTGATGAATACATAAGTAATGCGTGAACAAGATATTGCTCGCTCCAACCCCTTCCCTCTCCCAGAACCCATTTCTTAGGGTAGTCCTGTGGTAGAAATATATCGTGTATGTGAATCACCACTCCTGACTTGAGGCGTGGCAAAACTTGCAGGAAAAGATAATTGACATCACTTCCAGTTTTTACCACGTGTGATGAGTCTATAAACAACACATCTCCTTCGTCCAATACATCAAAAGTTTCTAAAGGAACATCCTGAACTCTTAATTCCAAAAGGCGAGAAATCCCCGGCACACTATTGCGGAGAAAGTCCCTGGGATAAGGCTCTATGCATGTAAAGTCCATGCGACCGTCTAAAAATCGGTGATTCACGTCCGCCGTAAGCAATGAAGAAAAACCGGAACCAACCTCAATCAATCGTCTCGGGCTGGTTTCACGCAGGAAAGTAAAGAGCATACGGGCATCCAGGCCGCCAAACTGGGTATTGCCTTGATAAAAAGTATCGGCTGCGTCATGTTGATTCACGGTTTCCGGGTAATCAAAGAACGGCAAATGTTGCGGGAGTATTTCTGTTATCCATCGCAATTGCTCATTCTCGTTAAAGTCTATTCCATTTACCTCTGGATTAACAGGCCAAATCCTCTCTACCTCCTTTTCAAGTAGAGTGGCATCCAATATAGGCGAATAAAAATGTCCGTCTGGGAAAGCCTTACGGATACTCAACTGCTGAGGTTTAGTCGCAATACTGCCCAGAGTGCGTAATATCCGCATGATTCGTTTCAACATTGTATGATTCCTTTTGCGTCGCCACATGCAAAGACTAATGTGGCTAAATAGTTACGTAATTCAGCATAATTACTTATACGAAATAAACTTTTGGCGTTTGTATATATTGAAAGACAGACTAACCATACCAACAAAGGAAATTGGGCAATTAATGGTCAATAAATCACCTAATAATTGGTAACCCGTAGCGCCACAGCATCCTCAACTTATGTGGAAACCAGCCAAACATTGAAAAAAACTCAAGCACAGTGCAACGACGATTTCCTTGAATTATTTTTCGCTCTTCTTTCAGTTCTCCTCGCCTTCTCCATATAGCGACTAGACAAGCGAGATATATATCATTCCACAGTTTTAGGTCACATTTTGCTAACGAAATAAGTACTCCTTCAAGAATTAGTGCTATCAAGTGCAGGCAAAATAGAATTTGAAATATTGGCGAAGGACATGTCAAAATCATCACAAAGCTCTTGTTCCGCTCTGACAAAACTCTTCTGCGAATAGTACTCGCCAAATACCCTTTCTTTGTTATCTTACCGCCGCCAAAGCTCATACCTGACCTATGCCTGTATCCAGATGAGCCGATTACCTGAACCTGATAGCCCTCAAGGCGTGCTAGACAGCACATATACATATCCTCAGCAATGGAGCCAAACCATTCTGGAAAACAACCCAGAGCCACCCACAAACTCTTTGGCACCCACATACAGGCACCAATCACCATCGCCACATTTCGCCTCATCAGGTTCATATTTGGAACCGGATTGAAGAACGGATCAAGTAGGCAACCATGATCTACAAGCTCACCGCTATCGAAATCGTATTGTGGCAGGCTAAAAATTGTGGGGCATATGATTTTTTCTGCTTCTTGATACAACATTCGCAATGCATCAGGGAATAAAGTGGCATCATTATTGAGTAACAGCAGATATTTTCCTTTTGCCGCTAATACCATACGATTATTGGCAACGCAGAATCCGACATTCTCTGTACTTTTTATAAGTATAATTTCGGGATAGGTCGCAGGGATATGTTGCACCGAACCGTCGGTAGATGCATCGTCGTGAATAATTATCTCGACAGAAAACCCACAATCCTGGTTGCGAACCGAGTTGATGCACTCGTCTAAAATGCCAAGTCCGTTGTAATTTGCAATGCATACAGAAACCGTCGGTTCATGGCTATTATTTGTTTCTGCCTGCTTCAAATCCCCCCCATTCAATTCCGTGATTACAGCTCAGATTTCAACAATTTATGATAGGCAGCGACATAACGATCAGCACAATCATCCCATGAACCTATCGAAGCTTTGGTATATTCACGCGCAGATATCCCCATTTCACGATTATGACCTTCATCTTCAAGCCAGTCTATTCCTTGCTTCAGACTAGCCGGCGAAGCAGCCAGCCAGCCATTTTTCATATGTTGAACAATATCGCGATGAGCAGGCAAATCAGAAGCAATTACTGGCAGCCCTGCAGCCATTGCCTCCAGCATTACCTGCGGCCTACCTTCATCATGGCGACTCAAGGTGATCAAGCCGCTGGCTTTAGGAAACCATGTTTGCAACAACTGGGCAGGATTAGTTGCAGCGTGGTATTGCACCCATTGAGGAACTGCAATTCTTTCTTGCATGGGGCCGAATAAATGAAGGTGTCTATCTTCTCCAAATAACCCTTCTCCCCAATCAAACAAGTTACCAATTTTTTTCTTTGTTAGTCGGGAAACCGCCAACCAATTTTGTGCCCCATCTACCGTTTGACGCTTGACCGAAAACCAAGCATCGTCAACACCAAATACTATTGGATAAATTTCGGCTACATCTCCAAATAAATGCTCCAATTCAGGCCGCATCCATTCAGCATTTGGAGCCAGTATGACACGCCGTTGACTAAACACAGCACGCAAAAGGGATGCCATACCAGGCAATCGCAACAATCCGAAATCACTACCCAAAACAGAAATCAAGGCAGGGGTGCTGGTTCCCCACAGCGGCAAAGCATTTTGCAACCAGTTTACGTGGCAAACATCGACTGGCAAGCTTCTGTAACTTCGGGCAAGACGGGCCAACAATTGGATTACAACAAATGGCGAGGACATTGGGCGATTCTTCAATACATTTGCAATACCACCTAGTTGAGATAATCGACTCAGCCAGCGTATATCGTTTGGAGTTGTCGTAGCCATAACATTATCTGGCAAGTCGCCCGGTGGCGCCCAAAGTTCGAGGCCCACCTCTTTTTTTCTTGCCAGTGCCGCAACCAGGTCAGAAATGAATCGTCCGCGCCAATCCTTCGCATCTTCTGGATAAGAAGTGCTGACCATTAGCACCTTCAAACTAATTATCCTCGTTATCGGAAAGATCGATATCCTTGTAGTGCAATGCTGAAACCTGTTCCGAAACGATGCCAATCAGAAAAGTTAAAATGGCTGATATAAACAACAGCGCGCTCATGTTTGTAAATCTTCCAGCTGTCATATAGGTAAAAAGATAGTAACTCAGCCCAGTCAGGAAGAGCCCTGCGCTGACTGGCAAAAACAGCTTGAGAGGGGAGAATAAAGTGCCAACCTTGATAATGATCAACAAAAACCTAATTCCATCCCGAACCGGACGAATATGGCTATTCCCAGCTGTACGTCTCGGGGTATGAATAGGGACATATCCCACACTGAAACCAGCCCTGAAAAAACTCATGGTGATGGTGGTAGGGTAAGAAAATCCGTTAGGTAACAAATACAGGAATTTCCTGAATTTATTTGCCTTCACCACACGAAATCCGGAGGTCAAATCTTCAACCAGTTGCTGAACCATCCAGGTTGCAAAACGGCTGAAAAAATCATTAGCGACTGCACGGTGCGCGCCCGCATGTGAACCAGACTGACGTGCTCCGACCACCATGTCATAACCTTCAGAAAACTTTTCCAGCAATCCAGGGATATCTTCAGGCTTATGCTGTCCATCTGCATCCATGAAAATCAGCACATCTGCATTTGCAGCACGCGCACCGGATTTAATCGCAGCACCATTGCCCTTAGGATAAGGGTGACTAAGTACTTTCACCGGGTATTTTGCACAAACCGTCAGCGTATCGTCATCCGAGCCATCATTGACAATAATGATTTCTACATCCGGTAAAATTGCCCGCAGTTCTGGCAGCAAACGATGCAGGCTATCTGCTTCATTGCGCGCAGGGATAATCAATGAAACACCTGATGGTGACTCTAACTCTTCACTCATGATTGATATTGCTTGTGTAGCATATTCATAACTTAATCGCTGGGTGAATCTTAAGAAGTTATAGTTAATCCATAAGCATCAGGAGCCTGCTACTGTATCGCTACATTTTTATTCTTGGCTGAACTTCCAAAGGCAATTGACTAAATTCCGAGATTAACAGATTTTTGTTTCTTATTGTAAGTGTCGGATTCGACAATGCTGCACGATAAATACGATTAGTAATATTTTGATTGACTGAGCAATCGCCTTCGGCGATACACCTTGCTGTGCCTATTATGGAATTGAGGTTGGGTGAACCAAGAGGAACTGTCGCAAGACGATGTTCAAGCAATTCAATCAACTCCGGATTTATTGGTATACCTCTTTCCGCATTTACCACCAACAGGCCGAATAACCCCGAAGTGTTAGCAGGTGCAACATCTGCGGCCTGCTGGTAGTGAAACACCGCTTTATTGTAGAGATCGACAGCATCCTCGGAAGACAGTGGCGGCATATGATCATAAAGGCCAGCTATGTCAGTATTGGCACGTACTGAATGCGGGTGCCGCTCAACTTCCATCATACGCATCATGAGTGAATCTCCCCATTGTTGGGCGCGCGAAACAGTCAAGCTAGTAAATAAAATAATCATTACAAGAAAGGATATTCGGCGCAAACGTAAACTAGGCAAATGAATTCCGGGATTTAACGCGTAATAGGCCAGAGGCAATAATATACCGAGCATGGGTAAATAGTTACGATGCTCAAAAGCCATTTCCAGAGGAATTATTGTGGATTCCATCATATGACCTATCAAATAAAACGCAATACCAAAGGTAATTATCGGTTGTTTGTTACGCAATACCCACGCACCACCCGCTAATAACAACAGTCCAAAAATTGCTGGTAACGTTGTCCATGGTAAGAACAAGCTCCGTGAAATTTCAATGTCATCGTGATGCAAACCCAATTCACCCATGCTGGGCATCACAATCATGTGCAGGTAAAACCACAACACCCGCGCTTCAGTCATTAATCTTTCAGCTAATGAAAAATCGCGCACCATGTAGCCACCCAAAATCAGACCAGGATTATTAATAATATAAAATATGCCAAGCAATATTGGAACTACAGCAGAAAAGCCGACTAATGCCACAAGCATGCGACGCGTACTTTGACTAGTTGAGTTCCAGCGCAACAAAATCATCTCTATTGCAAAAATAAGTAAGGGCAGCAAGGCTCCATTTTCTTTACTGAGTACGGCGAGCGGAGTAGCTACGAATATAGCTGCTGCAATTGCAATAAACCCAGACTTGCTACCATCCAAAAGTTGTTTTCTGCCATACAGATATAACACCAATCCAATTAGCGTAAATAATGCAGCAAGGCTGGTCATACGCTGCACCACATAAAGAACACCAGTCAAATTAAAAGGATGCAACAGCCAAATTGTAGCGATTGCTAAAGCTGTCCAAAATGCTGCATTGTCATTCGAAGCTGTTGTCTTATTAATTCTCAAATGCAGATTGAGTAGCAGCTTGGAAAACATAAAAATCAATATTCCATTTATTAAATGTATTCCCAGATTGGTTAGCTTGAAATAATAAGCATCCATACCCGCAACATAGTAATTGACCGCAAAGCTCAACATACTGATGGGTCGCTTGAGCGGCCCCGCAGTACCAGAAGATGCAGCTTGCCAAAGTGATGGAATATCCAGCGCATCAATTTTCAGATGTGTATTTTTGCCGATGTTGACGCTATCATCAAAAATGAAATGTCCTGTTAAGCCAGGCAGATAGCAGGCAAATGTTGTCGCCAGTATACATAGCAACAAGAAAGGCTTTAAGTAACGAATAAGCATTGGAAAAACAAAAAAGGAGGCGTTAGCCTCCTTTTTTATTACCTTATGTCAGGTGTAAATTAGTTCTTAGGATAGTATTTTGCAGCAACAGAACCAGAAGTGTCCCACGTTGTTCCCGCACCAGTTTCGCAGGTACCTGTCCAAATAACAGTCTTACCCGCAATCGCAGCAGGCGCAGCAGGGACAGCATTGAAAGTAGCTGTAATGATAGCGTTTGGAGCAGAATAAGTAAGGGGTGCAGAGGCGGTATATTTTCTAGCGGCAGGAAGTGTAGGCTGCATGCCAGTAAGGGTTGAGCCCACTAAAGCAGAAAAGTCACCATTTTCACTACACATCAGACCAAGGTCAGTCCGTGTTGGGCTGGTCAGGCTGACAGCTTCTGTAATCTTTGCCTTCACGGTGTAATCCTGATAAGCAGGAATTGCCACTGCAGCCAAGATACCAATGATCGCTACCACAATCATCAGTTCGATCAATGTAAAACCTTTTTGTACGTTTTTCATGATGGTGCTCCTTAAAAATTAATGTTTACTAAAAACTCGTTTGTGCTACCCAGGTAGCATGCAATAGTCATGCCAAACTCTACCGAAACATAAAATAAAATCATAAATTAATCATAATTCAGAACTTAATATTACAATTAATTGATTTTAATCGTATTTATTTCCATAGTTGCATGCCACTCAAAGCGAAGTTTTGCCACATTAATTTATATGATTTTCGGTATTAAGCTCACATCAAAGGGTCTTAATACTCCAAATTTGTCAACCAAGTGACAATTTTCGTCAGTCACGCCGCGATTATCTATTTCTATGTTGCCGGATACCCATATTCAATAGCGTTAGCAGGAGCAGCCTTACCATCTTTTCACTAAAGCTCAGGAACTAAATATTGGTACTGACACCCGGTATTTTGCTCAAATCCACATCGTCGATCTGTTCAGGTGAAAGAAAATGCTTTGCATAGTCCAGATAGACTTTTTCCCGGATAAAAATATCGAACAGATCGGAATCAACATGCCCGCCAAGCTTGAATTTACCCAAAATAGTCAGTGATTCCGTCAGTGTTTTTCCCTCTTTGTACGGCCTGTCTTTAGCTGTAAGCGCCTCAAAAATATCGGCAATACCCATTACTCTGGCTTGCACTGACATTTGCTCGCGCGTCAAACCGCGCGGGTAACCCTTGCCATCCATACGCTCGTGGTGACCACCTGCATATTCTGCGACATTCTGCAGGTGTCTCGGCCAAGGCAGTGACTCCAGCATTTTGATGGTGACGTCTATATGATGATTGATGATTTCACGTTCTGCGGCAGTAAGTGTGCCCGAATGGATGGTAAGGTTTTCGACTTCATCCTCACTGAGGAAATTGCTCATTTCTCCGTCTGTATTTCGCCATTGGTAAAGCGCAATTTGACGCACTCGTTGTTGATCCTCTGCGGACATTGCCTCGCAGCCGACATTGCATAACCTCAACAACTCACGATCCTGATCAAACTGCTTAATACTTGCCTCATAATTTTTTTCTGCAGCCCCGGCACGAGTCGCGTCCGTACCAGCCGCCACAATCTCACGCAACATGGCAATCTCAGCATCACGCTTTAATATTTCAAAACGCGTATCCACCAGTCCGATACGATCGAACAAAGTATGCAGCTTGGTCGATTTATCCACAACGTGCACCGGTGTAGTGATCTTGCCGCAGTCATGCAACAAGCCTGCGATCTTTAATTCACGCCTATCCTTTTCGGACATGGAAAAATCCTTGAGTGGGCCTGTTGTCGTTCGATTGACCGCTTCAGCCAACATCATGGTCAGTGCCGGCACACGGGAACAGTGCCCACCGGTGTAAGGCGATTTATCGTCAATCGCGGTATTGATGAGTTGAATGAAAGACTCGAACAATGCTTCCAATTGGTCAATAAGATGACGATTCGTCAATGCGATGGCCGCTTGCGAGGATAGTGACTCCAGCAGCTGCTGATCATCCGCTGAAAATGGAACGATAGCAGCGCTTTCCCTATCCTTTGCATTGATCAGCTGCAACACACCGATAAGTTCATTTTCGTGGTTACACATCGGCACGGTCAGAAAAGACTTCGATCGATAACCGGTTTTTGCATCAAAGTTTTTTGTACCGGTGAAGTCGAAGCCTTCTGCCATATAAGCGTCGGGAATATTCACCGTTTCACCACTAAGTGCAGCATGGCTGACTATCATGGCATGATTCGGGTTGCCGGCTTCATCATATAGTTGAACCGGGTAATAACTGATCGGCGCACCACTGGTTCCTCCCATCGCCGTTTTAAGAGAATCATTTCGAAGAATTTCAAAACGCAATACGCGCTGCTCATGCTGGTGTAAGTAAAGTGTGCCCGCATCAGCATTGGTAATACGTTTTGCAGCTTCCAGAATGGCTTCCAATAAACTATTGGTATCTCGCTGCTGTGACAGCGCGATACCAATATCGTTAAGCTCTTTCAGGCGGTGCAGCAGATGAGAAGATGATTGCATAAGACAGATTGAGATTAATCACTTGATACAGACTGCACGTACTTGATGCATGTCAGTTATGCCCTGCAACACCTTCTCCATGCCATCTTGTTTCAGGGTGTGCATCCCCTCCTCCAGCGCGATGCCCACCAACTCGGCAACACGTGCATGCTCTTGTATCGCCTTTTTCACCGGATCACTGCCAATCAAAAACTCATGCAAACCAACTCGCCCACGATAACCGGTATCGTTGCATTTGTCGCAACCCACAGGTGTAAAAATTGTAAATTGTCCGTCCTTGTCAGCAAACAATTTCACCCATTCCGCATACAATGCCTTCATTGCAGCTGTGGAGTCTTTCTTCCAGCTTTCGGTAAATGCAAGTTCAGCGCTATATTCGGTAAGCAGCAGCTTGATCTCATCTTTGCTGGCAATATGTGGTTTTTTACAATCGCTACACAAACGTTTTGCCAAACGCTGAGCCAGAATACCAAGCAGCGCATCGGAAAAGTTGAATGGATCCATACCCATATCCAGTAGACGAATAATGGACTCGGGGGCACTATTGGTATGCAGGGTGGCGAATACCAGATGACCTGTCAGTGAAGCTTCGATACCGATAGAAACAGTCTCTTTGTCACGCATCTCACCAACCATGATGACATCTGGATCGGCACGCAGGAAGGCGCGCATGATGACAGCAAAGTCCAAGCCTGCTTTTTTGTTAATCTGTACCTGACGCAACCCTTTTTGCGTAATTTCCACTGGATCCTCAGCTGTCCAGATTTTGGTTTCAGGTTTGTTGATAAATTTAAGTATGGAGTGTAGCGTTGTCGTTTTACCCGAACCAGTCGGGCCGCACACAAAAAACAAGCCGTAAGGTTTACTTACAGTGGTACGAATTAATTCCGCATTACGAACAGAAAAGCCCATTTTATCCAGCGGCAACGGATCTCCTGAGGCCAGAATACGCATCACCACATCTTCCACACCACCCTGTGACGGAAGAGTCGCCACACGTAATTCAATATCGAGTGGGCCGAATTTTTTAAACTTTATCTTGCCATCCTGAGGCCTGCGCTTCTCGGAGATATCCAGATCACACATGATCTTTAGGCGAGTCACTAGTGCATTACGATAAGTAGAGGGAACCTCGATGTAATTTAGCAAGGAACCGTCTTTACGCACACGTATCTGGGTCTTGGCCTTACCAGGTCCCGGTTCTACGTGTATATCAGAAGCACCCATACGATACGCATCAATGATTATCTTGTTGACCAGTTTGACCAGTTCATTGTCTGCTGCTGCGCTGACATCTTCCTGGTCTATACTGTATTCTTCTTCATCTTCACCAAGACTGGTTAACAAGTCATCCATAGATGATTCATCCACGGTATAACTGCCGGTAGCATCCATGTGAACTGCTTTCCCGCTGTAGAACAAGTCCAGATATTGAATAAATTCACGTTGCGAACAAACCAGATAATTAAGCCTGTGCTTGGGGAAAATATTATTCACCACCCGCGAAGCCTGGACTCGCTCGGGGTCAGTAGTCAATATCATTAACCCGTCCTGGGTCTCTTCTATCGGAATCCAGTGAACACTCATGACGTATTCGCGCCTCAGATTCCGCAGCAATTCAGTCGGCTTGATACGATCTGCACGAAACGGCTCATAAGGAACCCTGAAGAAGCTTGACAGTGCTTTGCCCAGCGCAGCAGCAGTGACCTGAAATTCGTCTACCAGCACATTCTCGACATCAATACCCTTGCGCCGTGCAGTACGTGTTGCTAATTCAAGTTCTGCTGCAGAAAGCACAGCGTCAGCAATCAGATAGTCATATTTAGATTTAGCTGTAGTAATGTGCTGACGTTGACGCAGTGCCACCCCCAAAGTGTGCGCCAACTCCATCGCACCATCCTCGATTGAGGTAGGAAAAGGTACACCAGCCTTATTGTTGATAACTTGAATAACGCCAACTAGATTGTTAGATATGGATTCAATAACTGGTACAACCAGCATCTGCTCGGTACGGTATCCGGTACGCTTATCCACTTCCTGCAAAAAACACAATTGCTCACTGTACTGCTTCAACTCTTGCTCATCGTAAACATCTTTGATGTTGAGCAACTGTTTGTTCATGGCTACGTAACCAGCGATACTTTTTTCAGCAATTGGTAACTTTAAATCCTTAAAAGAATTCAGCCCGGTCTTTACCTTGGAAACGAGCGATACATTGTCGTCACCGACTACATAAATAGTCAGGCGATCGGCATTGAACAATGCACAAATATCCTTGCTGACTTCCAGCATGATTTCATCCACGTTACCAGTAGCATGTATTTTGTTGGTGACGTGATTTAGATTCTTGGTGAACTCGAGCTTGTCACCCATTTCACCAGACTCATCTTTTGTCGCCATTGCTATACTCATATCACACTCTCCGTCTATTCACTCGGGCCATCAGAGGCTCCATATTTCAGGCTAGCATCCATGTTTACCACGCCGCACATAACAACTATCGCACGAACTCTGGAAATCAACACCAGACAGTTCAACTGGTTATAAAAATGTATCGCAGCTAAAAATCAAACTCCTGATTATTCAACAGCATTTTTGGTCGAGTGCCACGAACACCTTTTTCTATCTCCCGCATGGTCAAGTCCATTTCGCCCGGCTTAATATGAGTAATGTATACCTCTGCATCGCACTTCAATTTATCCAACTCTTCGACCAGCAAACTTGGGCACAAATGTTTTGAAACCACCGACAACTCCTTTTCCTTGTCAGGAAAAGCTGACTCGATAATAAGGTATCGTAAATTTTCTATTTTGTTGACTACGTTCCATAATTCATCACTAACAGTAGTATCTCCCGTGAATACCAAACTCGCCAAACCACTGTCCAGATGATAACCGACTGCAGGCACAACATGATTAGCAGGAATAGCAGTAACTCCACGTCCGTTCAACTTGACAGTCTCACCCAGCTCTATCGCCTGATAACGCAAAGACGGCTGTTTAACATCAGGTATTTCAGTAAAATCCGGCCAAATCTTCCAGTTAAAAACATGTTGCTTTAAAAGCTCTAATGTTTCTGCTGTTGAATAAACCGTTATTGGGCGCTCACGCATGTTCCAAACGCTGTCGACCATCATTGGGATACAGGCAATATGGTCAAGGTGAGAATGTGTGACAAAAACATGATCAATCACGCTCAACTCAGCCAGACTAAGTTCACCCACACCCGTACCGGCATCAATCAGTACGTCATGATCAAGCAGAAATGATGTAGTAAGCAAATTTCCACCAATTCCACCACTACAGCCCAGTACTCTAAGTTTCATATTGCCCCATGCATTCTAATTTCATTTGGCCACGTGGTATCGAATACGAAAGCACCACCCCAATCCGAAGCTGGAGATGTTGTACGATAAAAAACTACGAGCCACTTAAAAAAACAGAGCAACAAACAGCTCAATCCAGATCGCGTTTTTTCAC
>Ga0316187_10001568_pt1 | contig 19875 bp, 17 predicted proteins | sample CroRivburrow1_MG_FD_204927 | JGI IMG/M metagenome (GOLD analysis project Ga0316187, IMG submission 204927) | Coastal sediment microbial communities from Maine, United States - Cross River worm burrow 1 | ecosystem: Environmental > Aquatic > Marine > Coastal > Sediment | place: USA: Maine...
GCAAAACCCTGATAAATCGTCTAATTCTTATCAGCGGCATGGTGCTGTTCATCACGGCCGGCCCTGCGGGAGCCGGGGAGAGGGACTTCGACCTGCCCGCCTCCGAGATGGGCGACACGATCGCCGACGGCGGCCTCGAACTCAATGACGTCGACTTCGAGGGCAATCCGATGCAGCGATTCGCAGAGCGGTGGCCCGACGACCTCGTGATTGCACCGGTCCCGGGACGCTCGCCGCAGGTCGGCTGGTCCCTCGCCCTGGGCGGCGGTTACTTCCTCGGGTCAAGAGATGAGGACAGCGACGTTGCGCCGTCCGTCCTGGGTGGATTTGCCTGGTACGCCGAGAACGGCAGCTATGCCTACGGCCTGGGCGGCAACCTGCACCTGCTTGACGACGACCTGCGCGTGAAATTCGGCGCCGGTTACATGGATGTCCGATACCGCTATTACGGCAGGGGCAGCGAACAGAACGATCGGGGGATCTACCTGGATATCCTCCAGGAAGCACCGATGTACTTCGGGTCCGCTTCGTACCGGGTCTGGAAGAAGCTCTATGTCGGTCTCGGCTATACGACCGGCAGTGTCGATACGCGGCCAAAAGTCGTGTTCGACCCGCCACCATTTGGCAGTTTCGATTCGATCCTTTCCCTCGACATCGGCGCCATAATAATACCCATCGTTGTCGATACCCGGGATCATGAGCAGTTTCCGCGCCAGGGCTGGCTGATGACCGGCCGCACTACGCTGTATCGCAAGGACTTCGGCGGCGACTTCGATGCCGAGACGTACATGGTCAACGTCAACCGTTACGTCCCGATGCGGGAGAACGACGTGCTCGCCCTGCGCGGCTACTTTCGTACCACGGGCGGCAACGCGCCGTTCTTCATCCTGAGCACCTTTGGCGGTGGATCGGACCTTCGGGGATACCCGTCGGGGCGGTATCGCGACAAATCAATGTACGCGCTGCAGGGCGAGTACCGCTGGGCCATGAACGATAAATGGATCTTCACCGGCTTTGCCGGGTTCGGCGAGGTCGCACCCGATTTCGGCAGCTTCGGAGGTGATTACCTACCCGCGGCGGGCGTGGGTGCACGATTCGTCGTGTCGCAGAAACATCGCGTGGCCCTGTCATTCGACATCGCGCAGGGCAAGGACGGCACCGAGTACTACTTCGGCGTAGGAGAAGCGTTTTGAAGAAGTTCCTTCGGGAACCCCTGGTCCACTTCCTGGCGATAGGCATCGGCCTGTTCGTTCTTTTCGACCTGGTAGCCCCTGAGGAGAGTAATCTCGACAGCAAGACGATCGTCGTGGATCGCGATGCATTGCTCACGTTCGTCCAGTTCCGCTCGAAGGCCTTCAACCCGGAGGTGGCGGCGGCGCGGCTCGACGCGCTCAGTGACGAGGAACTGCAGCGCCTTGTCGCTGACTACGTGCGCGAGGAGGCCCTGCATCGTGAGGCGCTGGCGCTCGGCATGGACCAGAACGACTACGTCATCAAGCAACGCCTGATCCAGTCACTGCAGTTCATCACCAACGGCTTCGTCTCGGCAGCGGTCAATGTTTCGGACGAAGAGGTCGCCGAGTATTACGAAGCAAACAGGGAGGACTATTACGTCGATCCCTACGTCACATTCACGCACGTCTACTTCAGTAACGACCGCCACGGCCGGGAGCAGGCGCGGCAGCTCGCCGAGACCCAGCTGGCCGAGCTCAATGACCAGAACGTGCCGTTTTCCGAAAGCACGCGCCACGGTGAGCGATTCCTGTACAACGTCAACTACGTCGAACGAACCGAGGACTTCATCGCCAGCCACTTCGGCAAGGCGATGGCGGCGGCCGTGTTCGAACTCGAGCCGGACAACGGGCAATGGTACGGCCCGTTCGAATCGGCGTACGGGCACCACCTGGTCATGCTGACGAAACGAACCGAAGGCGTTTATCCTCCCCTTGAGGAGATCGCGGACAGCGTCCGCGAAGACGCGTTACGCATCAAGCTCGACGAGCAGAACGATCGCGCCGTGCAGGCGATCGTGAACACCTACGACGTGCGCATGGGCGACGTTCGCGGTACCGGCGGATGAAACTGCGGAGTCTCGTCGCCGCCTGCCTGCTGATATTTGCGGCACTCGCCGAAGCGCACGACGCACGTCCCAATTTCGTCGAGATCATCGAGACGGAAGCGAACGTCTTCAGCGTGCAGTGGAAGATTCCGGCAACCGTGCCCGACGCGGCTCTGCCGACGATACATATGCCCGAGAGCTGCACGACGGACGCGCGCCTCGCGATGCAACAGTCCGGTGGCGCGTACCAGGGCCGGCTGGTTTACAACTGCCCGGACGGCCTGTCCGGCCAGGAAGTCAGAATCGAGTTCCCGGTCATCAACCCGTCGCTGTCCTCGCTGTTCCAGGTGCGGCTCGCGAATGGCGAGCAGTACGTCAAGATCCTCAAGCCCGAAGAAAGCGGCTGGATTGTGCCGGACGCGGAAAACAGGCTCGCCGTCGCAGGCCAGTACACCCTGCTCGGCATCGAGCACATCTGGATCGGCATCGACCACCTGCTGTTCGTCACCTGCCTGCTGCTGATCGCGCGCACGCCACGCAAGGTGCTGATCACGATCACCGGGTTCACCGTCGCGCATTCGATAACGCTTGCGCTCGCGGCCCTGGACGTCATCCGCATCCCGACGCCGCCGGTCGAGGCGGCGATCGCGCTAAGTGTCGTGTTCCTGGCCTGGGAGATCGTCAAGAACGACGAGACGCAGCTCACGTATCGCTACCCGGTTGCGGTCTCGATGTCGTTCGGCTTGCTGCATGGCCTCGGGTTTGCCGCCGTGCTTCGTGACATCGGCCTGCCGCAGACGGAACTACCGACGGCACTGCTGTTCTTCAATATCGGCGTGGAAATCGGGCAGATCCTGTTCGTGCTTGCGCTGGTCGCCATATTCCTGCTCGCACGCCCGCTGCTCCGGAAACTGCTCGAGAGCGACGATCACGATGTACACTGGAACTGGGTCACGACGCCCGCCAGTTACGTAATCGGCGGGGTCGCCAGCTACTGGCTAATCGATCGAATCACGGGATTCTGGTAACGTACAACCCGTCATTCCCTTCTCCATCAGCCCGGACTGGAACCTGATTTCCCGAACGATCCTTCCTGTCCTGCACCAGGACGACGTACCGACACCGGGAACCAGCAAGTTCGGTCTGGGAGACACGGTGCAGAGTTTCTTCTTCTCGCCGAAAAACATTGCGCAGGTCATGCGCTTCGGCAACCAGCTCGTGCAGATCGGCGCCGGCCTCCGTTACTGGGTGACCACTCCCGATACCGGGCCGGAGGACTGGGGCCTCAGGCTGCAGTTCACGTTGCTGTATCCCAGGTGACGAAAGCCCGGGTCCCGGCAGTTCCGCGGCAAAAAATCCACCCGATTCCGCGATATACTGAGGATTCCGCACAACCCGAGCAGAACAATAATAAGGGGAGGACATGGCGGACGATCTTCACCTCAACCCGCTGACCGGCCACGACGAGTTCGACGGCCTGATCGCGGCTTTTTCGGAATTGCGGGACGCCGCGGAGACGGAATTGGCGCGGCAACGCATCTGGGAAAGATTCGGCACCGAAGGCGCGGTCTTCATCTCCGATATGGCCAGCTTCTCGAGCACCTCCAGAAAGGTCGGCGTATGCCATTTCCTCAAGCTGATTCACCGGGCGCGCCAGATCATCGCGCCGCTCGTGGCAAAGAATAACGGCCTGTTGCTCAAATGCGATGCCGACAATTGCTACGCGTTCTTCAAGAACACCGACGACGCGATCCGCGCGAGCTTCGACATCAACGCCGAACTCTTTCGCCACAACGACGAGTTCAGCCTGAGCGAACAAATCTACCTGTCGGTCGGCATCGACTACGGCCGGGTCCTGCTGGTAGGCGACATGGAATTCTTCGGCGACCCGGTAAACACGGCATCCAAGCTCGGCGAGGATCTTGCAATCAGGGCCGAAACGCTGGTCACGAAGCGCGCGATTGAACATTCGGCACTGAAGATCCCGGAAACAGCGGAACGCATGGTGGCACGCATTTCGGACATCGAGATCAAGTACGTGCGGCTGCCGATGACGGAAATCGACAGGAGCGAGCTCGAATGAGCCGCCAGCTCAGCGAGGCACAGGCGCTGCGCAGCGTCCTGGAGGTCACACGTAAGCTGAGTGCGCCGTTCGACCTCGACACGATGCTGACAGAGGTCGTCGACGCTGCGCGTGAAGTGCTCGACGCGGACAGGGGCACGGTATTCCTTTACGACGAAAGTTCGAACGAACTCGTGGTGCGTGTGGCAACCAAGCTCGGCAGCATCCGCATCCCGGCCGACAAAGGCATCGTCGGCGAGTCCGCGATGTCGCGGAAACTCATCAACGTTCCCGATTGCTACGCAGACGAACGCTTCAATCGCGCCATCGACAAGGAAACCGGTTACCGCTCGCGGTGCATGCTCACAATCCCGCTGATCGGCTTCGAGGACACCCTGGTCGGCGTACTGCAGATTCTCAACAAGAACAGCGGTGTTTTCGACGAGCAGGACGAGTTCGTTGCAACGGCCCTCGCCGCGCAGGCCGCGGTCGTGCTGCACCGGGCAAAGCTGATCGAGACGATGATCGCCACGGAAAGGCTCGACCGCGAGATCACCGTCGCTCGCGACGTGCAGATGGGCACGCTCCCCAAGGAGATGCCGAAGATCGAGGGCTATGGGTTTGCGGGCGCCTTCGCGCCGACCGACCAGACCGGCGGCGACCTGTACGACTTCGTGCCGCTTTCCGGCGAGCGCCTGTTCCTGCTGATGGGCGACGCGACCGGTCATGGCATAGGCCCGGCACTCAGCGCGACGCAGGTTCGCGCGATGCTGCGGGTCGCTTTGCGCCTCGGCGCGGACCTCGACGACGTATTCGTCAACATCAACGATCAGCTGGTCGAGGACCTTCCCGAGGACCGCTTCGTGACGGCGTTTTTCGGGTTGCTCGACGCACAGTCGCACACGGTGCACTTTCACTCGGCCGGCCAGGGCCCGATCATGCACTACCATGCCGCCGACAAGAGCTACGACTGGCACGAGCCGTCGACCTTTCCGCTGGGCTACATGGCCCAGCAGAATCTCGGGCCCGGCGTGTCGATCCGGCTGGAGCCGGGCGACATCCTCGGCTTGATCTCCGACGGTATCTACGAGTACGAGAACGAGGTGGGTCTGCAGTTCGGCCAGAAAGGGGTCAAATCCGTGATCGACGCGATGCCGGGCGGCAAAGCCGGGGAACTGGTGCCGGCCATCATGCACGCGGCGCGCATGCACGGCGGCAGAGCGCCCCAGGCCGACGACATCACGATCGTGCTCGTCAGGCGCGACTTCTAGGGCGATGGGCAGCCAGGCCTTCAAACGCAACATCGAATCGGTAGCCGATATCTACCGTTTCAGCGAGGACGTCATGGCGGCGGCCGACATCGACGAATCGGTTCGATTCCCGGTTCATCTCGCGATGGAGGAACTGTTCGTCAACCTCGTGAGCTACAACCCCGGGGCGCGCCAGGACATCCTTATCGACGTGCAAATCGCGGACGGCGGCGTGGTCGTCACGATAACCGACCATGACGCAGCCGAATTCGACGTTACCAGGGCGCGGCCCGTGGACACGGGAGCGTCGCTGCGGGAGCGCAAACCGGGCGGCCTGGGACTGCACCTGATTCAACATATGGTCGATACGCTCGAATACGACTATCGTGACGGGCGCAGTAAAATTCGTTTCAGCAAGGAGCCGGAAACACACGATGTTTGAGATAGATTACGCGGAAAGCGGCGAGGTTGTTTGCAGCGGGCGCCTGGATGCGGCGCAAAGCGCCAGGGCGGAAGCCTTCCTGGGCCGCCTGGAAACCAGCCATACGCTCGACTTTGAGCGCCTGGAATACATATCCAGCGCCGGGTTGGCTATACTGTTGAAAACACAAAAAAGGCTGTCCGGGAGCGGCGCAGCGATAAAAATAATAAACGTCAACAAACACATATACGACATTTTCCGCTACTCGGGTTTTAACGCGATCTTTGAGATCGAGACCCTGTAGACCGTCTGCAGGGCGAAAAGGGAGGGTCTCCGGCCAACTTTTCTGTTGGCTGTCTGTAGGTATGAGTGAGCCAGACGACACCAGACTGATGGAGCGGTGCAGCAACGGCGACCGGCAGGCGTTCGAAACGCTGTTGGCCAGGTACGAGAAGCCGGTCTTCAACGCGGCATACAGGATGCTGAACAGCCCTGACGATGCCCGTGACGTCACGCAGACAGTGTTTTTGAAGGTATTCGAGCATCTCGACCAGTACGATCCGAAGTACCGCTTTTTCAGCTGGATTTATCGGATAACGCTGAACGAATCCATCAACTGGCTCAAGAAGACGAATCGCCTGGACGCGCTCGAGGGAGATACGGCAGATACCGCGAGCGGTCCGGAACAAGAGGCAAGTAACCAACAGTTGAGCGAAGGTATGCAGGCAGCGCTAATGACAATCAGCCCGGACTATCGAGCCGTGGTTATCCTGAAACACCTGCTCGGATGCAGTTACCAGGAAATCAGCGAAGTTCTCGAGATTCCGGAGAAGACGGTCAAGTCGAGACTTTACACGGCGCGCCAGCTCCTGCAGGAAACCCTTACCGAACGCGGATTACACTGATGACTATCGACCCGAAATATTTCGAGCTGATCCAGGCGGACATCGACGGCCAGATCAATGATGCCGAAAAAACCAAACTCGAGAACTTCCTCGCCGACAGCGAAGAAGGCCGGGCGGTTTACGAGGAGCTGGAGACGCTCTGCCGTTCTCTCGATGGCATGCCTTCGATCGAGCCGCCGCCGCATCTCAGGCACGTACTCCTGAACGAGGCGCCGGTTAAGACCGCGCCACGACCCACGCCCGGATTACTGCAGCGCCTGTTCTCGGGTCCTGCGCTCGGGTATGCCGGGATGTTTGTGGCCGGCGTTGCACTGACACTCGCGCTGGTCGATTCGGACCAGATCTCCAGGGGTGCCTTCGACGAAGTGACAGGCCTCGTCGGCACGATCGCCGACTCGCAGTTCGTCGTACCCGAACACGGCACGATCTCCGTCGATGAGAGCGAAGTCGCCGGTACCGTGACGCTGCGCAGTGCCGGGCCCATCCTGATCGTCGATTTCGACCTGAGCGCCAGGCAGCCCGTCGAGATCGTCGCGGAATACTCCGACAAGACCATCTGGTTCAACGGCTTTGCGCAGCTGGAAAGCAGTGGCACCAGCATCGCGGCCGAAACCGGCGCCATCAAGCTGAATATGGACGGCAAGCGGCGCTATGCCGTTTACCTGAATAATCCGGGCATGCGCCCGGCAACGATCGACCTGCAGTTCATGGCTGACGACCGGGTCATCCATGAAGCACAGCTCAGTTTTTCGGAGGCCGACTAGGTACGCCCGGAGACTTACCAACTTTTCCTGCCCGGGCGAGTACTGGATAACAGGAGAAACAGCAAAAGTGTCGCGTACCAGCGGACACAAGGGGACCGATAATGGCTACGAGCAACAAAGCAATTCCCGTCGTAATTGGCGCAATCGTCCTGGTTGCGGTTATCTGGGCCGGCAACAACATGTCGACCGACGACGAACTCACCGGCACCGTCGCACCAGCGGAACGCTATCGCGCCGAACAACCGAGCGCGGACGACATCCAGCTGGGAGACCAGGAACTACAGGCCGTGCTGCAGTCGGATGAATTTGCCCGGCTCATAGCTGACGAGTCTTTCCAGAAGGCTATGAGCAACTCGGCATTTCGTGATGCAATGGCGAATGCGGCATTTCATGAAGCGATGGCCAATGCCGCGTTCCGCGATGCCCTTGCAAACGCCGCATTCCGCGATGCTCTGAGTAATGCGGCATTTCACAACGCGTTGAACAACGCCGCATTCCGGGATGCATTGGCCAATGCCGCGTTTCGCGATGCGCTGAATAATGCCGCATTCCGTAATTCACTCGAGAACGCTGCTTTTCGTGACGCACTCAGTAATGCCGCGTTCCGTGATGCGCTGAATAACGCCGCGTTCCGCGACGCGCTGGCGAGCCAGGCCTTCAGGCAGGCAATGGATAACGCTGCTTTCAGCGACGCCATGTCGCAGCAGGCATTTCTCGATGCATTGAACAGTCAGGCATTTATGGATGCTCTCGGCAACCAGGCATTCGTGGATGCATTTGCGAGTGAGACGATGCGCCACGCCATGAGCAATGCCGCGTTCCGCGATGCGCTCAATAATGCCGCATTCCGCGATGCCCTATCCAATGCGGCGTTTCGCAACGCGCTCAGCAATGCCGCATTCCGCGATGCGCTGAACAACGCCGCGTTTCGTGATGCACTCGGCAACGCGGCATTTCGCAATGCGATGGCCAATGCAGCGTTTCGCGATGCGCTGGCGAATGCCGCGTTTCGCGATGCGCTCAATAACGCCGCGTTTCGGGATGCTCTCTCAAATGCCGCGTTTCGCAATGCGATGGCTAATGCGGCGTTCAGGAATGCTATGGCAAATTCTGCCTTCCGTAACGCACTTGCTAACAGCGCCGCGAGGGCTGCACTGAACTGAAGTACATAACGGCCTGACAATAATAACGATAAGGAAAACCTGCGCCATTGCACTGGCGGCCTCGATGGCCGCCAGTTTTTCTGTTTGTGCACAGGGGCTCCAGTACGTCGAGACCGACGAGCTCAAGCTGCTGTATTTCGACCCCACGGAGACCTACCTGGTCCCGCGTGTCATACAGAGCTTTCACGGGGCAATGGAGGTACACGAGAAGGTCCTCGGCTACGAACCCGACGAGAAGACCACGATGCTGCTGGTCGACTTTGCCGACTACGGCAACGCTGCCGCCACCGCGGTGCCCGGCAACATCGTGATGGTGCAGGTCGCACCGATCATCCCGAATTTCGAGACCTTCGCGCCTGCTGAGCGCATGTACACGCTCATGAATCACGAGATGGTTCATGTCGTCACGACGGACCAGCCCGCGCCCGCCGAAGACAGGTACCGCAAGTTGTTCGGCGGCAAGGTGCTGCCGGTTTCCGATCACCCCGAATCGGTCTTCTACCACTACCTGACGGCTCCGAGGGACGCCAGCCCGCGCTGGTACCTCGAGGGCATCGCCGTATTCATGGAGACATGGATGGCCGGGGGGCTCGGGCGGGCCCAGGGCGCGTACGACGAGATGATGTTCCGCACGATGGTCAGGGACGACGCGCACTTCTATGATCCCCTCGGTCTCGTCGCAGAGGGGGTAGAAGCGGATTTCCAGGCCGGGGCGAACGCCTATCTCTATGGCGGCCGGTTCATGACGTACATGGCATACACGCACTCGCCGGAACAACTGATCGAATGGGTCAAGCGCACGGCCGACAGCGAACGCGCCTACGACAGGGAATTCAAACGTGTCTTCGGCCTCTCGCTCGATGACGCCTGGCAAAGCTGGATCGACTGGGAACACGAATTCCAGCGCCGGAACCTCGAAGGCGTCCGGCAGTTTCCCATCAGCGAGCACGAGAACCTGGCAGATTCGGGGCTGGGCTCGATGTCTCGTGCGTATTACGACCCCGAGCGCAACAGCCTGATCGCGGGCATGCGTTATCCGGGCGTCGTCGCTCACATCGGCGAGTACTCGCTCGACGAGCGTAAAGTCCGGCATCTCGAGGACGTGAAGGTGCCAATGCTCTATACGGTGACATCGGTGGCATACGACCCGGACTCGGAAACGGTTTTCTATGCCGCCGACAACAAGGCGTACAGGGACCTGATGGCGGTCGACGTCAACACCGGCAAGGCCCGGATGCTGCAACACGACGCCCGTATCGGCGAGCTGGTATTCAACAGGTCCGACCGCTCCCTGTGGGGATTGCGCCACCTGAGCGGGTACGTCTCGCTGGTACGCATCGAACACCCGTACGATGAGTGGGATCTCATCCATACCTTTCCCTATGGCACGATCGTCTACGACATGGATGTTTCCCGGGATGGCGAACTGCTGTCCGCATCTTTCGGCAACGTCGAGGGCCAGCAGTCCATCAGGGTCTTCCGCATCGACGACCTGCGCTCCGGTACGGTCGAACCGGTCACGAGTTTCGACTTCGGTCTCGCAATACCGGAAGGCTTCGTATTTTCTCCCGACGCGCGCTACCTGTTCGGCAGCGCCTACTACACCGGCATCTCGAACATCTTCCGCTATGAGGTAGACACCGGCGAACTCGAAGCCGTGAGCAATACGGAAACCGGTTTCTTCAGGCCGATCCCCCTCGATAACGAGAACCTCATCGTCTTCAACTACACGGGCGAAGGCTTCGTGCCCGCGAAAATCCGTGCAGAGCCCATCGATGATATTGCCGCCGTCACATTCCTCGGCGCCGAGACGATAAAGAAACATCCCCAGCTCGAGGACTGGCAGGTGAGGTCGGACGATGACGCACCGGCCGAATCCCGCGTCATCGCGCGCGGCGAGTACGTGCCCATACAGAACATGCGGCTCGAATCGGTTTACCCGATCGTCCTCGGCTACAAGGATTCGGTCTCGCTGGCCGTGAAAGCGAACTTTTCCGACCCGGTGCTGCTCGACTCCCTGCAGCTGGGGCTGGGCTACAGCCTCGATGGCGACCTGCCGTCGAAAGAGCGCCCGAACGTCATGATCGACTACCGCCATTCGGTGATCAAAAACAGTCCGTTGGCCGGTACCTGGCGCCTGGGCGCGTGGCTCAACAACGCGGATTTCTACGATCTGTTCGGTCCGACCAAGCAGAGCCGCAAGGGCTCGCGATTTTACGTCGGCTATGGAAAAGCGCTGATCTACGACGAACCGCGGCTGCTCGAGTTTTCCACCGAGCTGAACCACTACGCCAACATCGACGCGCTCCCACGTTACCAGGACGTGCCCGCTTCCATCGACAACCTGACCAGCTTCGACGCCCAGCTCGAGTTCTCGCACGTGCGCAGCTCGCTCGGCGCCGTCGACGCCGAAAAAGGCATCAAGTGGGGCCTGGCGACCAGCGTCAACTACGTGGACGGCGACACGATCCCGAAGATCGGCGGCAATTTCGACTTCGGTTTTGCCCTGCCCCTGAAGAACTCGTCGATCTGGTTCCGCAACGCAGCCGGAGTTGCTTTCGGCGACGCCACGGACGAGTTTGCGAATTTCTTTTTCGGCGGTTTCGGCAACAATTACATCGACCACCAGCGAGTCAAACGTTACCGGGAATTCTACTCGATGCCCGGTTTCGACCTGAATGCAATTCCCGGCCGCAATTTTCACCGCGCCATGCTGGAGTGGAACCTGCCGCCCCTCCGCTTTTCGCGCGCAGGCACGCCCAATTTCTATGCGTCGTGGGCCCGCACTTCAATTTTCGCAACGTCCCTCATCACGAACTTCGACGACAGCGCGCTGCGCCAGGAGGCCGCAAACATCGGTGCCCAGGTCGACTTCAAGTTCAAACTCAAATCGCGCTACGACATGACCTTGTCTTTCGGATACGCGACGGGCTTTCTCGACGGCTCGCAGTTCGATGAAGAGTACATGGTGTCCCTGAAGATACTCTGACAAACTCGGTTCGATGATAGCGGATGCCGTATTACACGCCCTGCTGGCTCTTTTGCCCGTCTGCTGCTTCTTGGCGGCCCTGGTCTATCTCGACAGTTACAAGCTGGTGCCGCTGAAATGGGTTGTCGCCGTTATCGTGCTGGGCTCTGCAACTGCGATCGCCAGTTATCCGTTTAGTCTCGTCGGCCTGCGCTGGTTTGATATCGATTTCACGGTCTACACGCGATACGTCGCACCCATGATCGAGGAAGCGCTCAAGGCATTGGTCATATGGGCGCTCATGCGCAACAACCGCATCGGTTTCCTCGTCGACGCGGCCATCTACGGTTTCGCCGTCGGCGCCGGCTTCGCAATATTCGAAAATCTCTACTACATGACGATCCTGCCGGACCTGAAACTGGGTACCTGGATCGTGCGGGGCTTTGGCACCGCGATCATGCACGGTGGCGCAACTGCGATATTCGCCGTTATCACGCACACGTTGCTCGAACAGTACCCGACGCGAGGCTGGCTTGCCTTGCTCCCCGGCCTCTTTATCGCGGCAATCATGCATTCGGTTTTCAATCACTTCTTTCTTGCGCCCATCGTCAATACGGCGCTGGTGCTGGGCGTCCTGCCGCTGTTATTCGTCGTGGTTTTCGAGCGCAGCGACAGGACGTTGTCCGACTGGCTCGGTGCCGGCTTCGATGCCGACACGGAACTCCTCGAACTCATCAACTCCGGCGACTTTTCCACCTCCAAGGTGGGCATGTACCTGCAGTCCCTGAGGGAAAAGTTCGAAGGCCCGATCGTCGCGGACCTGCTCTGCTACCTCAGGCTTCATACGGAACTGTCGATTCGTGCCAAGGGCCTCTTGATGATGCGCGAGTCCGGTTTCATGAACAAAGCCGGCGAAGAAACGCGCGCCAAGCTCGAAGAAATGAAATACCTTGAGAAAAGTATCGGCACCACCGGCAAGCTGGCGATAAAGCCCTTTCTCAGGATGAGCCAGAAGGACCTCTGGCAGTTCTATATGCTCTCCGGCTAGTACTGCAGCAATAGCGTGAGCTGATAGCTGCGGCCGAACACATCGAACATACGGTCGTCGGTATTGTTGGAGATGGCCCCATCGGCCATTAACGGTGGGTCCTCGTCGAGCAGGTTGGCGATATTCAGCCGTGCCGAGATGTTGTCGGTAAACTGGTAGCCGAGGCCAAAATCGAAATAATTTATGTTCCCGGTCGAGGGCACGGACACGATGGGATCCTCGAAGCCGATGATTTCCGCAAAGCGCTCGGCGTCGTTGTCGGTATCCGCGATCCAGCGCCACGTCAGGTGCATGTCGAAATTTCCGGACAAGTAGCTGATGTTGGTGGTCACACGATCGTCGGGAAACGTCGTACCTATTTCGCTAAATTCGCAAATGTAACCGAAGTAGCCGGCACAATCGATCGGATCGACGACAGGGTTCTCCTGGAACTTGAGTTCCCGCAGGTGCGTCCAGATGAGGTCGACCGAAAGATCCGCGTAGGAACCGCCGATACCGAACAGCGCCGGTACTTCCGTCGCGTAGCTGATTTGTACGTCGACGCCGCTCGTTTCGGTCGAGCCCAGGTTACTGGCCGTTTCCGTTACTTCGATGACGTTGTAGTTGTCCGGGTCGCGAACGATGTCATTACACAGCAGGTTCCCGGTATTCTGGGAATCGAAGCAAACAAACCGTGCTTCGGCCGACCCGATCGTGTCTTCGACACTGAGGTCGAAGAAATCGACGGAAAACACCCAGCTCTCGAGGCCGGTAAAGACGATCCCGGCCGTCCACGTTTCCGCCGTCTCCGGTTCCAGCGCGGGATTGCCGCCCGAGATGAAGTCGGTCGGGAAGAACGGCGTTGCCTCGAAGATACCGACCTGGTCTTCCGGAATCCCCTGAAGCACGCATTTCTCCGTGTTGCCGTTCGCTACGGGGTCTTCCGACGCCGAGCAGGGGTCGACGTTATTGTTGGTTACGAAAGAACCCGGCTCCCGCAGCTGCTCCTGGAAAGCCTCGACCAGGTTGGGGGCGCGCACGCTGCGCTGGAACATCGTTCGAAAACGCAGGTTACTTACCGGCTCCCAGTCGCCGCCGACCTTGAACGTGTCCACCGAACCGGCGTTGTCGTACTCGGAAAGACGACCGCCGATCTCGAGCGCGAGGTACCGCGCAAACGGGACATTGTCGGCCAGCGGCACGAGCGCTTCGGCGTAAATCTCACTGACACTTTCACGGCCATCGACGCTTGAGGCGCCCCGAAACCCCATCGCATCGCCGGTAAACAGCGACTCGTCAGCCTCGAAATCACCGGAATCGCTGCGCCACTCGGCCCCGACGGCAACCGAAAGAGGGCCCGCCCATGTGCTCAACGGGTCGCCCCGCACGAATGCGCTAACGAGCTTCTGCTCGCGGTTCGTAAAGTTCGCTGCCGGCGCCAACCTCAGGAACTCGGCTGCCTCGGGCGAAATACTGCCGGCGCCGAACATATCGATCGGTACGCAGCCGCCGGACGGATCGAAACACTCCCCGCTCAAGGGGTCGACCAGCAGCCCCTGCAGAAACCGGGTCCGCGATACGTCGTTCAGAAACAGATCTTCTTCTTCGCCCTTCGTGTACGTCGCCCAGACATCGTAGTCCCAGGTGTCGTTAAGGAAGCCGCGCAGACCCGCCACCATTCGATAGTAGTCGCTGGTGTTGTCGGCAATGCGCGGGCCGACCTCCTCCATGCGGCGGGCAAGGAAGAACGAGACGAGGTTGGGATCGTCCGGGTCGGGGGTATAGAAGTCACCGAATACCTGGCTCGCCTCGGGGGAAAGGACCGGGTTGTCGAGATTCGTCGTCACCAACTCAAAGGCGGGAACAGGCGCCAGGTTCTGGCGGCCCACGTTGCGCGTATACATCAGTTCCGCGTAGCCCTCGACCCGGTCGCTCAGCTCGTAGTTGAGAAACAGCCCGCCGGAGTAACGCTCGAGCGGCACCTGCAGGTAGTTCGCCGGTGCATAGTTGTAGCGGTCGTCAGAATCGACATATTCGATCGGTAGTCCGTCAGGCGTAAAACGTACCGGTACCGGGCCGTTGCCGAGATCCGCCTCAGGGAAAAAAATCACGCCCTCCGGGATCACGGGGCTGCCGGATTCGACGATCTCGCCTTCCCAGGTATCTAACAGCGGAACGGCAGAAATCTCCCTGCTGCCGGCAAATGACTCCCGCCGGTCGAGGTAACCGCCAAACAACGTGATGTTGCCGCGGCCGTTCGCAAAGTTATGCCCCCAGGTGACGTTGAGATCGTAGACCTCGGAATCGCCCTCTTCCGTCACGTAGGCACTGCTCTCCAGCCCGAAACCGTCGAAATCGTTGCGCGTGATGAAATTCACCACGCCGGCCACGGCGTCCGAACCGTATACCGTCGTCGCCCCACCCGTAATGACTTCCACCCGGTCAATCAGGACCTGGGGCAGCGTGTTGACGTCGACCGAGCTACCGACACCGGACGGCGCAAGCCGGCGCCCATTGAGCATCACCAGCGTCCTGCCGGAGCCCAGGCCCCTGAGGTTGATGAGCGACTTGCCGTTGCCGGGGTTGTTCGACGTGCGCCCGAAATCGGGCGAAATCTGCGGCATCTGGTTGAGCGATTCTTCGAGCGTCGGCTGGCCCGAGTTCACGAGCGTATCGCGGTCCACGGTCGTGATCGGGCTGGGGGCGCCAAAATCGCGCCGCGGGATGCGCGATCCCGTAACCACGATTTCCTCGATGGCCACCTCGCCCGTTTCCTGAGCGAGGCCAGGACAGGGTGCCAGTGCTGCAGCAACTGCACCGGACAGCGCGCCGCGCCGAAAGATGCCGGGTCTGCGCTTGCAGACGAGCATGTGCCGTCCCCCTCAGGACTCCCGATTGGTCCGATTATAGAGAAACCGGCCGGTTTTGATACCGCCCATACGATCTGCTCTCATTATAAATCAACAGCTTACAGCGACCGCCGTGCGGTCGCGGCAACTACTTATTCTAAACGGGCGTGCCCGGTCCTATTTTGAGAGTTGTGGGAGGAGCGCCTGCCGGGAGCGAACGTGACCGAGCCAAGCGTAAAACGCAGCCTCGTCGAAATCGACACGAGCGAGCCCGTCTGGGAACGGTTTTTTACGGTCGCACCCCTCGTGCTCATCGGCACCATCGACGCTGACGGCACGCTCGACATGGCGCCCAAGCACATGGTGACCCCCATGGGCTGGCAGAATTACTTCGGCTTCGTCTGCACGCCCAGCCACTCGACCTGTGCCAATATCGAGCGCACCGGCGAGTTCACGGTCAGCTACCCGAAGCCGACGCAAATCCTGTATACGAGCCTCGCCGCCTCGCCACGAATCGGCGGTACCAAGCCCATCCTGGACTACTTCGATACTTTCGCCGCCGACAAGGTCGATGGCGCATTCATCGAGGATGCGTACCTCTATTTCGAATGCAGGCACTTCAAGACCGTAACCGGCTTCGGGGAAAACTGCCTGATTACCGGCGAGATTATCGCCGCACGCGCCGAGTCGTCGTTCGTTCGCACATCCGAGCACGACAGTCAGGACCTGATTCACGACTCACCCCTGTTTGCCTACCTGTCGCCCGGCCGGTTTGCCGCCATCGACAAGTCCAATGCGTTTCCGTTTCCGGCGGAAATGAAGAAGTGATGCCGGCATGGCGGGCGCGGTCGTCGACCAGGTAAGAGACTTCATCAATGATCAAAAGGACGCGCTTGTAAGTCTCGTGCAGCGCCTCGTGGAGGCGGAATCGCCGTCCGCGCACCCGGAATGTCACGACAGCGTGCGTCGCATCCTGGCCACCGCACTCATGGACGTCGGCTATATCGTCCGGGAACCCGGCGTGCCCGCCGGTGTGCATCATATCTTCGCGCGTCCCGCAGAGCGTCGCCGCGATCGCGGCAACCAGCTGCTAGTGGGCCACTTCGACACCGTCTGGCCGATCGGCACCATCGAGAAGCGGCCGTTTACCGTCAACGGCAACACGATGCGCGGTCCCGGTGTATTCGACATGAAAGGCGGGCTCGCCCAGATGGTCCTCGCCTTGCGCTCCATACGCGAGTTACGTCTCGAGCCGCCGCTGACGCCCGTGCTGCTCCTCAATGCCGACGAAGAGATCGGCAGCCGTACGTCATCGACGTATATCCGCATGCTCGCGCGCCGCGCGGAACGTGCATTCGTCCTCGAACCCGCGATGGGTGAGGACGGCAAGCTCAAGACGGAACGCAAGGGAATCGGCCGCTTCACGATCACGGTGTTCGGCAAGGCGGCGCATGCCGGCCTCGACCCCGAAAGCGGCGCAAGCGCGATACTCGAACTCTCGCACGTCATTCAGACGCTATTCGGATTCAACGACCCGGACAAGGGCATAACCGTCAATGTCGGCACCGTAGACGGCGGCATCCAGCCCAACGTCATAGCGCCGCACGGTACCGCGGTCGTCGACGTCCGCGTGCCGACCCTCGAATCCGGCAACGCTATCGAGAAAGCAATTCACGGCATCGAAGCCGTCACACCCGGAGTTCGGCTCCATGTCGAGGGCCGCATTGGCCGGCCATCGATGGAGGCGACGCCCCGCAATTCGGCCTTGTGGCGACAGGCAAAAGCACTCGGCAAGGATCTCGGTCTCGACCTGCGCCCGGCACGAGCCGGCGGCGGCTCGGACGGCAACACCACGAGCCAGTACGCGGCCACGATCGACGGCCTCGGGCCGGTTGGTGACGGTGCCCACGCCGAGCACGAATACCTCTGTATCGACAAGACACTGGAACGGGCGGCGTTGCTCACGCTTCTGCTGCTGGCGCCGCCCGCGGAGGCTGCGCGATGAACAAACGCGTGCTCGGGTCGCTCACCAGGATCGCAGACTTCGACACGAACCCGTTCGACGTCGCGGCGATGCCGCGCAGCGAATGGGAAACGGGAGACTACGTCCAGGGCGAAGTCGTGGGCGAAGCGACGAAGCTGTACACGATTGAATGCACGACGGGCGAGATGATCGGCGTCGACAGGGGTGATCGCGTGATCGGCGCATTCGGACACCGGGCCGCCACGCTGGAAGGCGTCGGAAACTGGATGGAAATAGACGGCGGCGACATGAACGCCATGACCAGCGCCGGGCTGTTCGGGCGTTTCACGTCGGTCTCCCGGCTGTTACCGCGGCCGCTGGACCTGAAGTACGCGGGCCACGTGCTGCGCCGGGGCCGTAAGGTCCGCATGCGCGATTTTGCGCTGGAAGCGGCGCCACGCGAACTCGACGTTCCGACGATCCTGATGGTCGGTACGTCAATGTCGGCCGGCAAGACGATGGTCGGCAAGTTCGCCTGCCAGATCCTGTCGGACCTCGGCTACCGGGTGATTGGCACCAAGCTGACCGGCGCCGGGCGCTACCGTGACATCCTGAGTTTCCGTGACCACGGCGCGGCGGAGATTTACGATTTTGTCGACGCCGGCCTCCCCTCCACCGTCGTGCCGGAGGACGAGTTTCGGCTCGCAATTCGGCCGCTGCTCAGCCATATCGCGAGCCGCGGTGCGGATTTCATGGTCGTGGAAGCCGGCGCGTCGCCGCTGGAACCCTACAACGGCGCCGCAGCGATCGCTGAACTCGGCGCGAACGTGCGCTGCTGCATCCTGTGCGCCACCGATCCGTACGCGGTTGTCGGCGTGCAGAAAGCCTACGGGCTCAGACCGGACCTGGTGGCAGGCCCGGCGACCAATACCTCGGCCGCGCTCGACCTGGTGGAAAAACTGACGGGGCTGCCCGGAATCAACATCATCGATCCGGATCAATTACCCGTGTTTCGTGACTTCCTGGTCCATGTCCTTCACATCGACGCTATTCCTGCTCCTGCCACTCGATCTCGATCATGATTTCGTTGCGGCGGAGAAACCAGGGCGTAAACGGCGCATTGTAACGCGCGAATACCGGCGCACCCTTCGTCCGTACGCGGTCTATGGCCAGGGCCTCCAGGAGAATCTTCTCGTGCTCTGCGTAGCGCTCCTCGCTCCAGGTTCCCGAATAGCGATGCACGGCCATGACCCGTTCGGGACGCTGCACGAGCCTGATGTCGGGGTTGGTGGGCTCCGGCAGCGTCGCCATCGTGTATTTGCGTTCCATCACAAAGGAATAGGTGAACGGACCGTTCCTGTCTTCCGACTCGACCGGCGCGGTCATGTTCATCTTCTGCTGTGGTTCGTTGTCGCCGAATATATACCCGGCGAGAACGCGAAACGCGCTGCTGCCGGCACCTTTGAAGTCGTCGTCGACGTCCACCGCGGCAACGATGTATGGTTCATACCGTCGCACGTCGTAGTGCTTGGTCTCGAGCAGAACTTCGTAGGCCGGTTCTTCGGTCGCCATCGCCGGGCTTCCAGAAAGAGTGAGTGCCAGTAATAAAGGCCAGGACTTCCTTGTCATTGCAGCTTACGTCTCCGTTGCAGTGTATCAATAGTCGATCGAAGCGCCGTCCCAGGCGAAAAAGCCGCCCGTATCCGCGGGCGTCAGCCGGTCGATGACCGACAGCATGTAGCCGACGGATTGCGCGGGTGAAAATAATTTGTCTTCCGGTACGCGGCGCTGGAATGGCGCCGAGAGTGCCGAATCGACGGTTCCCGGATGCAGTCCCGCGATAACTGCGTCGGGGAAGCGCCGCGCGTATTCGATCGACAGGGTCTTCAAAATCATGTTGAGCGCTGCTTTCGACGATCGGTACGACACCCAGCCGCCGAGGCGATTGTCAGCGATACTGCCTACGCGCGCGGACAAAGCCGCGAAAACCGCCTTGCTGCCGCGGCGCATGCGGGGAAGAAACGCTCGAGCAACGATTGCGGGCCCGATGGCATTGACCATAAACAGTTCCGTCATCGCGTCGGAGTCGATATCGCCCATTGCCTTCTCGGGCCGAACGGCATCGCCGCGATGCAGGATCCCGGTGGCCACGATGACGAGGTCCAGCTTTTCGTCCTGTTCCAGCGTGTTCGCGGCGCGCTCGACTGAACCGGCGTCGCAGATATCGATGGCTCCGCTAACGACCTTGCTCCCCGGCGGATGCAGCGGGCTGCGGGCAAATGCGTGTATTCGGGCAATGCGCTCGTCGTCGGCGAGTTGGCGCACGAACTCCGCGCCGATGGCGCCCGATGCGCCAATGACGGCTACGTTGAGGTTTTCAGGGAAAGAGGCGAGTTGAGACACGTTAAAAGAGTGGCAGCACGTCCCTGTGCCACCACGGCACC
>Ga0316187_10001569_pt1 | contig 19874 bp, 14 predicted proteins | sample CroRivburrow1_MG_FD_204927 | JGI IMG/M metagenome (GOLD analysis project Ga0316187, IMG submission 204927) | Coastal sediment microbial communities from Maine, United States - Cross River worm burrow 1 | ecosystem: Environmental > Aquatic > Marine > Coastal > Sediment | place: USA: Maine...
AATCCAAGCTATGGGGATTCATATTTGTATTTGGGCGATAATTATAAAAGGAAAGGTCAATATATAAGCACATTAATAAATTTTAAAAAGGCAAAAAAACTAAAAATAGGTGATCCTGATTATTCTGATTCATTGGAAAGTTTAGCGGGAACCTACATTAGTATATGTGATTATGAAAAAGCAGAAATTGAGATGACAGAACTGATAAATTATAATCCTAGTAATGGATACGTTTGGTTAGCTTTTTTATCTCTAATCAATCGAGAATGGGATAAGTGTAAACTTTATACGGACAAAGCATGTGCTATTGATAGTGGTGTAATGTGTTGGCTCAGTTTGGGTAGATTTTACAAGGATACAGGCGATTATACCGAAGCATTGAAATATGTGGATAAATATAGAGATAAGGAGAAGGGAAGTGGTCTTTTTCCTTTATACCAACAGCATACATATGGACAGATACTTTACAATCTTGGTAGAAATAAAGAAGCAAAAGAGTATTTCGATAAACAAATTGAATATTGTAAAGAAATCATACGGTTGAAAAGACCTGATGCTATTTGGGTAAGATATCAATTGGCTGGGACATACGCATTTTTAGATGAAAAAGAAAAAGCATATCAAGCGTTGCATGAATTTGAATTAGAAGTTTTCGTGGGTCATCTTCTTTTATGGTATATTCAAGTAGACCGACTTTATGAAAGCATATGGCAAGATGATGAATTCAAAGCCATCATTAAACGACAGGAAAAGAAATATGCTGAGATCAGGGCAGAAGTAGGTCGGTTGGAGGCCTCGGGAGAGTTATAGCGTTGATTAGGCTATAACCTTTCTAAAATATTATATCATCATTTAATCTGAATTAAAACTCATTTATATACCAGCCCATATTTTCGTTGTATGTTTATATTTATTGACTATCTTAATACGCTGTAAAAAAAGCAGATCATAAGTTTATTTTTTAATAACACTTCTTGCGAATAGGTAAAATATATAAGAGCGTAATAATCCCCATACTATTTGTGGTGCAATCCATTTCATTGTCAGCCCAAAATGTTGACAGCCTTTGGGGAATCTGGAACGACCAGCAATTGGAAGATTCATCCCGGCTCAATGCACTTTGCATAATTACCACTGGCTTAGTTGAAGACTTACCTGATAGTGCCAATGTACTGGCAGATATAATTCTAGAAATGGCCAATAAATCTGATTTGAATGAATTTAAAGCCAAAGCTCTTCAAATCAAGGGGCAATATTTTCAGAATATTTACGAATATGAAAAGGCCCTCAAGTATTATCAATCCAGTTTATCAATTCTTGAGGATATTCAAGCCAAACCAGAAATGGCTATCCTTTTCGATAAAATTGGAACTAATTATCTCAAACAGTATGCATACCAGGAAGCTCAGGAATACTATCAAAAAGGTTTGACCATGAGCATGGAAATTGGTAATAGTACAGGAATTGCTGAAGGGAATACGTCCTTGGGGGTATATTATTATTACCAGGGTGATTTTACCAATTCCCTTGATCACTTTCAACTTGCAATGGAGATTTACATGGAATTAGAGAAGAAAGAAGAAATAGCAGACATGTATACTCGTATTGGAGCTATTTATTACCATCAGGGTCATTATACCAAAGCCATTCAATATATCAATAAGTATTTCGAATACGATAAAGAAGGAAAAAACATGGTAAAACATGCTGAATTATACACAAATTTAGGAGCTATTTACTTTCAACAACAAGATTATTTGAAAGCTAAAGAATTTTATAAAAAGGGATTGACAATAGATTCGACTTTTAATGACCAAAGAGGAATTGCGATAGGTAATTATAATATTGGAGAATGTTTCCTTGAATTAAATAATTTGCCAATTTCTCTTGAATACTTTCGGAAATGTATAAGCATTAGCCAGGAGTATAAAGAGAAAGACTTAATAGCCGATTGTTATTTGAAAATTGGGCTAATATATCAAATCCAGGGAGAATATACTGAGGCCGGGAAATATTACCAGGAAAGCCTGAATGCTGCAAATGATATTGGATATAATTCTATCTTATCTTCGATTTATACATATCAGGGAAATCTTTTTAATATTTTATCAGATCATCAAAAAGCAGCCAATTACTGCTTAGATGGGCTTAAACTTTCAAATGAATCTGGAGATATTATTCAACAGATAAGTGCATGCAAATGTCTATACAAATCGTATAAAGCCCTCGGGAATGCTGCAAAAGCGCTTGAGTATCACGAAATTTTTCTTGCCTTATCTGATAGCCTCCATAAAGATGAAGCGATCAGGCAGCTTCAACAGTTGGAATTTGACCAGCAAGTGCTTGCGGATAGTTTAATAATGGAAGAAGAAAAACTAATTGCAGAATTTGCCTCTCAAAGAGAGATAAGTAAACAAAAATCCCGAAAGAACATTTTCATGTTTGGAGGAATTGGCATTCTTGTGTTGGCAATTGGTCTTTATAGTCGTTTAAGTTATATAAAAAAGTCACGTACTATTATTCAAAAGGAAAAGGATATATCTGAGAACCTGCTATTAAATATATTGCCAAGTGAAGTTGCTGAAGAACTTAAATTAAAAGGTGAATCAATTGCACGTAACTTTGAGTCTGTATCCGTCCTTTTCTCTGACTTTAAAGGATTTACCAATATTTCAGAAAATCTGAATGCTCAGGAATTGGTTGCAGAAATCAATACTTGCTTTAAAGCCTTTGACGAAATCATAACATCCTATGGTATCGAAAAAATAAAGACAATAGGGGATGCCTATATGGCGGCTGGCGGATTAAATGCGCCAAAAACATCAACAATTAGGGATGTATTACTGGCGGGACTTGATATGCAATCCTTCATGGAAGCCAGAAAACTTGAGCTTCAAAACAGTAATAAACCTTTTTTTGAGATGCGGCTAGGTATTCATACAGGACAGGTGGTAGCTGGCATTGTGGGTGTTAAGAAATTTCAATATGATATCTGGGGCGACACAGTAAATATTGCACATAGCATGGAAAGTAGTGGTGATGTGGGTAAGGTAAATATATCCGAAAATACGTACAACCTGATAAAAGAAGATCCGGATTTCATCTTTGAGTCAAGGGGTAAAATTCAAGCCAAAAACAAGGGAGATCTTGAAATGTACTTTGTTGAGAGAAATAATTCACCAGAACTGTGAAAAGGTACCACTTTTGCAGTCTCATCTCAGAACTCAATAAATAAATGGTAGATCAGTAAATCAGTGATCGGATATATGGATGTCATTTTTAAAGACTTAAAATTTCTTGAAGACAAGTATTATTCTATCTCTGATCAAATCACTCAATCACTTAATCGCTCAATAATTAAAAGGTGAATCGGTTAATAATGTTCATTTTTCTAAATGAAACAATTCTAAAAAGGATATTGGTATTATTCAGAATAAATCACCAAATCACACAATCGCTAAATCACCAAATGAAACTAACCCACCCCTACACCCCTCCAGGGAGGGGAATAATGTCGTTTTTAAAACCAGCTGTTTTAATAATATAATGCCTGATATCTATTTGGATTCCATAAGTAAAGTTGGATTATCGTTTCGGAACTCCAAATCAAAAGTCACTCAATAAATAAATGGTAGATCAGTAGATCGTGATCGGATATATGGATGTCTTTATGAAAGGCTTAAAATTTCTTGAAGACAAGTATTATAAAATTTCAGACCAAATCACTCAATCGCTCAATCACTCAATCACTCAATAATTAAAAGGTGAATCGGGGAACCGGTGAATCGGTTAAAAATGTCGTTTTTCTAAATGAAACAATTCTAAAAAGGATATTGGTATTATTCAGAATAAATCACCAAATCACTCAATCGCTAAATCACTAAATAAACTAAAGCCTGAATCCTACGCTGAGAATAATCTGAGGTGTTCTTACCCCTGTTTCAAAGGTTGAATCTTCATAGGGTATTTGTATTGTATTTCCCTTTCCTTTAAAACTTCCTTCGTATTTTAAATCAAAAGATACTGTTGTGATATCAAATCCAATACCAGCCTGGTACCCTATAGATGCCTTTTCTTTACCGATATTCATTAAATTACCTATCATCATAAGATAATTATTCTCTGAGAGCAGGTATGAAAATGTTGGCCCCGCATATACCCTGAAAGATTTTCCAACAGTATACCCTGCAAGAATAGGTATGTTCAGTTTATTTAACTTAATTTCATTTACAAATGGATTTGTATTCCCATCACTTTCTAAAACAATATTTCCACCAGAAGTAGAAAACAGAAGTTCAGGTTGAATGTAAAAACGTTTCACTTTTATCCTGGAATACAAGCCTACATGCCAACCAAGAATAGGGTCTCCGGAACTTAAATATATATCACCTTTTTCCGTATCAGGAATAACCGTATTGTCGATTTTAATTTTCGATGAGCTTAATCCTGCTTTTAAACCTACCTGGAAGGTTTGAGCGAAGGAAATACTATTGATAAGAAGTACTGCCAATAATATGATAATTAACTTTTTCATGACGATCTTTACTAATAATGCGATGGGATTAGAATCCAAGTTGGAAGACAAGCCCTGCCCTGAACCACCTGTCAGGCATAGGTGTCATTACTTCGGTATATAATGTATTCGTAATGTTGGTTGCTTCCACATAAACATAAGGCCCCTGCCCGGTAGTCCAGTATATCCTGGCGTCAAATAACCAGTAACTGACATCCCCTTCCCTTTGATTCATCCTTGTTTTGAAGTCAAGAAATAAGTTGGATACGATTCTCGCATTTAATCCAAAAATGAATTGCTGCCGGAGGTTTTCAAGGATATACCTGGAAATTTCAGCATTAGAATCAAGGTCAGAGTTAATATAATTATAACTCATATAAACATTTTTAAGACCGATTCTGCTGTTTATTAACTTCTCCATATTTAAGTGAGCAGCAATTTCAATGCCATTTCTTTTAATGTGTGCAATATTCGTTGCTTTCCATAAAATCGTTGAATCCGTTACCGGAACACCAACCCAGTCTATCAGATCGTGGGCATCCTGATAAAACCAGTTGAATTCAAAATTGAAAGCATTTTTTATATACCTGGCTCCCAATTCGAATGTAACTGCTTCTTCTGGTTTCAGATTTGGGTTGCCTTCTTCAACCGGACTCGTGTAATACATATCGTAAAAAGTAGGAACCCTGTAGGATTTACCCAGATTGGAATAAAGTCTTAGATCATTACTTAGTGCATACCCTATATCAATACCGGGAAATGCATTCCAGCCAAAATCGGAATAGTGAGCGATATAAACTCCAGGTGTAATATCTAATTTATTAATTCTGAATTGATGCTCTAGAAAGGTTCCGAAATTATTTCGATAGAATCCATCCAGGTTACTTTTGGATTCATTGCCTCCGCGAACCCAATCGCCATGAATTGTTTCTTTTCGGAATTCCAGTCCGATGCCAGTTTTACCCAGGGGATTTACCCAGTAACTATTGACTTCGGCAGCCCCTACATTGGTAATATGAAGGTTTTCATAAACTTCAGGAATTCCCCTTACAAAAAAATAATTATCCCGGTTTCTTCTCCAGTATACTCTGGGCTGAATGGTAATGTTACCATATTTCTTCACATAGCCTACACTCAATAAAGATGTTTGAACCTCTTCATATTGCTCTGAATAATTTGGATTTGCATAGAAGCCATTAGCACCAAATTTCCGGTCAGTCAAACCACCAATAATTTCCAGTTTGCCTCCTGATAAGTCTAATTCCGATTGGTAGAAGAAATTGTTGATCTTAAAATCAGTATTATACCGGAATTCACCATCATGATTATAGCCATCAGATACATCTCTTGAATAACTTATGTATTGATTGTATTTTTTAGTAGGCAATGAAATACCTACTGAGCCTCCAAAAAGTTTAGGGCTACCGCCATATAGCCGAACCTTCGCGAACCTTTCATCAGGGACTGTAGTGATGAAGTTCACTGCCCCTGAAAAAGCATTCTGACCATATATCCTTGCTCCAGGACCTTTAAGAACCTCCACCCTGGTAAGATTCGAGAAACTTAATGGGATATTCATCATATGATGCCCGGTTTGCGGATCCGAAAGTTTGATGCCATTGAGCAACACGAGAGTTTGTTCAAAAGTTCCTCCCCTGATGCTGATATCTGACTGAACTCCTATCGGTCCTCGTTGTCGAATGTCAACTCCGGGTACATAGGTTAAAAGTTCAGGAATGCTCTGGACTGGCACGTTTGCAATATCATGGGCAGTAATAATTGAGATATTTCTTGATGTTTCCTTGAAGGGTATCTGTATCCTGTTACCCTGAATAACTACATTTTCTAATTCAATGGTTTTTGTCGAATCTTCCTGGGAAAAAGAAGTCCCTGATAAGGCACATATAAATATTGATAGAAATATAAATCGCATTATAGAAAGGAGAATAAACCGAAATTTGTGTCCCAGGAATCATTACATCCTGCAAAGCTAATGATATCTATTGTTTTGTAGATCAAAAGGGTAATAATAAAATAGCGATATTAAACCAGGGAGACGGATATAACACAGAAATTTAACAATCAGCAATATTGACGGGTATGTTTACGGCAAGGCCACCATCAGAAGTTTCTTTATATTTCGAGTTCATATCCTGTGCTGTATCCCACATGGTTTTGATTACATGATCCAATGATACCTTCGCGAAATCAGGATCACTTTCCATAGCCATATGTGCGGCCATAATAGCTTTAACTGCTCCCATAGAGTTTCTTTCAATGCAGGGGATTTGAACCAGGCCTCCCACTGGATCACAAGTAAGTCCCAAATGATGCTCCATCGCAATTTCAGCTGCCATTATAACCTGTTCCGACGTACCACCCATGCAATCGGTTAACGCACCGGCAGCCATCGCAGAGGATACACCAATTTCAGCCTGACAGCCTCCCATTGCAGCTGAAATAGTCGATCCTTTTTTAAATATCGAGCCAATCTCTCCTGCAGTCAACAGAAACTTATATTTATCATTTTCTTTCGCTTTTTCTGTGAAACAAAGGTAATGCATCAAAACGGCTGGTATCACACCGGCAGCTCCGTTTGTAGGCGCAGTGACTACCCTTCCAAAAGAAGCATTTTCTTCATTTACAGCTAGTGCAAAACAGCTCACCCATTTTAAAATATCATTGAAACCATAATTGCCGGACCGGATATTTTTTATCCATTCAGATCTACTGGTATATTTTTTATTTATTAATAGATTCTTATTGAATTTACTTGCCCTTCTGCTTACCTGCAAACCACCCGGTAGCATTCCGTCAGTATGACAACCTTTGTATATACTCTCCAGCATAACATCCCAGATACTGTTTAATTCTGATCGGAGTGATTCAATAGAATTAATGGACAATTCATTCTTTAATACAATTTCAGATACTGATACATCTTCCTCGTGTGTCCATTTTAATAAATCTGCTGCCCAATCAATAGGAAAAGGGAATTGATAGGTGATACTACTGGTTAAAGGTTTTTCATCATGATAAATGAAGCCACCTCCAATTGAATAGTAAGTTGATTTATAGTGTTTACCCTGATCATCGATGGCATGAAATATCATTCCATTTGGATGAAAAGGCAGGCAGGTATCCTTATTATATACTATATCTTTTGATGGGTCAAAATGGATTGTTTGATTCCCATTAAGTTGAAGGACTTTATTTGATTCAATATTTTTAACTTTTTCAGGTACCAATTCAACACTTACATTTTCAGGATCTTCACCACTCAATCCCATCATAATAGCCATGTCTGTACCATGACCTTTGCCTGTTTTAGCCAGTGAACCATAAAGATCAACTTCAAATCTTGAAGTACTTTGAAGGCGATTATTTTCACTTAATTCTTTTATGAAATATAATGATGCCAGCCACGGACCCATTGTATGAGAACTGGAAGGACCAATTCCAATCTTAAATATATCAAGTACACTAATTCGTTCCACGGCTTCTGCCATATCTAATCTTTTATTTAATGTGCAATTAATTCACATAACAAATAAATTACTGCACCGGTAATATTATTTTAAATTGCCAAGATGCGTATGCTTGAAATCATCTTCATATTTCAATCCGTATCCAAAAACTCTATCTAAAGAAGCATGCCCGAACATTATAGCCCCTGCAAGTTGAAGAACATCATTGTACAAATATATGCCCAGAAAAAACAGTGCGATTGCAATACCCTTATGATGGAAAATATTATAAAGTATCGCCCCAGCTTTTTTATTATATAGATATCCCAGCATACCAATATCGGGTACCAATATCAGGGCCAGAAACCACCACCAGTCATAAGGTAGCATAATGAAAACATATATGGAAATTCCAAATAAAAACGCTTCTTCAATTTTAATTATATGGTCGGGTTTAAACATCTTATTATTCTCCTATAGTTTTAATTATCCAGGTATAAATATATTCAACGACATCTTCCTTCTCATTTTCATTATGTAATTCATGCCTCATTCCTTCCCAGATTTTCAAATCAACATATTTCCCAGCGGATTTTGCAAACTTTTCTGAGCCTTTGTGAGAGGTGAGTCTGTCTTCATCACCATGTAAAATCAAAGTAGGATATTTCAGCAAATGAGCACTTTCTAATGCTTTTTCAGCTGCCTTTTTGCTTATGAAGTAAGCGTTAACTGAAATCTTCCGATGAACCAAGGGGTCTTCTAAATACTTAAATCCAATGACCGGATTATGTGATAGTTCCATCGGATCTAACTCGTTATCAAAGGATAGGGAAGGCATGATTTTCTCAAGAATATTAGCTGCGACAATTTTTAATTTTGGCGGATTAAAAGCTAATTCAAAGAAGGGAGATGAAAGGATCAAGCCACTGAGCTCCTTTGACTGGTGTAATAAGGCAAAATTTGCCGCAAGGTTTCCCCCAAGACTTTGACCATATAGAATCATAGGAGTATCATTGAATCTAAGACGCGCCTCACGTAAAAGTACCTCAACGTTTGACATCAATTGTTGAAAAGATCGAAAATGTCCTCTTTTTCCTGGTGAACGTCCATGGCCTTGCATATCGATACCCATAACCGCGATGTCTTTTTGAACCATTTCTTCCGCAAAATGTTCAAACCGACCAATATGATCACTCTGGCCATGTAAGATTGTTATTACTACTTTGGCCTCTCCTTCAGGTTTCCAGCAATTTCCATACAAATTATTTCCATATGCATCGGTAGTATAAAATTCTTCAGTAACCATTAATCATTTATAGTTGTTTTAAAGTGAAATTTATTAAATATTTGGGTCTTAAAAAATTTACTCGTTTGGAAACATAGTCATCTCCTGCTTATTTATTTTTGTAATGAATTAATTTTGATGTTTAATTTCTAAGTTTTGAAAAGAACTTTAATTGCAATTTTTATTATTGTTGTCGTATCAGGAGTTTTTTACTACCTGAAATTCTATTATCAGAAAGAAAAAGTGGATATCTGGGATCTTGTTCCCAAGAATACATTGGCGGTGTATGAGACTACACAGCCAATAAAAATTTGGAATGATCTGATCAGTATGCCGGTATGGGAAAACCTTTCTTCTATCCCTGAGATAAACGATTTGAATAGTAGAATGATATTGCTGGATAGTATTACTGGCAAGAAGGGAAATCTTGAACGGTTATTTCGGGATAGAGAACTTTTAATATCAATGCATAAAATTTCCAATACGGATATTGGAATGCTATTTTATCTTTCTCTTAATTCATCAGCTAAAAGGAATATTTTTAATATGATTATTGATCATTACAATAATCAGGATGACCTTGCACATGATGTCAGGGTTTATGAGGCATACACGATACATGAACTTTCTTTCAAGGATGAAGAATCCGTCTTCAGCTTTATTGAGTATAAAAATCATTTTGTGGGCAGCTTTACACCTGTTCTCATCGATGATGTAATTCGAAATATTTCCAATAGTTTTCAAACTAATTTCCAGACGCTTGCTCCCAAGATTTTTGACTTGCAACCCATAGAAATGGATCATGGCAATCTATACATAAATTTCTCAAGGATTCCTGAATTGATTCGTAATTTCTCTGCTGCTGATCAGGAATATACATATACCAATTATTTAAAATGGTTTTCAGGAGCCACCTACTATGATATTTCTTTTGAAGATAACCGGATATTTTTTAACGGCTCCGTTGAGATCCCTGTGGATGATCATGAGTATTTTCTTTCCACCTTTTATAATCAGACACCACAGCCGATAGAATCTATATTTATGATGCCAGATAGAACCGCATCTTATCTAAGCTATACTTATGATAATTTCCCCTCATGGAGAAAAGAGGTTGATGAATTTTGGGAGGTTAATTTTCCAGAAACAATGAATAGAAAAATCCGGTTTTTAAATGATAATAATATTTATGAAAAAGATTTGTATGGATGGATCGGGAATGAGGTAGGTATTGCCACCCTTCAATCTATTGATATCCAGCACCCTGATATGATTATGATGATCAAAGCTACGGATATAAAAGAAGGACTACGATTGATGGATGATCTCACCATGTACATAAATCATCAAAATGAGGATACATTGCTTTATGAAGATTATTCCGAAAACAGCATTCACCAATTATCAATCTCTGAGTTTCCAGCTTCAATAATGGGAGATGAGTTCTTGGGATTTGAAAAAAGTTATTATACATCAATAGGGAACTTCCTTGTAATTGGAAATTCTTTTGAGGTGGTCAAACAGTTGTTGAATGACCTGGCCAATGAAAATACATGGGGTAAATCTTTACGGTTTATGCAATATTTTGATAATGCACAGAAAAATGCAAACGTCAGCTATTTTGTTAATTTCAGTAATTCGTGGAACTCCTTTTATGGTTCTTTAAATACAACATGGAAGGACTACTTCAAGAAATTTGATCATCAGTTTAAACATTTCGAATTATTATCATTTCAAATAAGCAATATCAACAACAACTATTATACCAGTGCAGCAATACAACACCGGCAACAGACTTCTGTAATTACTACTCCATCCGAATTTTTCAAGGAACAAATGGTAATTACTGAATATCCAATTGTAACCAAACCATTTATATTCAGAAGTCACCTGGACAGAAGCCTGGAAGTTATGTTACAGGATTCTTCAAACCAGGTTTATTTTATTTCAAAAGATGGCAAAGTATTGTGGAAAAAGGAAATAGATGAACGTATTAAAGGTGATATATACCAGGTGGATTTTTATTTAAATAATAAACTCCAGTACTTATTTGCGACTAATTCAAAAATCTACATTCTTGACAGAAATGGAAGGAATATTTCCGGATTTCCTATTGAATTAAACCAACAATTGGAAGTAGATTTTTTAAACCTGATTGATTACGATAATAGCAAACGATACCGATATTTGATTACGGACAAGCTTGGGGATATTTATTTATTTAATAAAAACGGGAAACACCTTGAAGGGTGGAATCCCCGGAAGTTGAAGGGGCGGTTTTCCTCGGTGCCCTTCCATCTTCGGATTAGTGGTCGGGATGGAATGATGGCTATACAAAAGAATGGTTTAATTAACATGATGAATAGAAAAGGGAATATGTATTCCGGATTCCCGGTAAAACTTGAGTTTGATGTTAACGGACCTGTTTTTATTCAAAGAGGAATAGATTTTGACAGATCTCTTGTGCACGTAGTATTAGAAACAGGAGAATTGTATAAAATAAATCTAAATGGAGCTGTTCAGGAAAAGATCCAATTAAATAAGCCTGATAAAGAAAGTAATTATAGGATTGTAGCCGATAACAAGAATGAGAATTATGTTATATGCAGACAGGATTATAATAGCATAAATGTAATGGATCCAAATGGAGAGATTATTTTTAAAAAATCAATCCTTGTTCCGGGAGAACTTGAAGTTCAGTATTATAATTTCAGTGCTGGAAATGAGTTGTTTGCTTTTACTGATAAACAACAAGAATTCACTTATTTGATTGACAGGAATGGAGGGATGGTCAATATGCAACCTGTAGAAAGTGGATATAAGATAGGGCTTTTATTTTCAGAGGTAAACAATAAATATAATTTATATAGCTGTTATGGCAATCAATTCACTGTATCGTCATTCTATAAAAAATAACTTAAAATCCATGTTATCATCGAAAGCGACAATCACCTATTTTCTGGTTTTGACTTTTACGTTATCATTTATGGTAATGAATGCAGACGGTTCTGTAAGAGATTCTACTCAAGTATCATTGGCAAATCCATATCAGACAGTATTTACTCATTTATATAATTTGGATGATAAAACATATCATCCTGAAATTTCAGCTCAGGCCTTTTTACATCCAGGTATTACTGAAAAGGAGGCTGTAGACGCTGCCATAAAATTAAAGCAGGTATTTGATGGGGAAGGAATTTATATTGATGTCGAAGAAATTCCAAAGAATCCAAATTTCATAGATTCCACCAATAACCGGCATCAGTATATCCTTACAACTAAAATGCCTGAAATATACCTGGTTAAAAGCGGTACTAAATGGCTTTATTCAAAAGCAACTATAAAAGTCATATATCAGGAACATTCAAGAATTTATCCCTTTGGATCAGATCTGCTTTTAGAAATATTGCCACAATTTGGCGATTCTAAATTCCTGGGTTTGTACGTATGGCAACTATTCGGGATTCTGATTATTGTTGTTTTGTCTTTTATAGTGCATAAGATATTCACTCTTGTTTTCGAGAATATTATTATAAAATATTTACGCAAACTCGGTTATGAACGTATAGCGATAAACCTTGTAAAGCCTATTGCTAAGCCCATTAGTTACCTCATAATTTTCCCTATTTTAATTATTCTTGTTCCAGTATTACAATTACCCGTTTCCGTTTCAAGATATATTATTATCGGACTCAAAGCATTCTGGCCAATATTTCTAACTATTGTATTTTATAGATTGGTGGATGTGTTTGGTGTGTATATGGTAAAGGTTGCAGAGAAAACTGAAAGTACACTTGATGATCAATTGGTGCCATTAGTAAGGAAGATATTAAAAACTTTCGTGGTAATAATTGGTGTTCTTTTTGTTTTAATGAATCTGAATATATCGATAATCCCCTTTATTACCGGATTATCAATTGGTGGTCTTGCATTTGCCCTGGCAGCGCAGGATACAATCAAAAACTTTTTTGGATCACTGATGATATTTATTGATAAACCATTTCAGGTTGGGAATTGGATTACAAGTGGTGATATTGATGGTTCAGTAGAGGAAGTAGGCCTCCGGTCGACCAGGATAAGAACATTCCGGAACTCATTGATCTACGTACCCAATGGTATACTGGCAGACCGAACTATTGATAATCATGGCTTAAGACAATATCGAAGATTCTATTCGACTTTAAGTATCACATATGATACTCCACCAGCATTGATCGAGGTATTTATTGAAGGATTGAATAAAATAGTAGCTGCTCACCCACATGTAAGGAAAGATTACTATAATATTTATCTTAATAATTTCGGGGATTCATCTTTGAATATCATGTTTTATATTTTTTTTGAAGCACCTACCTGGCCACTTGAGTTAAAATATCGCCATGAGATTATGATCAGTATACTGCAACTTGCAGAGAAACTGAATGTAAGATTTGCTTTCCCTACCAGAACATTACATATGGAAAATTTTCCAGAGAAAGTTACCATGACACCTCAATATAAGCTTACTAAGGATGAGATGAAAAAAGAGGTAGATTCGTTTTTTAAAGAAGAAAAGGAATAATATTTTCAACTATGAAATTTGGAACCAAACTTATTCATGCTGGCATCAAACCTGATAAAAGCACAGGAGCTATTATGACTCCAATCTATCAGACTTCTACTTATGTACAATCAAAGCCGGGAAAGCACAAAGGATACGAGTATTCACGTACACAGAATCCTACAAGGGAAGTTCTTGAAGAAAACCTGGCAGAACTTGAGAATGGTAAGTATGGACTGTGCTTTTCTTCCGGTATGGCAGCTATTGATGCAATTATCAAATTATTGATACCTGGTGATGAAGTAATATGTACCAATGATTTATATGGTGGTACCTATAGAATATTTACAAAAATATTTGCTGGATTTGGCATAAAATTTCATTTCATCGATATGAGTGACGCTAGTCAGGTGGAGCAATATATGAACCATAAAACTAAATTTATATGGATTGAAACACCTACCAATCCGATGATGAATATAATTGATATTTCGCAAATATGTGAAGTAGCCAGAAGTCATCAAATCAGAGTTGTGGTTGACAATACCTTTGCTACTCCTTATTTACAATTACCACTTGATCTGGGTGCCGATATAGTTATTCACTCATTAACAAAATATCTGGGTGGCCACTCCGATGTTATCATGGGAGCAGTCGTGGTTGAAGATTCCGGCATTGCGGAACAATTATACTTTATTCAAAACTCCTGCGGTGCCATACCAGGCCCTCAGGATGTATTTCTTGTTCTTAGAGGAATCAAAACCCTTGAATTGCGGATGCAAAGACATTGTCAGAATGCAAAGAGAATTGTAGGATTTCTAGAGAATCATAGTTTGGTTGAACAGGTATTTTGGCCTGGTTTAAAAGAGCACAAGAATCATAGAATAGCTAAAAAGCAAATGAGAGATTTTGGAGGAATGCTTTCATTTACTTTAAAAGGGAATAAATTAAAGGATGCGGTATCCCTCCTACAGCGTTTTAAAATTTTCTCCCTGGCTGAATCTTTAGGAGGTGTAGAGTCATTATGTGGACATCCGGCTTCCATGACTCATGCTAGTATTCCAAAAGAAGAACGTGAAAAAGTGGGATTGAAAGATTCTCTCATCCGTTTAAGCGTCGGAATTGAGGATCCCGATGACCTTGTTCAGGATTTAGAAGAAGCATTAAAAGAATGAATATTGATTTGATATCCGTAGATTAACAATTATTAACATTTTTTTTGACTTTTTTGCAACCTTAGGAGCTTTACAATCATCTATATAGTTGTAAGGAAACCTAACAACCATGAAGCGAGAAATATATATATATTCAATCCTGGGATTTTTTACTCTTTCTTTGATCTTAATGCAGTTTAAGTCAAGTACCTCCGAAGACACTCTTGTTGCTTCGAAAGTCGAAAATCTTTCAAATGTTGATCAGTTAATGATCAATATTAAAAGTAATATTTATATTGTTAAGGGGGAAGTACAAAATATCCTTGTTGAAGGACCAGAAAAAATATTACAGAAAATTGAAACCGTTGAATGTGACGGTTGTTTAACAATTAAAAATCGCGAAGTAGGATACCTGGCAATGGCTTTGAACTTTTTCAATTCCAAAAAATCAGAGGTTAATATTTATATTACATTACCTGATTTAAACCAGTATAATCTTGCTGATATTTTAAATAATGCAAATATTAAATTTTCTTCGGCTGATCGAATGGGAATTTTTCTGCCAAAAGGAAAAAAATTCATCTTAGAATCTAAAAAATTATTTTGTTGTTTATAAACAGATCAAGTATGAAAACTATTTTTACATTATCACTAATTACTATTATGGCTTTTCTTTCTCTTCAAGCCGTATGTCAAAAGCAAAAAAGAGAGATATCCAGCTTCGATGAGATACATATGGGTATTGCTGGGGACTTGTATATCACACAAAGTAGTACAACTTCCCTGGAATTGGAAGGTGACAATGACGACCTGGAAGAAATTATAACCGAAGTGAGTAATGGGAAGCTGACTATAAAATATAAAAACAACAAAGGCTGGAAATTGGGAAGAGACAGAATTACAATCCACCTCTCAACTCCTGAAATTTCCGTTATATCTCTTGGGGGATCTGGAAAAATTATGTCTCAGGGACTCATTGAATCTAATGATCTCACCTTAAGCGTAAGTGGTTCAGGTAAGATCACCCTAGAAGTTAATGCTGATGAATTGGATCAGAAGATAAGTGGTTCAGGTAATATGTATTTATCTGGTGAAGCTGATAGGGCTAATATATCAATTAGCGGCTCCGGGCAATTAGATGCTGTGGACATGGAAGTGGATCATTATACTGTCCGTATTAGTGGATCAGGAAAGTGCAAAATTAATGTGGGGGATTCATTGGAAGCCAATATAAGTGGAAGCGGAAGTGTGTATTACAAAGGGGACCCTGATAAGATACGAAGTAATGTTTCCGGCAGTGGAAAAGTAAGGCCTCTGTAGGATCATTCCCATTTTAAATGCTGTACAAGGCCTCGAATGATAAGATATTGAGCGACTATGTAGGTTATCATAACTATAAGATTCTCATTTTCGATCGGAATGATGAATTTATTTATAGCGATAAGAGAATCAGATATCAGGAATACTGTGGCTCCTATAAAAACATATTTATAGCTCTGAGTTGATGTAGCACGTAATCTGAATAAGGCAAATAATACCATCAATAAAATAGTGAATGCATAAACACTAACAGGCACCAGAAGATGGCCTAATTTGGGATATAATTGCACCCATAAAATGATCATATAAGTGAGAAACAAAATAGTAAGTGTAGCTTTAAACGTGGTGTCTTTTTTGTTTGACTTGTCGGATGTCCTGAACTTTGAATATGTAATTATATAGAATATTTGAGCAATAAGGAAGCTGGCCAATCCACTGATAAAAAATCTTTCGCCTGAGGAAGTAAACATAAGCAGGATATCACCTCCAAAAGAAAAAAACAAAGCACCGAAAACATAATTAATTTTTTTCTGATTTCGATAAGAATAAGATTCATTAAGAAAATATAAACTAAGACTTACTAATATCAATGGTTTGGATATTAATGAAAGCGCATAATTATTTAGCAATATTGAAGCCAAATGCAGAACGGATACTGACCAGAAAACTAATATTAGAAATGTTCCACGATTAAAGGATTTCATAACATAAATTTAATAACCTCCCAGATATTTTCTTAGTCCCCATTCTATTGAAAATAAAAAAAGCATCAAAAAGAAAACCCACTTGAGGTTTATTAATGCAAAGTAATTTTCAGAACTGTATATCATTGATCTGGGTTTCGCTGTGTTTATATTAGAGATGAGGTCATCAATTTCTGTGGTATTATAGTACGCACCGTTCGTTCGATTCGACAAAGAACGCAGCATATCATGATCAGCCTTAAGGTTTGTGTTTTCTAATTGGAGTTCTTTAATTGAAAACATTCCGGTAATCGTTGATTGCTGGCCATCTGGTGAGGCATTAGCTACATAATTGTAAACGCCTGGTACTAATCCATTTATTCTGAATCTGCTATTAGCCTGAGTTATGATATAAGAATAATTATAAGGATTATTATCCTCGTCAGTAATTGAAAGATCTACTCTCTGATCAAATATTTTTTCATAAACGGTGTTATAAATTTCTGTTTCGAAGATCACTGGCTCATTGTCCCAAATTTCTGTATTTACAGGATAAACCCTGAACTTCCTTCTATCTTCTTTAGCACTTATATATTGAATGACCTTATTGATCAATTCGTCAAAACCATTGAATTCACCGGTGAGCTGGAATTCATGGAGTCGCCATCGCCAAAAGCCCTCCCCGGTAATGATCGCTTGTTTTTGGGAAGCATTCTTTGATATTACCAACAGCGGCTTTTGTGTTTGTATCTTTCCTATACGCTGGTAAAAGATAGCTTCTGATTCTCCTTTCATCTGATATTCTCCAAAAGGTACAGTAACAGGTGGCATGTCTGGTGCTAATTCTTTGATTTCTGAATTAATCGTAAAATGACTGAAATTTGTATTCAAAGAAGCAAAAACATTATCCTTCTGATTTCTCATGGATTTAATGGATAACAATTGATTCTGTTTATTGAAAAGATCAATCCTGGTTTTGCTGCCAATAACATATAAGATTGGTGAATTTGAATTTAGAAGGTTATCAATAACATTGTCAAATGTACCTTTTCGATCAGGTAGCTGATGTAAGATAGCCAAATCAAATTTTTCATTTGGTAACTCATTAATTCCAGGTATAACTGTGAAAAGCTGGTAGTTGTCATTTTTTTCTATCGCATTTTTAAAGGCTTTAATATCAGGATGTGGAGCATGTGCCAATAATAGTATTTTTTCCTTCCCTTCAATTACTTCAATATAGACATCAATACTGTTATTATCTTTAGAAAATTCTTCAGAATCGGGACTTATTGACAATTTAAATCTCTGAATTCCTGGTTTTTCAGCCGTTAACTGAAAATCCAGTATTTGAAGGCCTTTATCTTCTTTTATATTTAATATTTTGTTCTGTATTGTCTTCCCGGCTTGGGAAACAAATACCGATATATTTTTGCCCTTAAAACCTTTATTATAAATTTCAGCTTGTAATATGAACTGATTTCCCTGGTAGGAAATCTTATTGTAGTTCACTGATTTAAGAATAAGGTCCTGTTTCTCAATAGTGTCACCTACCCCCACTGTCAATATGGGGTAACTGTAAGAAAAATAGTTAGGTGAAATACCCTGGTTATAAATTCCATCGGAAACAAGTATGGTCCCCGCCAGGTTTTTTCCTTCAAACTCATTTTCGATATTTTTAAGAAGATTGTGGATATTGGTTATCGGATAATCATAAGTGATCTGACTTACATCTTCAATAATTATTCCTGAGATATTCTGAATTTTAACCAGGTAATCATTGTCAAGCAAACTTGTTCTTATATTTTCTATTTTTTCATTGAGATCTTCTATTTGAGTTTGATCATGGATAGATGCAATAGATTGTGAATTATCAACTGCAATTACATATGAAGGACGAATAATGGTGTTTTGAATTTGTTTTAGTAATGGACCCAACAAAAGAAATGAAATTATAGAAACTGATATAAAACGAATGGAGCTAAGAAAGATGTTAAATGAATTGCTCCATGGATTCTTTTGCTTATATAGTAAAAAAGCATATATCACACCTGTTGCCAGGCATAATAATATAAACCATGGAGAAATTTCAAATAGAATTTTATTATTCATCCGGGAAAATTAACTTTCCTGGCTGATCGATACTACTAAGTTAGCATTGCACCATCAACCTGAATTACTTGTCCCGATATATAGGACGACATATCAGAGGCAAGAAAAACCACACAATCTGCAACATCTTCTGGAGTTCCACCTCTTCTCAAGGGTATATTTTCAACCCAACCTTTTACTACATTTTCATCGAGTGCCGCAGTCATTTCTGTCTCAATAAATCCTGGGGCTATTGCATTACAGCGAATGTTCCTTGAACCGAATTCAAGTGCCACAGATTTCGTGAATCCAATGATTCCAGCTTTAGAGGCAGCATAATTTGCCTGTCCGGCATTGCCTTTTATACCTACGACAGAAGTCATATTTATTATGGAGCCACTACGCTGTTTCATAAAGGTACGCGAAACAGCTTTTACCGTATTGAAGCAGGATTTGAGGTTGATATTTATTACTCTATCCCACATTTCCTCTGACATACGCATCAGAAGGTTATCATTCGTAATACCAGCATTATTTACGAGAACATCTAATGTTCCAAAATCCCGTACCACTTCTGAGATTAATTGCTCGGCTGCTTCGTAGATCGAGGCATCTGATCTGTATCCTTTGGCTTCGATTCCATAGGTGTCAATAAGTTCTTTTTCAAGAGCTTGTCCCTTTTCAATACTTGACAAATAAGTAAATGCAACATTTGCACCAGCTTCTGCACATTTTTTTGCGATACCATTGCCAATACCTTTGGAAGCGCCTGTTACCAATACTGTTTTTCCTTCAAGTAGTTTCATAATCCTTTATTTTATCAA